>Ga0210383_10001717_pt1 | contig 19940 bp, 24 predicted proteins | sample IncBWC14OmetaG_FD_160072 | JGI IMG/M metagenome (GOLD analysis project Ga0210383, IMG submission 160072) | Forest soil microbial communities from Barre Woods Harvard Forest LTER site, Petersham, Massachusetts, United States - Inc-BW-C-14-O ... | reverse complement strand
ATCGGATTCCTGTCGCACGTGCAGGGTGACCTCAAGCAGAAAGCGCATGAAGTGGGATGCGACATGGTCTTGCCGCGTTCGGCCTTCTCGCAGAACCTGCCGCAATTGCTGCGCCGTCACGGCGCACCCGAAGACGAAGCCGCTGCGGAGTAGCTACATAACTAAGTTACGCGGGCGTCCACGCCCGTGCATGGCCAACCTGACTCTAGCCCGGAGGCCACTGCAAGTTCCGTCCGCCCAGCAAGTGTACGTGCAGGTGAAAAACCGACTGCCCAGCACGTGGGCCCACGTTGAGCACCGTGCGATAGCCGTCCTCAATACTGCGCTGGCGTGCAATGCTGGCCGCGACCAGATGGCAGCGGCCAATGAGTTCTGCATCCTCGGCTAGAGCTTCCTTCAATCCGTGCACATGCTTTTTGGGCACAACGAGCACATGGGTTGGAGCCTGCGGATTGATATCGTCGAAGGCATATGTGTGTTCGTCCTCGTAGACTTTCTTGGAAGGTATTTCCCCGCGAATGATGCGGCAAAATAAACAGTCGTTCATGACACCGTCCACAGTTCGGGATTTGGAGACACGCCGCGCTGCAGCACAGAGGTCGCCAGGACGGGGAAGGCGCGTGCCTACTATATCCGATCAGAGGAGAAATTTGCACTGCGCTGGCCGGAAGCCAGTTCTTCAGTCGAGTCTTACCAGGAAAATTGCACCCTGCGGAGTCTGGGTATTCTTAGCGACTTCTTCGGCGCGTTTGCGATCGTCATCCTGGACGCGCACTCGCACCCACCAGTCGCCGATCGGGCTGCTGAAACATTGCACTTTCGCGGTCTGATAGCGGTGTGACAGGTGGTCAGCCAGCTTGTCCGCGGAATGTTCTTTCTCGAAAGCTCCGATCTGTACCGCCCATCGTCCGCCGGTTTCGAGCGGAGAAGGCGCGCGCATCACTTCGATCCGGACCATCGCGACACCCGCCTGCAGGAGGTCCACTTTCTTCGCCGCCGCTTGCGATAGGTCCAAAATGCGGCCCTCCACAAATGGTCCGCGGTCGGTAATTCGCACCAGAACCGAGTTTCCGGTTTTCGGATTCGTCACCCGCACTATCGATCCTAACGGAAGCGTGCGATGCGCGGCGGTCATGGCGTGCATGTTATAGATCTCGCCATTCGACCCGCGGCGATTGTGATACGGGCCTCCGTACCAGCTTGCGAGGCCCGTCTCCACAGATATAGGCTTCGCATTCGCAGGAATTCGCAAAGCATCTTCGTCCGCTTGTGGGGGCGAGACCGTCTTGGATGGGGCTTCGGCAACAACAGGAACAGTCTGCGACGCCGGTTCGCTGATCGGCGGAGGAGGCGGAACATCGACGTGGGCCTGTTTGTGTTGGCTGCAGCCCGTCAGGAGGGAAGGGAGAAAAACGAGAAAAGCAATAGCTAGGGAATTTCTCACCCAGCGCTCGTAACAGCAGAAGTTCACTTCCGACCGGGCTGATGCTTTTCCATGAAGTCGGCGAGTTGAGCCAGTTTCTCGGAGGCGATCCGCAAAGCCTTGGTGGAATGTTGGCGGACCGCTGGCACGACCTCGTCGTTCAGGTGAGCAATCAATTCCGCCGTTTCCTTTTCCACTGTGGCGGCCACTTCCGCCACGGATTTGTTGATGCGCGCCGAAGCTTCCTCGACCTTGCGGTTGAAGTCGTTCATGGAACTCCTTCGAATTCGTGAGCCCGTAGACAGGCACTCGGGGATTGCGGACACCAGGCTCAATCATTATTTCCCGCTTGGGAGCCGAGGTCAACCGGGAGGCATCCTTAGTCGAACCCCCGCGGGGCACGGGGGAGAGTTCCACCGCCTGCGGAAACATCGTGTCATTGCAGTAAAATCGCGCCATGCAGGCTCTCTGTCCCGATAGTTTGTAGGGCTGGCAAAGGAAAAGGTTGTACGGTGGGAATGACAGCCTCGGTAAACGGTATGAAGAAGATACGGGATTCGTCCGATAGATGCCGTTTTCAGCGCAACCTGCTGCGTTGGTTTGACCGGCATAAACGCGATCTGCCCTGGCGGCAGGATCACGATCCGTATCGGATTTGGCTTTCGGAAATCATGCTGCAGCAGACTCGGGTGGCGGCCGTCATAGAGCACTATCGCAGATTCCTGCGGCGCTTTCCGAGCGTCGAAAAACTGGCGTCTGCGCGGGAGGCGTCGGTATTGGCGGCTTGGAGCGGCCTCGGATACTACCGGCGCGCACGCATGCTTCATGCGGCCGCAAAGAAGATCGTGAATGAATGCGGGGGAGAGTTTCCGGAAAGCGCGGAAGGCTTGCAGGAGTTGCCGGGGATTGGCCGCTACACTGCGGCGGCGATTGCGAGCATTGTATTCAACAAACCAATCGCAGTCGTGGATGGAAACGTCGAACGCGTTTTGCAGCGCGTGTATGGGAGAAATCTTAGCGGAGAGGATCTTTGGGACCTCGCCGGAGCGCTAGTCAGTCAAAGGCGTCCGGGCGACTTCAATCAGGCCATGATGGAATTAGGTGCGACGATATGCCTGCCGCGACAGCCCCGATGTCTGTTGTGTCCCGTCTCTGATCTGTGCGCCGCCCGAGGAGAACTGGAGAGACCGAAGAAGGCAACTCACCAGACCAAACGCAACATTCATTACACGCTCGACTGCCGAAACGGTTCGATCCTCATGGTTCAACGCTCTAAGAATGCAACATTAATGCCAGGCATGTGGGAACTTCCGGAGATTACTAACCCTGGTACCACTCCACATCTTAGCCTTCGCCATTCCATCACCGTGACCGACTATATCGTGCGCGTATTCCGGAGGCCTGTTCTTGATAACCTGGATGGGCGATGGGTGCGGACATCCCGGGTTACGAGCTTACCCTTAACCGGGCTGACGCGGAAGATTCTGCGCGCCGCCAAGATCATCTAAAATATGAAGTGGTTTCGCCACATCATCGGAGGAAACAGAATGGCCGCTTTGACCGCGGGAACGTCCGCGCCGGATTTCAAACTGCAAACGATGGATGGAAAAGAATTCTCTCTGCGCGAGGCTCTCTCGCGCGGTCCGGTGGTCGCGGCGTTCTTCAAAATCTCCTGCCCAGTTTGCCAATACACTTTTCCCTTTCTTGAACGGATCTATAAAGCCCACGGCGGAAAGAATGTCACCATTGTCGGTGTTTCGCAGAACGGGAAGAAGGAAACGGCCGCGTTTGCGAAGGAGTATGGTGTTACGTTTCCAATTCTGCTGGACGACACGGATACCTATCCGGTTTCGAACGCCTACGGTTTGACCAACGTGCCCACGACTTTCTGGATCGCGCCCGATGGAGAAATCGAAATCTCCAGCGTGGGATGGGACCGGAAAGAGATAGAGGAAATCAACCGGAAGGCCGCGGAGACGAATGGGGAAGGGATCAAGCCCGTGTTTCGCCCCGGCGAACAAATCCCCGACTTCCGCGCCGGTTGAGGTTCGAAAAACTAGCTCGCGGGTCGCGGGCAAAGAGACCAGAAGCGGGAAGACGTTGCAGGTCCACATTTCGAGTGTGCCGCAGATGCAAAACAAGATCGACCTGTACAACACTGCGTACGACAACTTTGCTGCGGAGGTCGAACGCCAGGTGCGCGCCGAAACCTACGGCGAAGATCTCGGGCAAACGGGTTGGATGACCGCCGGAGAGTTCCGTCAGTTTTTGGCTTTGCTCGAATTGAAGCGGGGAGCGCGCTTGCTCGAAGTGGGCTTCGGAGCTGGAGGCTGTGCGCTATATGCGGCAGAAGTTGGCGGCCTGCAAGTAACGGGCATCGACATAAATCAGAATGGTGTGCGCAATGCGCGCGAATTAGCCGAGTTCAAAGGGCTGGGAAATCAAGTGCAGTTCGAGCGCGCGGACGCCAGTCAGACGTTGCCATTCGCGGATGCCGCGTTCGACGCCATTTTTTCTAACGATGCCATCTGCCATCTCGATGGGCGTCTTTCTGTGCTTACGGAATGGAATCGCTTGATTGCTCCCGGCGGCCGGATCTTGTTTACCGACGCCATGGTCGTCACCGGAATTCTGACCAGCGAAGAAATCGCTATTCGCAGCTCGATTGGCCACTATCTGTTCCTGCCGATGGGGGAGAATGATCGGCTCATTCGGGAGGCTGGTTTCACCCTGCTGCGAGCCGACGACCTCACTGCCAGCGCGGAGGCAGTCGCCGGAAAGTGGCGCGATGCCCGCGAAAAACGCCGCGAGACTCTAATCAAACTCGAAGGCGAGAAGAACTTCGGCGGATTGCAAAACTTCCTGGCATGTGTTCACCTGGTGTCGAAAGAGCGTCGTTTATCGCGCTACGCTTATCTGGCGCAGAAGGTTGTTACCTAAGGCGCTGGCCTCGCGCGGGTATTTTACAATTTCTCGCCTCTCTTTCTTCCCGTACAATAACGATTTCCTGGTCAAATTTACTTTTAGCAGGAGTTCCGCAGCATGCGTAATGGCAGTGTTGTGTTTGCTCTGGTCCTGTTGTTTTCAAGTTTCGCCGCGCCGCAGTCGTCGCACAAGCAATCGCGGCAGTCGGGTTCTTCCGTGCGTTTGCCGGGCGCAGCACTCCAGGCCATGCAGAAAATCGATCCGGAACGCATTCGCGCTCACGTCCGCTTCCTATCGCACGACTTGCTCGAAGGCCGAGGCACGGGGCAGCGCGGCGGTGACATCGCGGCAGAATACATCGCGACTCAATTTGCTCTCTATGGCTTAAGGCCTGTCGGCGATAACAGTACTTATTGGCAAAAGGTTCCGATGGTAGGCATTACACCCGAGCCGGATACAACCTTCTCGTTGGTGGGGGCGCGCGGTGACGCGAGAAATCTTACTCCGCTGGACGATTATGTTGCCTACGACCAGACGCAACAGCCGCAGTCCGAGGTAGACGCCGAAATCGTTTACGTGGGCTACGGAATCGAAGCTCCCGAATATCAATGGGACGACTACAAAGGCACCGATGTACGTGGCAAAGTTTTGTTGATGCTGGTCAACGAACCGCCTTCTGATGATGTGAATTTCTTCAAAGGAAAAGCTCTCACCTACTACGGCCGCTGGACCTACAAATACGAAGAGGCTCGCGCAAGGGAGCGGTAGGTGCGATTCTCATCCATCAGACGGAGATGGCCAGCTATCCCTGGGAAGTAGTGCGCAACTCGAATTCGGGCGAAAAGTCCTACCTGAAGCTGGATGGCTCGCCGAAATTGAAGGTCGCATCATGGATTCAGTTCGGAGTGGCAAAGCAAATGGCTGCTTCTGCTGGCATGGATATCGACAAAATGATGGTGGATGCGCGCTCCCGCGATTTTCATCCCGTAACCCTGCCCGTGAAGCTGAAGGCGCACATGGTCAGCAAGATCCGTCCGTTTGAGTCGAACAATGTGTTGGCCATGCTGCCGGGGTCAGATCCCAAGGTTAAAAGTGAAGCCGTGTTGTATACCGCGCACTACGACCACCTCGGCATTCGCCCGGATATGCCTGGCGACAACATTTACAACGGCGCCAATGATAACGCGACCGGATGTGGCATTTTGCTGGAACTCGCGCGTGTATTCTCGGACGCCTCGCTGAGGCCGCGCCGTTCGATCCTGTTCGCCTCGGTAACGGCGGAGGAGCAGGGATTGTTGGGCTCGGAGTATCTCGGCAAACATCCACCAATTCCGGCAGGTATGATCAGCCTCGACTTGAACTACGACGATGTGCCGCCCCTTGGCTCGCCTGAGGAGGTGGAGGTTTCTGGAGCGGAGCGCACGACGTTCTTCCCTGAGATCGAGGCGATGGCAAAAACATTCCGGCTTGCGATTCGTCCCGATTCTCGTCCCGAGGCCGGACACTACTATCGCTCCGATCACTTCAGCCTCGCGCGAGTGGGTATCCCTTCGTTCTCGATCAACGAAGGCACGAAATATAAAGGACACGATGCTGCCTGGGGCATGCAGCAGGCCGAAGAGTACACGTCGAAGCATTATCATCAACCGAGCGACGAATATCACCCCAGCATGGATTTCACGGGAGACGCCGCGATGGCACGATTCGGATTCGCATTGGGCTGGGAAGCGGCGTCACAACCTAAACTGGTAGGCTGGCAGAAGGGCGACGAGTTTGAGCCGGCGCGGGCGAAAAGCGCTGGCGCCGAGTAGGATTCGTTCAACTCGCCATCGTCTTGAGATCGGGACTCACGATCAGCTTTGGTTCGGTAACGCGCTGTATATCGGCAACGCTCAGCCCCGGCGCGACTTCTTCCAATAACAGGCCCTTGGACGTCACTTGAATGACAGCCATTTCGGTGACGATCGTGTTCACGACTCTAACGCCGGTCAGCGGCAGCGTACACTTCTTCAGGATCTTCGGCTGCAAATCTTTTGTCGTATGCTCCATGGCTATAATTACGCGGCGCGCACCCGCCACTAGGTCCATCGCTCCGCCCATGCCCTTCACCATTTTTCCGGGGATCATCCAGTTCGCAAGATTGCCTTCCTCGTCGACCTCCATCGCGCCCAGAACACTCAGGTCAATGTGACCGCCGCGGATCATAGCAAACGAGTCGGCACTTGAAAAATAAGCCGTGCCCGCCATTTCGCTTACCGTTTCCTTGCCGGCGTTAATGAGATCGCAGTGTTCCTCTCCCTCGATTGGATACGGGCCGATGCCCAACATTCCATTTTCGCTTTGCAGAATTACATCGATGCCGGCAGGCACATAATTGGCCACAAGCGTGGGCATACCGATGCCGAGGTTAACGTAGAATCCGTCTCGCAGTTCTTGGGCGATTCGTTTTACGATGCGCTCGCGTTTGTCAGCGTCTTTGCTCATGGGCCTTCGTCGTCGGTCGTTGGTCCTTGGTCGTCAGGCGCGAGTGTGGGCATTCTTCTGCGGCCCACGGCCAACGACCTACAACGCCTTTCTCGTCGTTCGTTTCTCGATTCTTCTTTCGTACAACTCGCCCTGGAAAATGCGATTCACGTAGACACTTGGTGTGTGGATCAAATCAGGTTCCAACTGGCCCACTTCCACCAGATGTTCGACCTCCGCGATGGTTACTTTGGCGGCGGTCGCCATCATCGGATTGAAGTTGCGGGCTGTTTTTCGATAAACCAGATTCCCCCACTTATCGCCCTTCCAGGCTTTCACCAACGCGAAGTCGGCCTTCAATGCCCGTTCCATCACATACAGGCGCTCGTCGAATTCGCGCGTCTCTTTATTCTTTGCTACTATCGTGCCCACCCCGGTGGGCGTGAAGAAAGCCGGGATCCCCGCGCCGCCAGCTCGTATCCGCTCTGAGAATGTTCCTTGCGGCACCAGGTCAAGCTCAAGATTTCCTTGCAGAACCATCTGCTCCAGCAACTTGTTTTCGCCAACATAGGTTCCGATATGTTTTCGAATTTGCCCAGCGGAGAGGAGGAGACCCATGCCAAAGCCATCCACTCCGACGTTGTTGCTGATCGTAGTCAGATTCTTTACGCCCTTGCGGACCAACGCACGGATCAAATTTTCGGGAATGCCGCAGAGTCCAAAGCCACCAACCATGAGGGTGGCGCCGTCTGGGATGTCGCGGATCGCTTCGTCGGCATTGACAACAACTTTGTGCATGAAAAAAAGATTCTAAATGACAATCGAGTCAACGACTATCGGATGTTCCAGATTCACTCCAGCTGTTTTTTCTGTGCCGGTCCGGTTTTCCTCAACTGGTGAGCACGTTCAAACTCCATTGCCAGTTCCCGCGTATCCAGATTCTCTCGCATGTGCGCCAGATGCTGTTCCAGTTTGAGAAGCGCAGTTCGAATATTGGCCTTGTTGGTTAGCGCGATGTCGCGCCACATGGAATAAGGGCTGCCCGAAATGCGTGTCATCTCACGGAGCGCCCGGCCTCCAGCTTCGAGCAGTGGTGCATCTGCGCCATATTCATCGACCAGCGACGCGGCGAGCGCTGTCGCAATCATTTGCGGCAGGTGACTAATCCAGGCACAAAGCTGGTCGTGCTCGGTGGCCTCCATGCTCGCGATACGCGTGCCAATCTTCTCCATCCATTCCAGATACTTTCCACTCAGGCCATCGTAGATGTTTTGCCCGGGAAGCGGAGTCACGAACCAGGCTGCACCCTGGAACAGATCGGGGTCAGCAAACTCGACGCCGGACTGTTCCTTGCCGGCCATGGGATGCCCGGCGAGAAAGCGTACGCCTGCGTTCTTGCCGAAAGCTGTTTTTGCCCGCTCAAGAATTTCAAACTTCGTACTGCCGACATCGGTAAGCAGAGTCTTCGGCGGCAACGCCGGTCCCAACCGGTCGATCAAGTCGATAATCCCGCTGACCGGAGTTGCGAGAACAATGATCTGGCTGCCTCGCACTGCGTCCACGGGATTGGTGTCGCCGGCATCGATCGCGCCCTTACTTCGTGCGCGTTCAAGAACGGGCGCGCGATCGCAACCGATAATTCGCCCGGCGAACCGGTGCTTCTTCAAGGCTAACGCCAGCGATCCGCCAATCAGGCCGGTTCCAATGATCGTGATTTGGCGAATGGACATTCGCTTTTTCAATCAGGCGATCTTGCGGCCGACGGCTGGCGCAATCATTCGAAGTTGATCCATCAATTCAGAAAATTGCTCGGGATAAAGCGACTGCGCGCCGTCCGACAACGCCTTTTCGGGATCGTGGTGCACCTCGATCAAAAGCACATCCGCGCCCGCTGCTAACGAAGCTCGTGCCATCGGCGCAACCTTATCTCGAATCCCGATGCCGTGTGACGGGTCGGAAGCCATGGGCAAGTGCGAAAGCTTGTGAATTACGGGGATGGCAGAAATGTCCAGCGTGTTCCGGGTGTAGGTTTCGAAGGTGCGAATGCCGCGCTCGCACAGAATCACATCGTAGTTTCCGCCGGCCATGATGTATTCGGCGGACAGCAGCAGTTCTTCCAAAGTCGCGGCGATGCCACGCTTAAGAAGAACCGGCTTCTTGACCTTGCCTAACTCGCGCAGCAAGTTGAAATTCTGCATGTTGCGCGCGCCCACCTGGAGGATGTCCACAAAGGGCAGCATGATCGCTATTTGCGAAATTTCCATGACCTCGCTGATCACGAGCAAACCAAAACGATCTCCGGCTTCTCGCAACAGTTTCAAGGCCTCGAGGCCTAATCCCTGAAAAGAATAAGGAGAGCTGCGCGGCTTGAAAGCGCCGCCCCGCAGCGCCCGCGCCCCTGCCTTGGCCACGTGCTCCGCTGTCGCGAATAACTGTTCGCGCGATTCGACCGAGCACGGCCCTGCCATGACAACCACATGCTCACCGCCGATCTTCAATCCGTTGGAGAACTGGACGACGGTCCCTTGGGGGCGGAAACTTCGTCCCGCTAACTTATAAGGCGCGCTGATGCGATGAACGTGCTCGACTCCCGACAGCACTTCCAGATTGCGAATATCGAAATCAACCCGTGCACCTACCGCGGCAACCACCGTTTGCCGCGCACCGGTAGAGCGATGCACCGAGAAGCCCATCTCAATCAGGTGTTCCACCACCTGCTGAATCTGTTCTTCCGTCGCCGATTCTTGCATTGCAACAATCATAGGGGTCGTTGGTCGTTAGCCGTTGGCCTCGGTAATTCGCACTTGCAAACGACTGCGGACCGACGACCAACGACCTTCAGTCATTTATTTCCGAATCCAATTCCGTATCGCCGGAGCCTTTTGGCGTTGCCGGCTTGGGCGCGATCTCTTCCTGCTGAATCTGGCGCATGATGTCCATGATGCGTTCGTAGATGCATAGCAGATCGCGATCGGGCAACGGCCCAGGGTTCACCCCTCGCACGTTGTCGAATACCGCGCGCTCACGATCCGGTTCGTAGATGGGCATGCCGACGCCACGTTTCAATTTGCCGATCTCGTGGGCGGCATGTGCTCGCTGGCTCAGCAGCTCCACCAGCTTACGATCAAGTTCGTCGATTTTCTTGCGCCAGTCGGAAATGTCCATAGAAGCTTATTTGGTGGTTCGGTCGATAGTCGTTGGCCGTTAGCTATCCGTTTGTAATCAGCTTGAGTGTTTAGTCGTTGTGAGAACGACTAACGGCTATCGACCAACGACCAGCTGTTTTATGAATTCTGCCACAGACTCGGCTTCTCTGCCGGGATTGCGCTCGATCGTCTCGACAATGGCACTCCCGACAACCGCGCCGTCCGCGAATTCTCCCACTGCCGCGAATTGCTCTGAGGTCGAAATTCCAAAACCAACCGCAATCGGCAGCTTGGTATATTTGCGCAGGCGGCGAACAAGCTTCCGCGCGTCGTCAGGCAATTGTTGCCGAGTTCCCGTGACACCGGTACGGGACACCGCGTAAACAAATCCTCTGGAAGCCTCCGCGATGCGCCTCAGCCGCTCATCGGTGCTCGTCGGTGCCGCAAGGAATACAGTTGCCAATTCGTTTCGCTGCATTTCTCGCAGATAGTCGCCAGCTTCCTCCACCGGCAAGTCGGTCAAGAGTGCCCCGTCCACTCCCGCGTGACGTGCGACTTTGCAGAACTTCTCCAGGCCCATGCGTAGAATCGGATTCAAGTAGGAAAAAATGATCAGTCCGGTTGACTGCGCGTGTTGGCGCACTTCCGCCGCCAGCTTCAACACATCAGCCAAAGTTACGCCGTTTTGCAAGGCCCGCTGGCTGGCCCGCTGAATTATGGGGCCATCAGCAACCGGGTCACTGAACGGCACCCCGAGCTCAATTACATCGGCGCCGGCGTTAATCGCGGATAGCACAACATCACGCGTGGTCGCCAAGTCGGGATCGCCACAAGTCACATAGGCCACAAGAGAAGGACAGCTTGGAAAGGTTAGAGGCATATTTTCAGGATTGAGAGCTGGTGAATCAAATCTAGCCGTCCAGTTTAAGATTCTCCCTCAGAATTCCGATATCTTTGTCTCCGCGTCCGGAGATGTTCACGATTACGATTTCGGACTTCTTCATCCTGGGGGCGCGCTTGATCGCTTCGGCCACAGCGTGCGCCGATTCAAGTGCGGGAATAATTCCTTCGGTGCGAGCCAGCAGAGTACAAGCGTCGAGGGCTTCCGCGTCCGATGCTGAAACGTACTCCGCGCGACCCGAATCATGAAGGGCGGCATGCTCCGGCCCAATTGAGGGATAGTCCAGGCCGGCCGACACCGAATGCGTATTTGCCACTTGCCCTGCCGCGTCCTGCAGCAAATAGGAAAACGTTCCCTGCAAGACGCCCGGCGAACCGCCGTGAAAGCGTGCAGCGTGTTCGCCTAAGTGTTCTCCGCGTCCGCCGGCTTCGACGCCAATGAGCTTCACTCGCCGGTCTTTGGTGAACTCATGGAAGATTCCAATTGCATTCGAGCCGCCGCCGACGCAGGCGATAATCGCTTTGGGCAGCTTGCCTTCAGCTTTGAGAATCTGTGCCCGAGCCTCGTGGCCGATGACTTTGTGAAAATCTCGCACCATCGTCGGATAGGGATGCGCGCCCAACACGCTGCCCAAAAGATAATGCGTGGTCCGAACGTTGGTTACCCAATCGCGCATAGCTTCGTTAATGGCGTCTTTCAATGTGCGCGAGCCCGACTCCACACCCCGCACCTCGGCCCCGAGCAGGCGCATGCGGAAAACGTTCAGCTCCTGGCGCCGCATGTCTTCCGTGCCCATGTAAACCACGCATTCAAAGCCGAGCAGAGCGCAGACTGTGGCAGTAGCGACGCCGTGCTGTCCGGCGCCGGTTTCCGCGATGATGCGGCGTTTGCCCATGCGTTCAGCGACCAGGCCCTGCCCAAGACAATTGTTGATTTTGTGCGCACCGGTGTGGAGAAGGTCCTCGCGCTTCAGATAGATCTTCGCCCCGCGAAGTTTTTTCGTAAGCCGGCGAGCGAAAAATAGCGGCGTAGGCCGGCCCGCGTAGGTCCGCAGGAGTTCGTCGAGGCGGCGCTGGAACGCCCGATCGCACTTCGCCTTCTCGTACTGACGTTCGAGTTCTTCCAGCGCGGCCATCAGCGTTTCGGGGACGTAGCGTCCTCCATAGACGCCGAATCGGCCCTTGATCGCCACTTGGCTGCCCTTTGTGACCGATGCCGTTGCCATATTCCTATGCAACCCTCTCTGCCTGACGAACAGCAGCGATAAACGCCCGGACTTTTTCTGGATCTTTCTTGCCGGGTTTGGATTCGACGCCGGAAGAAACATCTACGCCCCATGGCTGCAATATTCGGATCGCTTCCGAAACGTTCGTTGGGCTCAATCCACCCGCGACCACGACCTTCACGACTTGTTGTAAACGCTCCACCATCGGCGCCGCCTTCCGCCAATCGAACGCCATGCCGGTACCACCGGGTTGCTGCAGATTGCCAGAATCAAGAAAAATCCTCTGGAAGAACGCCGGGAATGCCTCACTCCCCGGACGTGATCGCGTCGTCTCTGCAGCTCGCGCGAGACTGGAGATGAAATGGCTCGCAGAATCTTTCGATTCTGTTAACCACTCGGCTGGAACAGCAAGGTAGCTCTTAAATCCAGGCGGAAAACATCCTGCACCATAGGCCACGGCCCCGTTTGACGAACCCGCTTTCAGGTCGAAGTAGTGTTGCGACCCGGTCAAGCACGCACCATGCACAATTTCGAGGAACTTCTCGGGAGTGTTGCCGACGAACACACCAACCTTCTCGATATTTACTGGCAGTTGCGGCACGATCTCGCGTACAGTCTCCGGCGCCACGTTTCTTGGGCTCTTCTCATAGAACACAAAGCCCAGCGCATCTGCACCCGCGTCGACAGCCGTCAGCGCATCTTCGAGATTTGTGATTCCGCAAATCTTTACCCAGGTCATGAAAGTCAATTCGCTGATGTCGGTTGCCTGTTCTCAGTTTCTAATCGGCGTCTGAGACTCGCGTTCGGCTTCTGCAAAAAGCCCGCGCAACGCCTCACCCGGCGATTGTGCCTTCATCAACGACTCGCCGATCAGGAATGCCTGATATCGTGCCGAGCGCAGACGGGCGATATCTGCTCCGCTGTGAATCCCGCTTTCCGCCACACGCAGCACGTTCGCGGGAATCAACTCTGCCAGCCGCAACGCCGTTCCGAGATCGACCTTGAATGTGCGGAGGTCGCGATTGTTGACGCCGATCGATGTGAACCCAGCATCAACAGCACGTTGCAACTCTTCTTCGTCATGCACTTCGCACAAAACGTCGAGTTCGTACTCGGAGGCTCGGCCTGCCAGCGTTTCTATTTCCGGCTGTGATAACGCAGCCACAATCAACAGAACCGCGTCAGCGCTGTTAGCTCGCGCTTCCAGCAATTGGAATTCATCGACAATGAAATCTTTTCGCAGGCAGGGCAGGTTGCTGTGGGCCGATGCTTGGCGCAAATTTTCCAGCGACCCTTGAAAGAATTCCTCGTCGGTCAATACCGACAAGGCGGCTGCACCCGCCGTCTCAAGTTCTTCCGCCAGGCTCACCGGATTGAAATCAGGGCGAATGAGTCCGCGAGAAGGCGAGGTCTTTTTTAGCTCAGCAATTACCGCGATGCCATCCCGACTCGCCGACTCCAGACCATGCCGAAAGCCGCGCGGAGCATGTGTTCCAGCCTGGCGTTCCAGCTGGCGCATATCGGCCGACGACTTGGTCGCCGCGACTTTCCGCCGAGTGGCGGCTACGATCTGATCCAAGCTTGCGGGCATGACGAACCGCCACAATTATACGGGAGGGATCTCGCATCCCTTGTCATAAGCTCGTCAAGAAAGAGTCTCCTCAAAGAATGAGGAGAAGAAAGGAAAACCCTTGGTGCCATCGAAGGGACTCGAACCCCCACACCCTTGCGGGTACATGGACCTGAACCATGCGCGTCTGCCAATTCCGCCACGATGGCAAAAAGTGATTCGTTAAGGGACAACCCTCACGGGCCGCCGTTCAGGAGAGAACCACAGCTAATATTCTACAGGGGCATCGCTAGCTGTCAAACACGGGCGCAGGCTTTAGGCTCCAGGCTTCGGGCCCTAAAATCCTGAAGCCCGAAGCCTGAACTACTACCCTTCGAGCTTCGCCGTCATCGTAATGTTCGCTTTGAGCACCTTTGACACTGGGCAACCGCTCTTGGCATTCTCCGCGGCTTTCTGGAAAGCTTCCTGATCGGCGTTCGGTACATGGCCCACTACATCCAGGTGTACCGCAGTGATCGTCCAGCCGGAGTCCAGCTTTTCCATCGTCAATGTGGCCGTGGTCTCGATGCTGGCCGCGGTCAGATTCGCGGCCCCCAGTTGCCCTGAAAGGGCCATGGAGAAGCATCCCGCGTGTGCCGCGGCGATCAGTTCTTCCGGATTCGTGCCCGGAGTATTTTCGAATCGCGTGCTAAAGGAATAAGGAGTATTGCTCAGTACGCCACTCGCTGACGACACCGCCCCCTTGCCATCCTTAAGCCCGCCCTTCCATACCGCACTTGCCTTGCGTTGCATTGTTCTCTCCTCAAATTATGAAGTCCGTGCCCAGCTATTGTAGATGGAAGTGGCGGATGGTGTCAGGATGTTGGATCTGGCGACAGCACTTAACGTCAGTAGAAGTCCGAACAGCTCAAGTAAAATCCGCAGCGCGGGCAACTCAGCTTGCAGCGATGTTCTTGCAGTTGCGCGGAGCAATTTGGACAAAAGCGCGACGCAGCACTGGGATCGGGCGCTCTAGAATTTCTGGAGGGGCTAGGGTCGGACGCCGCTTCACTCATCGCAGTCGAAACTATCAGCAGAAAGTGAGGAGCGCAATTGCGAATCCCGATTCCCAGCTCACGGCAAACGATCCGAAGGGACTTCGCTAAGCGACCTTAGCATTCTCGCCGAGTTTCATGTCCCGATCGACTATCGGCAGACTGCTGCTCCAGGAATCGCCCACAATCCGCCACGCTCCCAATCGGCGCCAGGCCCGCAGGAACTTCCCAGCATCCGCAAGGGTCGTGTTGCCCGACTCGATCGAAACCGTATAGCGGCCCATTTCAACCGCCATATCGCCCGAGTAATCTACCCGCGTGGTCTCAAATCGGAGATTCTGGTAGCCCGAATCGCCATACTGCCGCAGCGCACGCTCAATCCCTTTAGGTCCTTGGGACGACTCGTGATGCGGGAGCATCAACACGCCGTCCGAAGCGAACAATGCTGCAACCTGGTCATAGTTCCCGGTGTTAAAGTCCATACAAAAGTCCTGGGTTAGTCCGCGAATGGTTGACTCGACATCAAGCAGCGGACTCGATCCGATGGGGGGCCGGTACATCAAACTACCTCCTGGGGGGAACAGGATAGTGCGATACTTCGAAGCTGCATTGTAGCGCAAAAACCGCCGCGGAAAACCTCCAAGTTTTCCTCTGCGAACGGTCGTTCGAAGCAAAAAATTGCTCAATTTGTTGTTCGAGACAGCTCCAATCTCCAGACCCGTGGGGTTATCATGTTCTGGACGGACTGACCGTTCGCTGGGGGCCGACGATCATGTATTTCGAACAGTTTTACTTGGGCTGTCTGGCGCATGCTTCCTACATGCTTGCCTCGGAGGGCGAGGCCGTCGTCGTCGATCCTCAGCGCGATGTTGAAATTTACATAAAAGCCGCAGAGGAGAACGGCGCCAAAATCCGCCACATCTTCGAAACTCACCTGCACGCTGATTTTGTTTCCGGGCACAGAGAGTTGGCAGCCCGCACTGGCGCTCAGATCTACATGGGTGCCCGCGCCGGCGCCAAGTTTACCCACATCGCAGTGCGAGATGGCTTCGAGTTGCAGGTGGGAAAAGCGCGGGTGAAAGTCTTAGACACTCCGGGACACACGCTGGAAAGCATCTGCTTGGTGATCACGGACCAGGAGAAATCTCCCAAGCCCTGGGCTGTCCTAACCGGAGACACCCTTTTCCTCGGCGACGTTGGACGACCGGACCTGTCGAAGACTCACACGTCGGCGGAATTGGCCGGGCTGCTCTACGACAGCCTGCATCTCAAGCTGCTCACGCTCGGAGATGAAGTGCTCGTCTATCCCGCTCACGGAGCCGGATCGTTATGCGGACGCAATATGCGCGCCGAGCGCTCTTCGACCGTTGGCACGGAACGCCTCACGAATTACGCTCTCCAGATCAAGAGCAGGGAAGATTTCATTCGACAATTGACCGCGAATTTGCCGGCGCGCCCCGACTATTTTTTACAAGACGCTGAAATCAATCGCGAAGGCGCGGCTGCGCTCTCTGATCTTCCCGAACTGCCGCCGATCTCACCCTCCGCGTTGAAGTCGATGTTGGCCGAGGGTGTGGTTGCACTCGATGTGCGCCCCGGCGACGAGTTTGCAAGCGGCCACGTGCCCGGCTCAATCAATATTGCTCTCTCAGGACAGTTCGCATCCTGGGCGGCCACGGTTCTGGGCTTGAAGGCGCGTCCGGTATTGATCGCAGATTCTCCCGAGCAATTGTCCGAAGCACGACTTCGCTTGACGCGCGTGGGTATCGAAGATCCGCGTGGATACCTGAACGGTAGCGTAGCGGCTTGGAAGGATGCGGGATTCGCCATCGCCGATGTGCCGCAGATTACAGCCGAGACTCTGCGCGATCGCCTGCAAGATCATGGTTCTCAGGTACTCGATGTGCGCCGCGAACCCGAGTGGAATGCCGGACACATCGACGGTGCCGCATGGTGGCCTCTCGACAATTTCAAGGTCTCTCCGCCCGAGATCGATCGCGACCGGCCTATCGCTGTCCATTGCAAAAGCGGATACCGCAGCATGATCGCCTGCAGCCTGCTACGACGGGCCGGCTTCGAAAATATCACAAATGTGATCGGCGGTCTCGACGCCTGGCAGCAGGCCAAGTTACCCGTTCAGGGTGAAACCACGGTCGAGGCCTAGAGTCAGCGCGAAGTATCCTAAGATGTCGCAACCACTATCATTTCTGTTCGTATGTGCCAGAGGTAATTGTTGAACAAAAAGCTGAGCAAAGCACACATCACCAACCGAAAGACGATCCAGATCGAGTGGGGCGATTGCGATCCTGCTCAGATTGTGTACTACCCTCGCTACTTGGCTTATTTCGACTCATGCACGACGGCGTTGTTCAAGAAAGCCGGCCTGCCCAAGCGCCAGATGCTGAAGGATTATCAGATTGTTGGCATTCCCCTGGTTGACCTGCGTGCCTCGTTCAAAGCGCCATCGCGATTCTCGGACACGGTGGTCGTCGAGTCTGAAATAACAGAATGGCGTCGCAGCAGCTTTTCTGTCCGCCACAGGTTGTTTAATGAAGAAGTTTTAGCCGTGGAATGTTTTGAGATCAGGGTCTGGGCCGCGATTTCAGAAAGCGATCCAGAACGAATCGAGAGCAAACCCGTGCCGCGTGAGATCATCCAGAGGTTTTCTGCAGAGAAAGATACCAGACCGGCACGCCCGAAATCACGGCGAAAGAAACGATGAAAATACGCACGCAGGTTGGGATTGTCGGAGCGGGACCTGCGGGGCTCGTTCTCTCGCATCTCTTGCACCGACAAGGCATAGATTCGGTTGTCGTCGAAGCTCGTGGTCGGCAGTACTGCGAGCAGCGGGTGCGAGCAGGCGTTTTGGAGCAAGGCACTGTCGACCTCCTGGTGGAAATGGGCTTGGGCGAGCGAATGAAACGGGAAGGTCTGATTCATGACGGCGTAGAAATTCGTTTCAGAGAGCAAGGGCATCGCATCGATTTCAAAGCCTTAACAGGGCGCGGGATCACAATCTACGCCCAGCAGGAGGTTGTGAAAGACCTTATCGCGGCTCGACTAGGGACGGAAGGTGAGATTTTCTTCGAGGCTGAAAGTGTTACTATTCACGACTTCGATTCCGCAACACCGAAGATCCGGTTTGACGACCATGGTGAACCTTCGGAGGTCCTTTGCGATTTCATCGCCGGCTGCGACGGCTTTCACGGAGTGTGTCGGCCGAGCATAGAGGGCGCCCTAACCATCTATGAGCGAGTTTTTCCATTCGCATGGCTGGGCATTCTGGCGGCTGCGGCACCTTCCTCCGAAGAACTGATCTATTGCTACCATGATCGCGGTTTTGCCCTGCACAGCATGCGGACTCCGGAGATCACCCGCTTATATCTTCAATGCGCCCCAGATGAAGACTTAGCACAATGGCCGGATGCAAGGATCTGGCAAGAATTGCAGACGCGCCTCGCCACTCGCGACGGGCGCAGGCTAACCGAAGGTGCCATCTTGCAGAAGGGCGTTACCGGGATGCGGAGTTTTGTGGCGGAGCCGATGCAGTACGGCAGGCTCTATCTGGCTGGAGACGCAGCGCACATCGTGCCTCCGACAGGCGCAAAAGGCCTGAATCTCGCCGTTGCCGATGTTCGGGTTCTTGCCGCCGCATTTGAAGAATTCTACTCATCTGGAAATCTCCAACTTCTAAACCGTTACTCAGAAACTTGCTTAAGACGAGTGTGGCTGGTACAGCGTTTTTCGCTGTGGATGACTTCCATGCTGCACCGGATTCCTGGGAACGACAGATTCGAAGAGCACAGGCAGTTGGCCGACTTGGATTACCTGACAAGCTCTGCTGCAGCGTCCCTAACTTTCGCCGAGAACTATGTTGGACTGCCAATGGGGTGAATCGACGTACAATTTGTAGCAACGACGAACGACTAAGATTTCAAAGATGAGATTGCCATGTCTTCACCGATGATTCACAGCCAGAGCAACGACGCGAAAAAAAACCTGGTTCCATTTCGGCGGAATGAGCCGGGGACCCAGCCGGATTATCTCTATCCCGCTTATCGCGCGACGGGGCTGCGGGCGCCATCTCAGCCGCTCATCTTCTTGCCGCATACTCTTTCAGAGGTGACAGGGCCAGTCTTTGGCCATTCCGATATTCATCCGCATGATCGAGACCTGACGCTTCAGCATGCAGGAGAACCCCTTGGGGAGCGCATCATCGTGCGCGGACGAGTGGTGGATGGCGATGGCCGACCCGTGACGAATAGCTTGATCGAGATTTGGCAGGCGAATGCTGCGGGACGATATGCGCATGCGAAAGACGACCATCCGGCGCCGCTGGATCCGAATTTCACCGGGACCGGAAGAGCCCTGACCGACAACGACGGATTCTACAATTTTGTCACCATCAAGCCAGGAGCTTATCCGTGGCGCAACCACGAAAATGCCTGGCGTCCGGCGCATATCCATTTTTCTTTGTTCGGGCCGGCCTTCGTCACCCGGCTGATCACGCAGATGTATTTCCCCGGGGATCCGCTCTTTGCTTACGATCCCATTCTGCAATCGATTCCGGACGAAAGAGCGCGTCAACGTTTGGTTTCGAAATTTGATCTGGAAACAACCAAGCCGGAGTGGGCTTTGGGCTATCGCTTCGACATCGTCCTGCGTGGCCGTGAATCAACGCCCTTTGAAAAGTAGAGAAAGATACCAATGGATTTGACGCCGACACCCTCGCAAACCGTTGGTCCGTACCTGCATCTCGGCCTTACAGACACGCGGAGTATTTCGCGTGTTGCCGACGATCGCGCCAAGGGGGAGCGACTGTGGCTCACGTTCCATGTGCTGGATGGAGACGGCGTGCCTGTTCCCGATGCGCTGATTGAACTGTGGCAAGCAGACTCCGAAGGAAACTACTGCGCCCATGAGAGTGGCACCAGCTTTGGTGGCTTTGGGAGATTGGGAACGGCGGAAGATGGTTCGTGCACATTCGAAACGATCAGGCCAGGATGCGTGCCGGGCCTGGACGGAACAGTTCAGGCACCCCACATTAATGTATCGATTCTTGGCCGAGGCATTTTAAAGAGATTGTCGACCCGACTTTATTTCGAAGGGGAGCCAGCGAATGATGCGGATCCGATCTTGGCCTTGGTACCAAAAAATCGCCTTTCGACGTTGCTGGCCAAGCCGGATCCAGCCCGCACCGGCAATTGGATTTTCGATGTGCGCTTGCGCGGAGAAGGCGAGACAGTTTTCTTC
>Ga0210383_10001713_pt1 | contig 19958 bp, 13 predicted proteins | sample IncBWC14OmetaG_FD_160072 | JGI IMG/M metagenome (GOLD analysis project Ga0210383, IMG submission 160072) | Forest soil microbial communities from Barre Woods Harvard Forest LTER site, Petersham, Massachusetts, United States - Inc-BW-C-14-O ... | reverse complement strand
CGGTCATGTAGGTTTGGAACAGGGCGGCGAGCACCCTGCCCGCTTTTTCGGTCATCCGGCTGACGCGGTAGTGCCGATACAGCCTGTCGCGCATCACCTGCTTGATTTCGTCGACCTTCGGGCTCATCGCGGCGCTGAAGGACGTCAGCACCCTGCCCGCTTTGCGCACATCGTCGACGCTGCGAACTTTGCTGCGTTCCAGCTCGTCGGCGAGGTTGCTCATCAGGTCGGTGGACATCGCATCGATCATCCTGATGACAGTCTGGTAGCGCAGCACGCGCATCTCGGCCGTTGGGGACGCATCGCGCGCCGCTGCCGCCGATGTTCTGAACAGCGCCGATGCGTTGAGCTCTTCGACCGACAGCATCTGCGCCTTCAAGCCGTCATCAACGTCGTGCGCCAGGTATGCGATCTCGTCCGCGAGATCGACGATTTGCGCCTCGAGGCACGGGTAAGTGCTCGCGTCGAACTCCTGCGCAGCGGGACGGTTCTGGAAATGCGAATGCTTAACGATACCCTCGCGCACTTCGAAGCTCAGATTCAGCCCACGAAAATTCGGATACCGAATCTCGATCCAATCGACCGTGCGCAAGCTCTGCGCGTTGTGATCGAAGCCACCGTACGGCGTCATCAGATCGTTGAGTACTTTCTCGCCGGCGTGGCCAAAGGGCGTATGCCCCAAGTCGTGCGCAAGCGCGACCGCCTCGGCAAGTTCTTCGTTGAGGCCAAGCGCCCGCGCCACCGTGCGCGCGATCTGCGCGGCCTCGAGCGTATGCGTCAAGCGAGTGCGGTAGTAGTCGCCTTCGTGATTGACGAAAACCTGGGTCTTGTACTCAAGGCGTCGAAACGCAGCCGAGTGTATGACGCGATCGCGATCGCGCGCGAAGACGGTTCGAATTGGATGCTCGGGTTCGGGAAAGCGGCGCCCGCGACTGGCCCGCGACGCCATCGCATACGACGCCAAGGTGCGCGCCTCTATTTCCTCAAGTTCCTGCCTCGTCCGCAGCATCTCATTCAACAAGCGAGATGCTACCACGCCGCCGACGGCGCCCGAAGTGCCCCGCCGGACGTCGGTCCACATGATGCGGACTTATCCCACTGCGGCGGTATTCCTATAATTAAACCTGTGTTTCTTGACGTAGTGCACATTCCAAACCTCGGCCGTCTCCGCCGGATCGCTTTCGCGATCGTGCTGAGCGTGCTGTTCGCAGCGTGTGCGACGTCTCAGCCCGTACAGCCGCCTCCTCCTCCACCACCTCCCGTGCTCGCCGTACCGCAACCGACTCCGACGCCGCAGGTGGTCGGGATGGCGTCGTGGTACGGTCCGGGATTCCACGGCCACAAAAGTGCCACCGGCGGAATTTACGATCAGGAGGACCTCACGGCTGCGTCGATCGCTTTCCCTCTGGGCAGCCGTGTGATGGTTACGAATCTCGAAAACGGCCGCTCGGTGGAAGTCACGATCACCGATCGCGGTCCGTTCGTGAAGGGCCGCAAGATCGACTTGTCGCACAAGGCGGCGCGGATGCTCGGCATGCTCGACCATGGCACGGCGCGCGTGCGCATCACGCTCATCAGCAAGCCGCCCGGAACTCGCGACGTCGGCGCGCCGCTCCGCTACTGGGTGCAGGTCGGCTCGTATTCGGAGCATCAGAACGCCGAGCAGGTTCGCGGCAAACTGGCAGCCTACTACGACGACGTTCGCATCGATCAGCTTGATGCTGACAATCGCCGCTACTACCGTGTGCGCATGGGCGCATTCGCAAGCCGCTCGGCAGCGGAAGCGCGCGCGTCCGAGTCCGCCCGTTTCGGGCTTCCAGTTGTAATTGTCACCGAATGATGAGACGGGCCGCCAGTTTCGCACGACGGCTCTGGTGGCCAATCTTCGCCGTCGCCGGGCTGGTGGTCCTGCGCGGCTGTGCCTATTCGCTGGTGAACGGCAAGAGTGTCAATTCACAGCAAGCCGCAAAGATCGAGGACGGTATCCAGACGATTCGCCAACTGCGGTTCAAGCATTCGGTGCCGCTCGTCGTCAAATCCAAGGACGAAGCCGAGGCGATGATGGAGACCGATATGATGCGCGACTACACCAACGAGCAGCTCGAGGCCGACGGCGTCGCGGGCTCGCTTACCGGACTCTATCCAGCGGGGATCGATCTGAAGGCGGCGTCGCTCAAACTGCTGAAGAGCCAGGTCGCGGGCTTCTACGATCCTCACGGCAAGGAGATGGTGCTGGTCCAGGGCGGCGCAGATCTTGGAATCATGAACAGCGCTGCTCAATTCATGATTCAGCGCGATGTCGTCGGCGAGATGTTGTTGGCGCACGAACTGACTCACGCGCTGCAGGATCAGAACTTCGACCTCGAAACGAGTCTCGACAAAGTGAAGGATGACGACGATCGTTCGCTCGCGCTGAAGTCGGTGGCTGAGGGCGACGCGACTATCGCGGGATTCGCCTACGCCGAGGGCGGGATGGACAACAACACCGCGGACACGCTGGCCAACAATCTCAAACAGCTGCCGCAGGCTTTGGCAGCCGAAGCGCCGGACACGCCCGAAGGCCTCAGCGCGCCGATGGTATTCCAGTACTCCGACGGCGTCCGCTTCGTCGCCGAGGCTTATCGGCGCGGCGGATGGATCGCGGTCGACGCGCTATATCGCAACCCACCCCAGTCCGCTCACCAGATTCTGCACCCTGAGCTCTATTTCGACAGCGCCACGCCCCCGTCGCGAATCGAGCTGGCCGGGTACGACGGAATCATGCGCGGATGGAAAAAAGCCGACGACGACACCTACGGCGAGTTGCTCCTGCGCGTAATCCTGGAGCGCAATCTCGGAATGCAGTCGACCGAGGTCGGACTCGCCGCGCGATGGATCGCGGACCGCATGATCATTCTGCAGGAGAGCCGCGGCGTGAACGTCATCTGGATGCTCGCGTTCAGCGACGAACAGACCGCCAGCCACTTCGCCGTCGTCTATCAGACGTTGCTCGATCGCTTGCTCGGCGACTCCACCCCTCACCGACTCGACGCGCGATCCAACGCAGTGCTCGTCGTCATCGGAGAAGGAGCCGACTATTTCGACACACTAGCGCCGGCGATCTGGAACGCGAGCACGATCGATACGGGCGGCGTCTCCACGAACATCAAGCAGTCTGATAACTCGCTCACTCAATAGAGGCGCGCCTAGCCAACGTCCCCAAGGCTGAAGCCCAACGCCAGCATGTTTTTGACCGCGGCGCGTGCGCCCTCCGACTCGCGGCTCGATAACGACGGGTCGCGCGCCAACCATTCGTCGGCCAGCTTGCGCGCGCGCTCGATCGTCCGATGGTCGCGAATCAGATGGACAAACTTCAGCGGCAGCGCGCCGCTCTGCCGCGCACCAAGCAAGTCGCCCGGGCCGCGCAGCTGCAGGTCGGCCTCCGCGACCGCCGCACCCGTCGTGCATTCGCGCATCACAGCCAGTCGCTCCAGCGCCGCCTCGTCCGCATCGCTGGACGCCACGATGCAACATCGCGAAGCCTTCTCACCGCGCCCCACCCTGCCGCGCAATTGATGCAATTGCGCGAGACCGTAGCGTTCGGCCGCGACGATGACGACTATCGTCGCCTCAGGCACGTCGATTCCCACCTCGACCACCGTCGTGCACACCAAAATGTCGAGCGCGCCGTCGCGAAACTCCCGCATCGCGCGATCCTTTTCAGCCGCACTCATCCTGCCGTGCATCGTGCCGATTCTCGCGCCGCGGAAGGTCCCCTTCTTCAACCGTGCCGCCGTGGCCGACACCGACTGGGCCTCGTCCTCATCACCGTCGATAAAAGGCACGACGTAGTACGCACGCCCGGTGGCGTCGATCTCGGCGCGCAGACCCTCATGCACCTGCGCGATATCGTTCTCGGTGTAGATCTCTGTCGCGATCGGCGTGCGTCCTGCCGGCAGTTCGTCGAGGAACGAAACATCAAGATTCGCAAACAGGCTCATCGCGAGGCTGCGCGGAATCGGCGTCGCCGTCATCATCAGCAGATTCGCCTTGGGACCCACCGCTTTCAGTTTGGCTCGATCGAACACACCGAACCGATGCTGCTCATCGATCACGCCGAGCGCGAGCTCGCGCAATTTCACCCGCTCCTGGATGAGCGCGTGGGTTCCGAACACCGCTTTGATTTCCCCGCTCGCGAGTCCGCTCAGAATCTGGTTGCGCGCCGCCCCGGTCACGCTCCCGGTGAGCAGAGCGGCCTTGACCCCCAGCCGGCCGCACAAACGTTCAAAACCCCTGTAGTGCTGTTCCGCCAGCAGCTCGGTCGGCGCCATCATCGCCGCCTGATGCCCGCATTCGATCGCCCGAAGCATCGCCCAGAACGCAACCACGGTCTTGCCGCTGCCGACGTCGCCCATCAGCATTCGATTCATCTGATTCGGCCGCGCGAGGTCGGCAGATATTTCCTCGATAGCGCGCGATTGCGATCCTGTCGGCTCAAACGGCAACCCTGCGATCATTTTTGCACTAAGGCTCTGTGAGCCATCGAGCGCGACTCCGACACGGCGCGCACCGCGGATCCGTTCGATCGAAAGCGCCAGCTCGAACGCGAACAGTTCGTCGAATGCGAGCGCTAGATGCCCGCGCGATTCGCCGTTGGTCAGCGCGTCGAAGTCAGCATCGGGCGGCGGATCGTGCAGGTATCTCAAAGCGTCGAGAGCAGTCGGTGTCTCGCCGCGTATTTCGATCGGTATAGCTCCGCGAATCGACTCGCCCGCCTCGGCAAGCGAGCGCGCGATCAAACCTGCAAACAGCCGCTGCCCCACGATCGAAGGCAATCGGTAGACAGGCCGAATCCCTTTCGGTTCGCCGTCCGACAACCGATGCAACTCAGGCTGCACGATCTCGATACCACCGTCAGCGTTCGCCGCCACGCTTCCGCGAACCAAAACGCGTTCTCCGCCGGGAAGATATCCGCGCATATAAGCGGGCAAATTGAACCACACGACGCGAATCTGCCGACCGCCGACGTTGATCGTTCCTGAAGCTAGCCGCCGCCACCGCGACCGGCGCATCGGCCGCTCGGAAATCTTTCCAAGGTCGCCTTCGACAACGACGATATTTCCGACTCGCAGATCTTTGGGAGACGAACGCTCCCTCCAATCCTGGTAACGAGTCGGCAAATGAAAAACGAGATCGCGAGCAGTGACAATCGCGCGCGCTTCCAGAGCCGCCGCGCGCTTCGGCCCGATCCCCGGCATCGCCGCGACCGGACTCTCAAGAAGAAGCCCGCTCTTTTCCGATCCCTCGCCCGTTACTCTACGGGAGAGGTTAGGTGAGGGTTCTGGATTCATGCGAGTTGTGAGAACCAGGCGATCCGAGAACACGGAACTTCGACCCTCGCCGACGCGCAAGCTTTCGCCTCGGCCTCTTCAACGAGAGAGCGCCTAGGAACCGCGATGATAATCCTGCAGCGCGCGCACCTCGAACTTCTCATGCTTCAGCGCATGGATCCCCTCGACCGCAGCCTTCGCCCCTGCCATCGTCGTGAAATACGGCAGGCGCAACTCCAGCGCCGTGCGCCGAATCGAGAACGAGTCCCTCGTACCGCTCGCGTCGGGCGTGTTGATGACCATCGCCACCCGCCCCTCCTTCATCGCATCCACGATATGAGGGCTGCCTTCGAGCACCTTGTTGACGCTTTCGCACTTGAGCCCGAGATTTCGAATGTGCGCCGCGGTTCCGCGCGTCGCGATCAGCTCAAATCCCATCGCAACCAGGCCGCGAGCAATCGGCTCGAGGTAGCGTTTGTCCTCGTCGCGGACGCTGATGAACACGAGCCCGCCGTCCGGCAGATTCGACGACGCCGCCAGCTCCGCTTTGGCAAACGCCATCGCGAACGTCGTATCGATTCCCATCACTTCGCCAGTCGATTTCATCTCGGGTCCGAGGATCGTATCGACGCCCGGGAATCGCCCGAATGGAAACACCGACTCCTTGACCGCGACGTGTGTGGGGACGCGCTCCGTCGTCAGCCCAAGCTCGCCGAGCTTCTTTCCGGCCATCACCAGCGCTGCGTATTTTGCCAGCGGTACGCCGATAGCTTTGCTCACGAAAGGAATCGTGCGCGATGCGCGCGGATTGACTTCCAGAATATAAACTTCGCCGCCAAAAATGGCGTACTGAATGTTGATCAGACCGATCACGCCGAGCTCGCGCGCGAGCATTTTTGTTTGCTTGATGAGTTCATGCTGCAGCGAGGCGCTCAGTGTCGTCGGCGGGATTGCGCACGCACTGTCTCCCGAATGGATTCCCGCGTGCTCGACGTGTTCCATTATTCCACCGACCACGACGGTCGCGCCGTCCGAGATTGCGTCCACGTCGACCTCGATCGCGCCTTGAAGATAGCGATCGATCAACAGCGGGTGGCGCTCGGAGGCTTGCAGAGCCTGAGTCACGTATCGGCGCAGCTCCTCTTCATTTGGGATAACTTCCATCGCGCGCCCGCCCAGAACATATGATGGTCGGATCAGAACCGGGTAGCCGACCTTCGCAGCGCCTGCGATTGCATCGTCCAGGCCACGCGCCAGCATCCCTTCCGGTTGTTTCAGCTTGAGCCGCGCGACCATCTCGTTGAATCGCTCTCGATCCTCGGCGCGATCGATCGCATCGGGTGTCGTGCCCAAAATCGGCACTCCTGCAAGCGCGAGCGGCACCGCGAGCTTGAGCGGCGTCTGTCCGCCGAACTGAACAATCACCCCGACCGGGCGTTCGCGCTGTGCGATCGCCATCACGTCCTCGAACGTCAGCGGTTCGAAGTACAGTCGATCCGATATGTCGTAGTCGGTCGAAACCGTCTCGGGGTTGCAGTTCACCATGATCGTTTCGAAGCCGGCGTCCTTGAGCGCCATGCTCGCGTGAACGCAGCAGTAGTCGAATTCGATCCCCTGCCCTATCCGGTTCGGGCCGCCGCCCAGGATTATTACTTTCTTGCGTAAGGTCGGCGGCGCTTCATCTTCGCCTTCGTAGGTCGAATACAGGTACGGCGTGAACGCTTCGAACTCGGCGCCGCAGGTGTCCACCGACTTGAATACCGGCATCACGCCCGCATCGCGCCGGGCTGAAGCGACCGCCGCTTCATCGATCCCGCGCAGGTCCGCGATTCGCCGATCCGAGAATCCCATCGGCTTGAACTCACGAAAGTACGCCGTGCCAAGCGGTTCCCTTGCGACGCGATTTTCCTCGGCGATCAAATCCGCGACAGCGTCGATGAACCAGGGATCGATCTTGCTCAGTTTATAAACGTCCGCACGACTGACGCCGAACCGGAGCGCGTCAGCAAGATGGTACAAGCGATGACTGCTCGGCATCGCGACCTGGGATCGAACCTGTGCGAGCGCATGCGCGTTCGGGGGCTCTGAGAGCCCACTCTCTAGGCCGTGCGATCCGATCTCGAGCGATCTCAGTGCCTTTTGCAGCGACTCCTTGAAGGTCCGCCCGATGGCCATCGCCTCGCCCACCGATTTCATTTGCGGGCCTAGCTCGTCGGCCGCGCCGCGAAACTTCTCGAATGTAAAGCGCGGAATCTTCGTCACGACGTAGTCGATCGTCGGTTCGAAGCACGACGGCGTCATGCGCGTGATGTCGTTCGGGATCTCGTCGAGCCGATAGCCGACCGCCAGCCGTGCCGCAATCTTTGCGATCGGAAATCCCGTCGCCTTCGACGCCAGCGCCGAGCTGCGCGACACCCGCGGGTTCATCTCGATCACCACCATCCGGCCGGTCGTCGGCTCGATCGCGAACTGAATATTCGATCCGCCCGTATCGACGCCGATTTCGCGGATGATCCGAATCGCGGCGTCGCGCATGATCTGGTATTCCTTGTCGGTCAGCGTCTGCGCGGGAGCGACCGTGATCGAATCGCCCGTGTGCACGCCCATCGGATCGAGATTCTCGATCGAGCAGATGATTACGACGTTGTCCGCCGTATCGCGCATCACCTCGAGCTCGAATTCTTTCCATCCTTCGACCGACTGCTCGATCAAGACTTCGTGACTCGGCGATTGCTCGAGTCCGTAGGCGACCTTGGCGCGATACTCCCCGAGTTCGCGCGCGATCGAGCCGCCCGTTCCCCCAAGCGTTCGCGACGGCCGAATTATCAGCGGGATACCCAACTCACCCAGCACCCGCTCGGCATCGGCCATCGATCGCGCGATCGCTGAACGCGGCACCTCGAGCCCGATTTTGAGCATCGCATTCTTGAACAGCTCGCGATCTTCGGCCTTCTTGATAGCGTCGAGCTTCGCGCCGATGAGTTCGCATTTGAATCGATCGAGTACGCCGGCTTCAGCCAACTCGATCGCAAGATTGAGCGCGGTCTGCCCGCCGACCGTCGGCAGGATCGCATCGGGGCGCTCGCGCTCGATAATCTTCGTGAGCACCGCCAGCGTCATCGGCTCAATATAGGTGCGATCCGCCAGCTCCGGGTCGGTCATTATCGTCGCCGGGTTGGAATTGACGAGGATCAGCCGGAGCCCCTCCTCGCGCAGCGCCTTAACCGCTTGCGTGCCCGAGTAGTCGAACTCGCACGCCTGTCCGATAACGATCGGCCCTGAGCCAATCAGCAAAACCGATTTGAGATCTTTACGAAGCGGCAATTTGAAATCCTGCAATCATGTCATCGCGCCGACGCTTCAGCCGCAATGATTCGTTCCAACGCTTCAGCGCCATACCGCGGAAACGTTTCCACCAGTTTTCGAAATCGCGCAAATAGATATCCCGAGTCATGCGGCCCCGGCGACGCCTCCGGATGGTACTGCACCGAAAAAAATGGAACCCCGGTTCCCTGCAATCCTTCGACAGTGTTGTCGTTCAGGTTCAGATGCGACAGTACCGCCCGCCCCTTCAACGACTCGTCGTTGACGGCGAAACCAGGTTTTTGCGACGTGATCTCGACCCGCCGCGTCCGCAGATCCATCACAGGATGGTTGGCGCCGTGATGTCCGAAATCGAGCTTGTACGTTTTGCCGCCCAACGCCAGTCCCAGCAGCTGATGCCCAAGGCAGATACCGAACACCGGTTTCTTGCCCAGAACGCCCGCGATGGCTCTGTAAGCGTATGGCAGAGCCGCCGGATCGCCGGGTCCGTTCGACAGAAAAACACCGTCGGGGTTATGCGCGAGTATTTGCTCCGCCGTCGACGCCGCCGGGATTACTTTCACACGAAAGCCGGTCGCAACCAGCCGCCGCAGAATGTTCAGCTTGATTCCGTAATCGAGCGCGACGATCTTCGGCGCATCGCGCATCGCTTCGTGGCTAGCACGAACGTGCCCGCTCCCCAATTTCCAATCCCCGAAATCCCAATCGTAAGGCTCGGCAGAGGTGACCTCCTTCACGAGATCGCGTCCGACCAATCCCGGCGAAGCTTTGGCCTTGCGCACCAGCGAGTCGGCGTCGAGATCGACGCTCGATATCACCGCCTCCTGCGCGCCGCGCGTCCGCAAGTGCCGCACCAGCGCTCGAGTATCGATCCCCTCGATACCGACGACGCCCGCCTCTTCGAGGTATTTTCCAAGCGGCATCTCAGATCGCCAGTTCGACGGCCGCTCCCAATATTCCTTGACGATGAAACCCTCGACGTACACGCGCCGCGACTCCGCGTCCTCGGCGTTGATTCCCACATTCCCGATTTCCGGATAAGTCATGCAGACCAGTTGGCCCTTGTACGACGGGTCGGTCAGCACTTCCTGGTAACCGGTCATCGCCGTGTTGAAGACCACTTCACCCACGGTCTCGCCGACCGCACCGAATGCGCGCCCGCGGAAAATTCGCCCGTCGGCCAGCGCCAATATCGCTTCGCGCCCTTTGCTCATCGCTCCGCTACGCCCTTCTCCCGTCGTAAATGATTTCGCCCGCAACAATAGTCATCATCGCTCTGCCCTTCAGCCGCATCCCTTTGAACGGCGTGTTGCGGCTCTTTGACAGAAATTTTTCCGGCGTAACCGTCCACTCAAGATTAGGATCGATCACCGTGATGTCCGCCGTCGCGCCTTCCGCGAGCGTCCCCGCCTCCATCCGCACCAACGCCGCGGGATTCACGGACATCATCTCAACCAATCGCGCGGGTTGTATCAATGACCGATGCACCAGTTGGAGCGCCAATCCCAGCGACGTCTCGAGGCCGACGACTCCGTTCGCCGCGTGAGCGAATTCCTCGGCGTCGCGGTGATCGAGAGGCTGTGCAGGATGGCCAGGTCCGAAAAGCGCGCCGACCTGAGCCATCCGCTTGGAATCGGGATCGTGAGGCGCGTGGTCGGAAGCGATCATGTCGATGGTGCCGTCGCTAATCGCCACGAGCAGCTGTTCGACGTCACCGTGACTTCGCAACGGCGGATTCATCTTCGCGTTCGGGCCCCAGATCATCGCCGCACTTTCGTCCAGGGTGAAATGATGCGGCGTCACTTCGCATGTCACCTGCGCGCCATGCCGCCGCGCGGCGCGAACGAGGTCGATCGATTCGGGCGTCGACACGTGCGCGATATGAACGGCAGCGCCGCTGCCGATTGCCAACGCGAGGTCGCGTCGAACGCGCTCCGACTCCGCCGAATCGGTATAGCCGCTCACTCCCAAATGCTTCGACACCGCGCCCGCATTCAATGCGCCGTTGCATGACAACGCGCGATCTTCTTCATGTAGCGACACCGCGTATCCGAGCCGCTTCGTTTCATCCAACGCGCGCGACAGCACCATCGCATCGTCAATCGGAATTCCGTCGTCGGAAAAGAGCCGCGCACCCGCTTCAAGCATCGCGGCAAAATCGACCAGCTCTGTTCCGAGAAGTCCACGAGTGACCGCCGAGACCGGCACCAGTCGCGCCGAATGTGCCTCGCGTGCGCGCTCGAACATGTAGCGCGTAATCGCAGGGTTGTCGTTGACCGGCGAGGTGTTCGCCATCGCCGCTACGGTCGTGAACCCGCCGGCCGCGGCCGCCCGCAGTCCTGTCAGGATCGTCTCCTTTTGGGGAAAGCCTGGGTCGCGCAGATGCACATGAGGATCGATTAGCCCGGGCACGATCCAGCATCCGCTCACGTCGACTGAAGTTGCCTCGGCGAAATTTATGTGAGTGCCCTTCCGTTCCACCGCCGCAATCTCGCCGTCGCGCACCAGGACGTCATACGATCCATCCAGTGCGTTCGCGGGATCGATCACGCGTCCACCTCTGAGCACTATCGGCTTCAATGCGCCGCCTCCGGCTCTTTCATCGGCTCGACGATTGAATAGATCATCACGCGATCGTGCGTTTTAGCTTTGGGATCGGCGCCGGCCGCGGCCAGGCGCACCTGCACGCGCTCGGTCCGCGAAGTCGGAATATTCTTACCGACGTAGTTCGGTCGAATCGGAACTGCGCGATGCCCGCGATCGATCAATACCGCCAGCTTGACAGCGGCCGGACGCCCGCGCTGCCAAATCGTTGCCATCGCGCGTTGCACAGTCCATCCGCTGTTAATCACGTCGTCGACCAGGATTATCGTCCGGTCTTCGACGTTGAAGTCTGCTGCTCCGTCAATTGGATGCAGCGCGTGATCCGGTTTGTACACGTCGAGCGCCGCACATGGCGGCAGAACTCCCGTCTTCGATCCGATCAGGTCGCGCAGCCGAAGCGCGAGCATTGCGCCGCGGCTGACGACTCCCACAATCGACACGCCCGGCATGTCCGCCACATCGGCAATCACCTGGTCGGCGAGCGATTCCACCGCGCGAATGACTTCCCCTTCGTTCATAACTTCGCGTTGAGGGCCACGCTTGTAGGGCTCGTAGCCGCCTTCCTCGGCCTGCTTGACGCTGTCGAATACGGCAAGCGAACCCTCCTCGATCCATTGGCGGACATAGCCTTGCAAGTTCTCGTCGAAGCGATAGTACCGATGCGATCTCGCATGCCCAACGTATTCGGTCTTCAGATCCCGCTCGCAGTAATCGCACTTCAGCGCGAGCACAGTCGGATCGATACCGCGGCCGAGCGTGAAGCGCGGTGCGAGATATGCCCCCTCGAACCGCGTGATGCAGTTGAGATTCGCGCATCGCGGCGGCAGCTCCGCCTTGAAGCGAATCGGCTCCGCCGGCGGCCGCGGCTCAACGGATGCGGCCGCGGCTTTCTCCATCAGCCACGCAATCAACGCCATTCGGACCGGCACCCCCGCCGCAGCTTGCTCGAAATACACGGCGCGCGGATCGGCATCGAGCTCGTACGCCAGCTCGCTGGTGCGCGGCAGCGGATGCATCACGACGGCTTCCTGCGTGCGGCTGGTGCGCAGCGCGCGCGCGTCGAAACGAACGTAGTCGGCGGCGCCGGCCTCTTTCCCCGACATCCGCTCCTTCTGCATGCGCGTAACGTAAAACGCGTCGAGTGCGGCCGGAGGCTCGCCCGCGGGAATTTTTCTCAAAGCCTCATCGCCGGTGAAGAGCGCCATCTGATGCGGCGCGCTCGGCGTCAAATAGAGCGCGTCCAGTCCGCCCGCCAACGACTTCAGCTCATCCATCGTCACCGTCGAAAAGCTGTAATTGCGTTCGGCGGCAAGGCGTTCGAGCACGTATTCGGGAACTTCCATGCCGCTGGTCGGCACGGCAACGATATTCGCGCCGAAACGCGCGAGCGCGTAGATCAGTGAATGCACCGTGCGGCCGAATTTCAGGTCGCCGCACAGCGCGACAGTGAGTCCCTTCAGATGGCCCTTCTTCTTTCGCAGGATGTAGAGGTCGCACAGCGTCTGCGTCGGATGTTCGCGGCTGCCGTCGCCTGCGTTCAGCACCGGGCACGGCGCGTACTCCGCAGCCACGCGCGCCGCGCCATCATGCGGATGTCGCAGCACGATCAGGTCGGCATAGCCGGCGACGACGCGCACCGTGTCCGCGAGGCTCTCACCCTTCGCCGCGGAACTGGCGTGCATGTCGGCCGAGCTGATCACCGCGCCGCCGAGTCGATGCATCGACGACTCGAAGCTGAGGCGGGTGCGCGTCGAAGGCTCGTAGAACAGCGTCGCCATAATGAGTCCGGCTGCGGTGGTGATCTGTTCGCCGCGTTCGAGCTGTTCCGCAAAGGCGTCGGCAAGCGCAAATATGCGTTCGATCTCGAAGGTTTGAAGATCCTCGATCGAGACGACGTCAAATTTTGCTAACCGCGACACTTCGACTTTCTCTTCGTATTCCGCGCGGGCGTTCGATCTCATTTTCCGTTTGCGTTGCCAATCACGATCGCATCCGCACCGTCGATTTCAGCGAGCCGTACGTAAACGCGCTGGCCCCGTGGTGCCTGGATGTTCTTGCCCACATAGTCGGCGCGAATAGGCAGCTCGCGATCGCCGCGATCGACCAGCACTGCGAGCTGCACCGACTCGGCACGGCCGAGATCCGAGATCGCGTCGAGCGCAGCTCGCACGGTTCGCCCGGTGTACAGCACGTCGTCGACGAGCACGACCCGCTTGGCGTCCAGCGAGAATGGAATGTCGCGGCCGATTAGGCGCGGATCGCCGGGTGCGCCCTTGCCGTCGTCACGGTAGGACGAGATGTCCAGGGTGCCGACGGGAACCTGGCGCTTGCCATTGGCGCGTAGTTCCGCGGCGATGCGCTCGGCGAGCGTGGCGCCGCGGCGGACTATACCAACTAGCACGACGTTGTCGGCGCCGCCGTTGTGCTCGGCGATTTCCATTGCGATGCGCTTGACGGAACGCCCGACCTGAGCGGCGTCGAGAGCGACGTTGGGCGCGGCGCTCATCGCGCGGCCCAAAAAAAATCCCGGCTGCAAAAACAGCCGGGTCGGAAAACATACACTTTCATTGTCATTCCTTTTCGCTATCTCAGTAGCGGATTAAAGGTTGGTTAGAATTTATGATCGAAGGAGATACGCGTCAACCCCGCTGCCGTCAATTCGCCGACGCGCGGTCCACTCTCACTCGCGGAGGCGCGAGTCGGTGCATGCCTGGGCCATTTCCTATATATGTTTTCGTCGAATCGGAGAGGGCCCCAACGGCATGGGTTCCGGTCCGTAAGGAGGTAACGGCAATGCGAAAAGACAAACAGAGGGATCTCGACTGCTTTTGAGGTCACAAGCAAACGCCGCAAGGGTTTCCCCTCAGAGACCAACGTCAAACGAGGAGAGCGACTCGTGCACGGGAACAAGGAGCTGACGGAAAAGCTCGGCCGCAATGATCTATGTCCTTGCGGCTCCGGACGATGCTTTCAAGCGGTGCTGCCTTAGCACCGGCCGTTACGACGGATCAATCCGCGACTACTACATCACAGAATGAACCCGAGGCGGGGCATCTATCGATGCCCCGCCTCTTGCGTTGCTGGCAAACATTCGCGATCAGAACACCTCGAGAGTCGGCAAATTTGCGGTCTCTCTGATGCAGTCGCAGAGGTAGATGGCGAGGCCGAGGTCGCCGGTCCAGAGGGAAAACTTTCGCTGGCCGTATTGTTTGAGCGCGCGAGCGCTTTGTTCGATTGCGTGCATCGCGAAGCTGCGTGCGCGATCGAGCCATCGAGCGTCGCGCGTGCGCGCGTAGAGTTTCAGGAATGCGTAGCCGCTGCCGGGCGCGCCGTGACATAGGCTGGGCATTTTGACCGGCGGGCCGGCCTGCCACACGAGTTCGCCCGCTTGGAGCAGTAGCACATCGTTGGGCCAGCGAGCGTCTTTCGGAAATTCCGCGAGGCTGTTGATAATTCCTGGAGCGCCGTTGCAATGCTGGACGACTAACGGCATCGGTGACGGCCGCGTTGTAGCGCCGAAGTTGTTCGGCCAGTTCGCGTGGCGGCCTTCTATCAAAGCGGTTGCGTGAACGGTTTGGTGGATTCGGCGGAGAGTTTCGTCTGCGAGATTCGAATCGAGCAGATGACGTCCGCGAATCATCACGAACGCATTGGCAGCGAAGCCGTGAATGGCGCCCACACGCATCTCGGTCACGCCATACAATGTCGACGTCCAAAGGTGGCATCGAGCCTCGTCAGAATATTTCCATTGATCGTAGAGCGGTCCGAAACTTCGTAGATACAATTCCTTCCAGCGCGCGTCGTTGGTGCGCTCGTACATGAAAAACGCCGCGAGCATCGCACCGGCGCTGCCCCATGCGACCCCGCGCACATCGCCGATTTTTGCTTCGAGATGGCTATAGAGTTGCTGCGCGATGTCTTCAGTCGGCGCCAGTTTCCATTGCAGTAGAAGAATTCCGGACTCGCCGAGCAGATATGACGCAACTTCGGCGCCCATGTACTTCCGCACTTCCGGGTACTTGTCGAGGTCCGCGCGGATTCGGGGAATCAGTTCGCGGACTGTCGGAAGGTAGTCGCGGTTGTGAGAAACGGCACCGGTCTCATTGAGATAGCCGAGCGCCCAGATCACCCCGGCCGCGCCGTGGTACAGGTACTTGATGGCGTCCGGCGGACGTTCCGGCGAGCGGTCGAATGGATGCAACGGCCACAGCCCCGCTTCGCTGAAGCTTCGATCCGTATCGGCTACGATTCGATCGATCGCGGAGCGTGCGCGATCTTCGCTCCACTCTTGCTCGACCAACCGTTCGTGTCGTTCGGCTTGGTAGAGTGGCATTGGCCGCACTCGGGGCGCGAATTATGCGCCGCGCTTGCGTTCGATTTTTCGGATGCGTTGGTCCTGGTCGCGGGTTTGTACGGTGATTCGATCGTCGAAGCGGTCGAATTTGTGGGCGAGATTGGCGAGCGATTTGTTGGTCTGCTTCAGCTCAGCAGCCAGTTTCTTTGCCGACATCTCCGCTGACGTCGCGATTTCGCGCTTGATACTTTTCGTCGTCTCGCCGCCCGATTCGGCTACCTGCTTGCCGCTCGACACGAGAGCGCGCGCGGCCTCTTCACGGAACTCCACGGCGCGTGCAACGAATTCACCGCGCAAGCCCTTCTCGGCGGCGACCAGTTCGTCGCGGAACTCGATGCGGGCCTTGCCGAGCGCCTCACCCAGCCGAATCATCTCGGCGCCGAGATCGGCGTGCGTAGCAACGATGTTCCGCCGATTCTCGGCAATTTGCTCGGACAAGAAGCGAATCTGGCCGCCGACCTCCGCGAACTGCCCGAAGATTTCGTCGCGCAACGTATCGAGACGTCCGCCGAAACCCGACACCGCTTCGACCACCAGATCGAAGCGCGCCCCGAGATCTTCGAGCATCGCGCCAATCCTGTTCACCGCTTCGTCCGCCACCTGATGATCCTCTTCGAGCTAGTGCACGAGCATGCCGACGCGATCCCATCTGATGTACTCGAACCACAGCAGCAGCACGCCCAGCGTGGATGCGCTGTCGGCCTTCTCTTCGTTCCATGGCAGGTAGATGATCGTGGCGCGACCCTCGACGTCGTTTAGATCGACGAAGCCCCAGAAGCGGCTGTCGTAGCTGCGATCGCGATTGTCACCCATCATGAAGAGCTTGCCGGGCGGGACGGTCACCGGCCCGAAGTTGTCGCGCGGCGAGACGGCGGATCGATCGCTGTCGGCTACCTCGCGATGCGCGTGCGGATCGTCCATCGGCGAGCCGTTGAGCCATACGATCCCGTTCTTCACTGCGACGGTATCGCCGGCGACGCCGATCACGCGCTTGATGAAGTCCTTGGTGCGATCGGGTGGAAACACGAACACCACCACGTCGCCGCGATGCACCGGCTCAAAGTGAAAGACGTACTTGCCCAGCGGCAGGCCGGGAATCTCGAGGCCGAAGATAGAGTCGGGCATCCGCAGGCCGAAAATGATCTTGTTGACGAGGATGTGATCGCCGATTAGCAGCGTCGGCTCCATCGAGCCCGACGGAATCTTGTAGGCCTGTACGAAAAACGTGCGGATGAAGATCGCGAGCACGAGCGCGATGAACATCGCCTCGCCGTATTCGCGCGCGACCGATTTCTGCGCGGGCGCTTCGGCCTCGCGTGCGTTGAGCGGCTGTGCTTTGGAAATGTTGCGAGCTGGCTCGGCCACGACTGCCCTACTCCCCAACCTTGAGCAAGGCGAGAAAAGCCTCTTGCGGAATTTCGACGCGCCCGACCTGTTTCATCCGCTTCTTGCCTTCCTTTTGCTTCTCGAGCAGCTTGCGTTTTCGCGTGATATCGCCGCCGTAACACTTGGCGGTAACGTTCTTGCGCAGCGCCTTGACCGATTCGCGCGCGATGATCTTGGCGCCGATCGAGGCTTGAATCGCGACTTCGAACATCTGGCGCGGAATCAGTTCGCGCATCTTTTCGCACAGCGCCCGGCCTCGTTCGTAAGCCTTGTCGCGATGCACGATTATCGAAAGTGCGTCGACCACCTCGCCGTTGATCCGAATATCCAATTTAACCAGAGGCCCTGCCCGGAAGTCCAGAAACTCGTAGTCGAGTGAGGCGTAACCGCGGCTCACCGATTTCAGCCGATCGTAAAAGTCGAAGACGATTTCGGCCAGCGGCAATTCGTAATGCAGGATAACGCGCTTCTCGCCGAGGAAACGGAGGTCGCGCTGAATGCCGCGGCGATCCTCGCACAGCTTCATCACGGCGCCGAGATACTCCTCGGGCATGTGGATAGACGTGAGGATAAACGGCTCCTCGATCGCCTCGATGGTATTTTCGTCGGGCAGCAGCGAGGGATTGTCGACCGTCATCAGAGCGCCGGAAACGGTGCGCACCTGATAGGCGACCGTCGGCGCGGTCACGATCAGATTGATGCCGAACTCGCGCTCGAGCCGCTCCTGCGCGATCTCCATGTGCAGCAGGCCGAGAAAGCCGGCGCGAAAGCCGAAGCCCAGCGCCTGCGAAGTCTCGGGCTCGCAGATCAGGCTCGCGTCGTTGAGACGCAGCTTTTCGATCGCGTCGCGCAGCGAACCGTATTGATTCGCCTCGGTCGGATAGAGTCCCGCGAAGACCATCGGCTTCAATTCCTTGAAACCCGGCAGCGGCGCGACGGCGGGATTGTCGGCGTCGGTAATCGTGTCGCCGACGCGCATGTCCGCGACGGTTTTGATGTTCGCCACGACGAAGCCGACCTCGCCGGGTCCGAGCGTGTCGGCGCGATGCTCGTGCGGCGTGAAATGCCCGAGGCGCATCACCTCGCCGAGCTTGTCCGTGCCCATCAGGCGGACTCTCATGCCCGCGCGCAACTCGCCGCCGAAAACGCGCACGAGGCCGATCACGCCTTCGTACACGTCGTACCAACTGTCGAAAATAAGCGCGCGGACGGCAGATTCGTTGGTCGGCTTCGGCGCGGGAATTCTTTTTACGATCGCTTCGAGGACTTCCTCGATGCCGACTCCTTCCTTGGCGCTGGTGAGAATCGCGTCGGATGCGTCGAGCCCGATGATTTCCTCGATCTGCTGTTTGGTGCGATCGACGTCGGCGCCCGGCAGATCGATCTTGTTGATCACGGGGACGATTTCGAGACCGTGATCGAGCGCGAGGTAGACGTTGGCGAGCGTCTGCGCCTCGACGCCCTGGCTCGCATCGACGACCAGCAGCGCACCCTCGCACGCGGCCAGGCTGCGCGAAACCTCGTAGGCGAAATCGACGTGTCCCGGCGTGTCGATCAGGTTGAGGACGTAGGCCTTGCCGTCCTTCGCCTTGTAGTCGAGGCGCACGGAGCGCGCCTTGATCGTGATGCCGCGTTCGCGCTCGAGGTCCATCGAGTCGAGGAACTGGTCCTTCGATTCGCGCATCGTGAGCGCGCCGGTGCGCTCGAGAATCCGATCGGCGAGCGTGGACTTGCCGTGATCGATATGCGCGATGATCGAAAAATTGCGAATCGAGGCGGCTTCGGTCATTTCAACTCGAACGGGCGCGTTGCTGTTTGAAATATTTGAACGTCTCTTCGAGTCCGTCGGCGAGCTTCTTTTCGGGACGCCATCCGAGTTCCTTTTCGGCGCGCGCCGGCGAGATGACCGAGCGCTTTTGCTCGCCGGGACGCGCGGCCGCATGCTCGGCCTTGGTCGGGAAGTCGGCGATGCTGGCGAGCGTCGAGTAGAGATCGTTCACGTCGGTCTCGAGGCCGGTGCCGATGTTGATCGCGAATCCCGACGCGCTCGATTTTCCCGCCGCGACCACGGCCCGCACCACGTCTCCGACGTAAACGTAATCGCGAGTCTGCGTGCCGTCGCCGTAAATCGTCACCGGCTGGCCGTCGAGAATTTTGCCGCAGAAGATCGCGATCACTCCGGCCTCGCCATGCGGGTCCTGGCGCGGGCCATAGACATTGCCGAACCGCAGAGCGAGATAGTCGATGCCGTACTCGACCTTATAGAAAAACAGGTAGGCCTCGGTGGCCAGCTTGGCGACGCCGTACGGACTCACCGGACGCTTCGGATGATCTTCGGTACAGGGGAACTCGTCCTGCTCGCCGTAGATCGCGCCGCCGGTGGATGAAAACACGACGCGCTTGAGCCCGTGCTTGCGCGCCGATTCGATCAAGTTGAGAAACCCAACGACGTTAACCTGCGCGTCGAAGGCAGGATCGGCGACCGACCGCCGCACATCCATCTGCGCCGCGAGATGAAAGATAACTTCGGGCCGCACCTTCTCAACGACTGACGTAACCGCGGCAGCGTCGCGCAGATCGGTTTGATACAGCGTCGCCTTCGCGTTCACTTGCTTGCGCTTGCCCGTGGATAAATCGTCGAGGATCGACACTTCGCCCGCGCCAGACGCGACGAGCGCGTCCACCGTGTGCGAGCCGATAAAGCCGGCGCCGCCGGTCACGAGAATTCTCATATTAGCGTCCTTGTCCTAAACGGGATGCCGCCCGACCGAGTAGTAGCGGATTTCGAGCGCCTTCATCAGATCAGGATCATACAGGTTCCGGCCGTCGAATATCACCGGCTCCTTGAGCTCGGCCTTGATGCGCTGGAAGTTGGGATGCCGGAACTGGTTCCACTCGGTCAGAATCAGCAGCGCGTCGGCGCCGTGGAGCGCCTCGTAGTTGGTGGTGTGGTAGGTCACGCGATTGCCGAAAATCTTGCG
>Ga0210383_10001712_pt1 | contig 19985 bp, 17 predicted proteins | sample IncBWC14OmetaG_FD_160072 | JGI IMG/M metagenome (GOLD analysis project Ga0210383, IMG submission 160072) | Forest soil microbial communities from Barre Woods Harvard Forest LTER site, Petersham, Massachusetts, United States - Inc-BW-C-14-O ... | reverse complement strand
TTCAAATGTCTCGGTCACCCCAGCCGGCCCTTCGCGCAAAAAACGATTGTAGTCGTTCTCGAATTCCCGCAGCAACCACACCAGCAATTCCAGCCGCGAAACCTGCTTGCCCGTCTCGATGCGCAGCGAACTCGCCGTCGTCCCCAGCTCCCCAGGGAACTTCTCTTGATTCACATTCAATCCGATTCCTACGATCACAAATCGCACTTGCGATGGTTCCGCGTGCATCTCCGTCAAAATTCCGCCCACTTTCTTCCCGCGTACCAGCAAATCATTCGGCCACTTCAGGTCCGTCGTCAGTCCCGTTTGCGCTTCAATAGCGGTGCGCGCGGAAAGGCCAGCCATCATAGTCAAAAGTGGCGCCTGCACCGGCGCAAGCCGCGGCCGCAAAAGCAAGCTCACGTAAATTCCCGCCGCCCGCTCGGATTGCCAAGTACGTCCGGCGCGCCCTTTGCCCGCCGTTTGCTCTTCTGCCAAAACCACCGCGCCTTCCGGCTCGCCCGCGTGCCCCAATTCCAAAGCCACTCGATTCGTCGAATCCGTCTTGAAAAAATGGTAGATATGTTTCCCGAAAAGACTGCCCTTCAACCGCTGCCGCAACATGCCCGGAGTCAAAATATCCGGCACTCCCTCTAAAAAATATCCCGCACCGTGCTGCGCCTTTACCCGCACGCCCAGCCCGCGCAATTGCCGCACCGACTCCCATACCGTCGACCGCACCACACCAATTTCCCGCGCAATCCGCGCCCCGCTTATAACGATGGTAGCGTTCTCCGCCAAAATCGTCAGCAGAGCCGCCAGCCGCCGGTCGGTTATTCCTGGAAGAGTCTCTTGAGCCATCGAGGTCGCCCGCGCATCCGCGCCGCCTAAGCTTACGTTCCCTCGCTCTTGTCCACAAGCCATCTCGGCTTAACCACGACGCCGGCCAGGTTCCCCCGTACGGGGCGGACCGCGTTTCTCCTAAAGCTGCCCCAATCGCTCCACATTTTTCTCGAGCTCGACCAGCTGCTCTGCGAGCGTCGCTTCTAGCCCCCGAATTATCTTTTCCGGCGCTCGGCTTCGAAAAGTCTCATCAGCCAGCTGTTTTTCCTTCGAGGCCACGGCTCTCTGCAAGCCGTCAATTTCCTTTTTCAATCGCGTCTTCTCGGCTGCCACATCGACGGCCTCGGAATAGGCGATCCGTACATCAAACTGCGAAGCGGAGCGCACCGCGCCTCCAGACTGCGGCAGGCGCTCGGCAAAAATCTTCAACTCCGAAAGTATCGCCAGACGCAGAATCCCGTCGCGATTGGCAGCGACCAAGCTCCGCGTTCCTGGGTCCTCGCTGGAAAACTCCGCTCCAATCTTCTTTTTCGGATCCAGCTTCATCTCGGCCCGGATGTTCCTCAGCGCCACGATAATCTCCTGCATCAGCGAAAACTGCTCCTGGGCCCGCGCATTCTTCCATTCCGTCCGCGCTTCCGGATAGTTATCCAGCGCAATCGATTTCGCTCGAGCAGGCTGCGGCAACTGATGCCACAACTCCTCTGTCAAAAACGGCATAAACGGATGTAAAAGCTTCAACGCCGCATCAAATCCCGCAAACAGATTCTTCCACGCCACGACCGCGCGTTCACGGTCCGCATTCTGTAGTTCGGGCTTTACCCACTCGATATACCAATCGCAAAAATCCCCCCAGAAAAACTGGTACACCCCTTGCGCCGCCTCGTGAAATCTGTAATTCGCCAGCTCTTCATTCACCTGTTCCGTAATGCTAGCGAGCCGCCAAAACAACCAGGCGTCCACCAGCGGCACCGTTCCGTTAAACGCATACGGCGCCTTAGCTCGAACGTCTGGAGCGGCCAACTCCTCCAGCCCCGTCCCGCCTTGCTCGAACTTCTCCAGATTCACGAACAAAAACCGCGCCGCATTCCAGATTTTGTTCGCGAAATTCCGCGCACCGCCAAGCCGGTCGTCGGACAGAATAATATCCGTCCCTGGCGCCGCCATCGATGCCAGGCAAAACCGCATCGCATCCGTCCCATACTGCTGATTCAGCACCACTGGATCGAGCCCCGTGCCCTTTGACTTCGACATCTTCTCGCCGCTGCCCGTGCGCACCAGCGAATGCAAATACACCGCTCGAAACGGTACTTTCCCCGTGAAGTGAATCCCCAGCATGGCCATCCGCGCCACCCAAAAAAACAAAATGTCGTATCCTGTGAGCAGCAAACTCGTTGGATAATATTTTTCAAAATCTGCCGTCTTCTCCGGCCACCCCAAAGTCGAAAACGGCCAAAGCGCCGAGCTAAACCACGTATCCAGCACATCCGGATCCTGGGTCAGGTTTCCCGAAGCGCACTTCGCACACTTTTCCGGCGCCTCCTCGGCGACGATCATCTCCTTGCAGTCCCCGCAATACCAAGCCGGAATCCGGTGTCCCCACCACAACTGCCGCGACAGCGTCCAATCGCGTATATTCTCGAGCCAGTTCAGAAATTCCTGTCGCCGGTTGTCCGGCACAATCTGGATGGTATTTTCTTTCCCCGGCTCGTATTCCCGCACCGCTTTGATCGCCGGAGCCGCCAGCCCTTTCATCGCGCAGAACCACTGCGTCGATATTCGCGGCTCGACAATCGTTTTGCTCCGTTCGCAAATCCCAATCGAGTGCGCGTGCTCCGTCACCTTTTCCAGCAAACTGCTGGCTTTCAAATCCTCCACAATCTTCTTGCGCGCTTCGAAGCGCTCCAAACCTGCATAAGCCCCAGCGGCTCGGCTCATGTGGCCGTCATCGGTCATCACGTCGATTTCCGCCAGCCCATGCCGCTTGCCCACCTCAAAGTCGTTGGGGTCGTGCGCCGGCGTAATCTTCACCGCCCCCGTCCCGAATTCGCGGTCCACCATGCCATCCGCAATGATTGGAATCTCCCGGTTCATCAAGGGCAGCGTCACACTCTTGCCAACCAACTGCTTGTACCGCTCATCCTCGGGATGCACGGCCACCGCCGTATCCCCCAGCATCGTTTCGGGCCGCGTTGTCGCCACGACGACATATTCTTTTGTTCCCGCCACCGGATAGCGGATATGCCACAGATGTCCGTGGCGATCTTCGTGGTTCACTTCCAAATCGCTCAACACGGTTAAACAAACCGGACACCAGTTCACCAGCCGGGTCTCGCGATAGATCAACCCCTCCTTCGAAAGTTGGACGAAAACCTTGCGCACCACTCGCGACATTTCCGGTGAAAACGTAAATCTCTCCCTGGACCAGTCGCAGCTTTCCCCTATGGCACGCATCTGCTCCGTGATTTGGCTTCCGGCCTCCTCTTTCCACCTCCAAACCCGCTTTTCAAACTCCTCCCGGCCAAGCTTATGATAGTCAATGCCCTCGTCCATCAACTGTTTCACAACTACGCGCTGCGTCGAGATGCCTGCGTGGTCCGTTCCCGGCAGATACAAGGTGTTGTATCCCCGCATGCGATGCCAGCGGGTGAGAATATCGATCTCGGTGTGCTCCAACATGTGCCCGATATGCAGCGAACCCGTCACATTCGGCGGCGGAATCACGATGGAAAACACCGGTCCTGGAGCGCTCGGGTCCGCCTTAAAGAGCTCTTCTTTAACCCAGTATTCCGCCCAGCGCGGCTCTATCTGCTGCGGTTCGTACGCTTTAGCAATCTCTCGAGCCATTTCGTCAATTAACTCCTGACGTTTCGGCACTCGCACGCGTCCAGGTGTGCTTTTCAGAGAACAAGATAATCTTTCACTATACGGGGGGGAAACCGGCTCCGTCAATTACGCGCCAAAGGAAGCCTTTTAGCTTTTGAAGGGGGGAACTACTGCTTCTTGGCGTTCAATTCGTCGCGAACCATCGATTCCACGACGTTCTTCAGGATGTCTCGCGTAACCGCCTGCAACATATCCGGGCTCATCTTGGCGAGCACTTTGGCCACGAGGTCTTCCATGCTCGGTTCAGGGGCTTTTGTGCTCGTATCTACGGAGGGCGCCTCCTGAACGGCAGCCTCCGCAACGTGCTGGGCCTCTTCGCGAATCGCTTCCACGGTCGCTGCTGGCAACGCCGCCCGTTCCGCCTTTGCCTTCATGTCCTCGCTCGAAACCGGTGTGAGCGCATCGACTGTCGCGGCAGGATCTCCCCTGAGGACCTCTTCCTGTGACCCCTCATGTCCAGCATAAACCACCGTCTCGGAAACCGTGCTAGCCGTAGGCAGGCTCGTTACCGGAGCATCCCACGTCGATGCGAGCCGGCTGGCCTTTTGCACTTCCTCGTCCCACGGGCTGGCCACAGTGGAAAACCACGAGCTCGTTGCCGGCGTCACAAGCTTTTCGGGCTCCGGGACTGTCGCTTCCGGCGCGGGCGCGATTACCGGAATCTCGCGGTGAACCCCTGCCCGAACGTACGCCGCAACTTGCTGCTCATGTGCCGCCGGCGCTTCGATCGTTGCCGCTTCCACGGCGACCTTGGGTCGCAAAGCGGTTACCCAAGCCTCTTCGGCATATGGAGGAGTCGCCGGAGACGGCACGCTAGTTTCTGTAATCGGCGAATCCGTCACGATCGGGCCCACGCTCTGTTCTGTTTCGGCTGCTTCCTCAAATGTGGAAATCTCTTTTGGCGGCGCCCACGATTCGTTTCTCATCTTCCGCGCCGGCGCGTCCGCGAATGCCGTCTCACGCCAATCCTTCACTGGGCCGCTCGCTGCTTGCTCTTCCATCGCTTCGTCCCCGCCGTCCCGCCGCCACGAAGCGCTCTCCGTCTCCTCCTCTTCTTCAACAACCTCGTCTTCCTTGCCGCCGGACTTCCAATCGCGTTCCAACTGCGGCCGGGCTGTTGTTGCATACCCGAGCTCTTCTTCCGGCTCCGTCACAGGCGATTCCAGGAGGTTTCCGAATGCCAGCGGCTGCGATCCTGCGCTAATCTTCACCCGTTCTGGTGGCGCGGGCATCTCTTCTTGCATTGGCTCGCTATCGACCAACGGGAATTCCCGAACAGGCGCGAGTGAACTCATGCTCGGTACCGCGAGGCTAGGCGCCACCGTTCGCGGTGTTATCATTTCCGCAACGCGTACCGGCACCTCTTTCACTTGCGGCGGAGGTGCCACCCCGCCAATCGATACTCCCGCCCGAGCCAACGCCGACTTCACCATGGAAATCAGCGGATCAGGCGGCACAAACGGCTTCTTCAATACACCGTCCGCGCCAACACGTTGCGCCTCTTGTTCGTCCAGGGGATCAAATGCACCCACCAACAAAATCACCGGAATATGCGCAAGCGTGCTGTCGGATTTCACGTACTGGCAAACCTCATACCCGTTGCGCACCGGCATGAACACATCCGCAAGCACCAGATCCGGGCGGATGTCGGAGATCTTGCGCACCGCTGCCTCGCCATTGCCTACGGCAACAACGTCGATGCCCTGATCTTTCAGGGCAAGCCCCACCATCTTCTGGATGTTGCTGTTATCGTCGGCAACGAGGATCCTGGCCACTAAACGTCCTCCGGACCTACTTCACCCTTGCTTTGCGAGTCGACCGCGTTGCGGTCGCACCGAACACCAACCGCTTTGCGGTCGCACCGAACACCGACCACTTTACGGTCGAGCGTTCATCAAGACTCCAGAGTATTGGAGCATCCGGCGTATTGCCCGTCAATCTCAACGCACGACCAGTGTGTCGGAAATGAATATGGCGTCCACGACCCTTCCTGGCGGCCCACAACCTCAAAAAACAGGGGGTGCGGCCGAAGCCGCACCCCCTGTCCCATCCCCGTTCCTGGTCAGAAATAACTACCAGGGAACAAGCTTGCGCAATCCCTTCTTTTTCTTGCTGCTCGATTCCTTCTTCGCGTCGCTGCTATTTTGCGAATCGTCTGTTTTCGCCGCATCCGTTGCGTCACTCTTCGACTCTGCTCCTGCGGCCGCCCCATCGCTCTTCGCTTCGGTGCCCGCCGCGGTCGCTTCTGCTTTCGCAGGCGTTGCCGTTGCACCCTCCGCCGCTGGCGGATTCTTCGCTGGGTCATCGCTGGCGGCAGGGCTGGCCGTTGCCGGCGCCGTGCCTGCATCCTTCGGCGGCTCACTCGTGCCTTCGCTTTCCGGCGCTGCTACGTTCTCCGAAGTCGCCGCTGGTTCAGACGTCCCGCCGGCTCCGGGTGTTACCACCGCGATGAGTCCCGTGCGCGCGTTCGACGATCCTCCCGGCTTGAGTATGTCCGCAGGAGACACGCTCTCGGATTCGGGCTGCAAATTGGGCGGTCCATTCCTCGCCGCCACCTTCAATTCTCCCTTGGGCCCGTTCGATACCAATGCCAGTGGCTTCTTAACCAGGCTGGTGTGCGGCCTCGGCGCATTCTGTTCCGCCGTCATCCATGCGACTGAGTTGGGATCGGGTTGCGGCACCGGCGCTCCAAACGCCTTAAGCTTGTCTTTCGCCCCAGGCACCATGGCCGACAACGGGTAATTCTTTACAATTCTCCCGTAATACAGCGCGGCCACCTCTTTATGCTCGCTCTTCTCCAGGATATCGCCCATCATCCACAGCGCCTGGTCCGACTTGCTGTACAACGGATACCTGTTCGTCACTGCCAAGAGCCTGGCTGCTGCTGCGCGCTTATCGCCCTTCACGTAATAGTAGTAGCCAATCCGGTATTCGCCCTCCGCCAGCACTTCCTGCACTTCCCTTAGGTGCTGCTGCGCCTGCGGGGCCAGCGGGTCATTCGGAAACTTTTGCAGAAACGTCTGGAACTCTTCCTCCGCGGCGATGGCGTGGCTTCTGTCGCGATCCGGCTTATCCATCTGCCGGTAGTGCGTCATGGCCACCTGCATCTGCGCATACGTCGCTTCCGGCAGGAACGGGAAGAACACCTCAAAATCTTTGTAGCCCGAGACCGCCAACGCCAGATTCGACGTCCCGCCCTCTTTGTAATACGAGTCCGCGATCGCCAGCTTCGCCTTTGCCAGATACTCGCTGTCCGGATACGTATTGATGAGCGTCTGCATGTTCAGGCGCCCTACTTCCTGCCGGCCATGCTTGATGTCGTCCATGGCCTTGTCATACAGAATCTTGTCCGGTTGCGCGTTGTTGTCCACGGTCGTCGACTTATTGACCTTTTTCTTCTTGTGGAAGATCTGGGCGTTCGACGTCGTCGACCCAAACAAAAATAGCGCCCCTAAAACGCAGAGCGCCAGACTCTTGCCGGTTACTTGTAGCTTTGACTTCGCACTATTTACAGTTTGGCCCAAACTTCACCTCTCTCGCGAATGTCGGGTCTCAAGCCGCAACCCTCGATCAGAAACTGTTCGAATCTGGACCTCTGAGCCTCTACTTCGGAAGGGACAAAGGATTATACCCTGAACCAAAGGCCAGGTGGAGCAAGAACTTGGCCCTGCCTCCGAGGTCCCGCGCACCCCTGCTCCACCCTCTGTGATGCACCATTCGAACCCTGCGGGTTGCCTAGCCGGCATCCCGCACTTCTATTATTTTTAACGAAATGTAACAATGTCCCCGCTCACCATGGCTACTATACCTTTACGCTTCCGAGGAGCCGCGGCCATCCGCCCACTCATCTAAATGGAAAAACGCAAATTCCTCTTTGTCTCCCTCTCCGGTCTTATCGGTGACATCGCCTGGCAAGTTCTGAAAGAAGGCCACGACGTCCGCTACTACATCGAAGCCGAAAAAGAGCGCGACATCGCCGATGGTTTCGTCCCTAAATCGAAAGACTGGGAACGTGACGCCAAGTGGGCCGACATTATCGTCTTCGACGACACCCTCGGCCAAGGCGCCAAAGCCCACGCCCTCCGTGCTACCGGCAAGCCCGTAATCGGCGGCAGCGAATACACCGATCGCCTGGAAGACGATCGTTCCTTCGGCCAGGAAGAGCTAAAGAAAGCTGGCGTTAACATCATCCCCTATCAGGATTTTGACTCCTTCGACCCGGCGATCGAATTCGTGATGAAAAATCCCGACCGGTATGTCATCAAGCCCAGCGGCGAAGCACAGAACGTCAAACGCCGCCTCTTTGTTGGCGAGGAAGAAGACGGCGACGACGTCGTTCGAATGCTGGAGGCTTACAAGCGTGCCTTTTCCGACGAAATCAAAGTCTTCCAGTTGCAGCGCCGCGTCACCGGCGTCGAAGTCGCCGTCGGCGCCTTCTTCAACGGCAAAAAATTCATCACGCCCGTCAACATCAACTTCGAGCACAAAAAACTTTTCCCCGGCAACATCGGCCCGCCGACGGGCGAAATGGGCACCTCCATGTTTTGGAGCGATCCCAACCGCCTCTTCAATCAAACACTCCTCAAAATGGAGTCCAAACTCGCCGAAGAGGGCTATGTCGGCTACATTGATCTGAACTGTATCGTGAACAACAACGGCATCTACCCGCTCGAGTTCACCAGCCGCTTTGGCTACCCCACCATCAGCATCCAGCAAGAAGGCATGCTCACACCGATCAGTGATCTATTTTGGGAACTAGCCACCGGTGTCGACCCCAAGTGGCGCACGCGCAGCGGCTTCCAAGTCGGGGTGCGCATCGTCGTGCCGCCGTTCCCCTTCGATGACGAACCGACGTTCGAGTCCTTCTCCAAGAACGGCGCCATCGTGCTAAAAAAACCCAACTTCGACGGGATCCACATCGAAGACGTAAAGGAAGTCAAAGGACAATGGCTGATCGCCGGCACAAGCGGCGTAGTCCTGGTCGTAATTGGCACCGGCCAAACTATGCTGCAAGCCCAAGCGCAGGTCTACTCCCGCATAAAAAACATCATGATCGCCAACATGTACTACCGCACCGATATCGGCGACCGCTGGGTCGAGGACTCCGACAAACTCCACAACTGGGGCTATCTCCGCTAATCCCGCCTCGAGTGGCCGAGACTTCCGTCAGTGCTGCCTCCCACATCAAACCGGCGAGGTCAGCTTTCAACACAGCCAGTACCGAGTCTTATCTCGAAAAATAACCCGTCTTAGCCCGCACCTTCACACCCTCGCGCTTCGGCTTGATGACAATCTTGCGAAAGCTATCATCCTTCAGCGGATCCGTCGGGTAATACCCCAACTCATAAGAAGTCCGCAACTCCTCTGCAATCTGCCGGAAATATACATGCGCGTCGGTGGTCTCCGCATCAATATGCGCTCCGCCCGTCTCTCGGGCCACGCGCTCCATCACGCTGATCCCATACTTGTTCCGCGCCGTCAGCTTCCCGTGTTCCTTATCCGTGTAGCGAATTGTATACACCACCACGTTTTCCCTCTGTGCTGTCTCAATCGCGGTCATCATGTCGTGCGAACTCGAGTTGTCCTCTCCATCGCTAAACAGCAAAATCGCCCGCCTTCCGTTTTCCCGCGCCAGTTTTTCCGTCACCGCATAAAAAATCGAATCATAAAACGCCGTCCCCAGATCGCGGTTCTCGTGCGGCCCCAGATCCGGAAATTTTCCCGACGACTTCTGGTATTGCTTCCACTGTTCCAGCAAATCTCCACCGGACTGCGAGAAATCGCTCACCAACCGGATGTGGTTCCCAAAACCCACCAAAAACACCCGGTCCTTAGGACCCAAAACATCCTTGAAAAAAACCTCTAAATCATTCTTGTGCTGTTTCGAAAAATGGTCCTGGCTTCCGCTCGCATCCACCACCAAACCCAGCGTCAAAGGCACATCCGCGCTGCGCGAGAAGAACGCTATTTTCTGCGGTATGGCATCCTCAACTACGTCTATGTCGTCCTCGGTGAGGTTATCCACCAGCGCCCCACGCGCATCCCGCGCCACAAACGCCACGGTCACGAAATTTACTTTGACTCGTATCGGTTCCTGGCTTCGGCCGAACGTGAAACCGGGCGTAGCGCCCAGCATCAATATTCCAAGCCGCATCACGAACAGGCTGGTGCGAGCGGGCAATCCCATTTGACTTTCGCGCCGCATCAGGCGGGAGTTTTATCGTCGCTGCGCGCCTCAAGGTAAACGATGTGAAAAATACAGCCGGTCCCATTCGGTTTCACGCTAACGATATGTTGTTTCTCTTTCGACCCCACTTTGAGCAGCATCCCGCCGGGATCCGGATGGTCATCTCCGCAGGTAAGCTTTTTCGAAGACTCGCTCTTGTCCTTGTCGCTCGGCGCCTTCGAGGAATCGTTGCAATTCAGCACCGTCCCATATTTCGCCAGGGCCTTCTGATAAAACGCCGCCACTTTTTCCTGCGAGTCATCCGACTCCATCTTCAAAGCCACCAGCTTGAACCCAAATGTGCTTCCCCACAGCCCCATTTTCGCACCCGACGAATCGTCCTTCTCGTCCTTATGTGGCCGCGCCCCAGGATACAATGGCAACCCTGCCTCCTTTGCCGTAGCCTGCGCGCTGAAAATCAATCCCGATTCACTTCCGTCTTTACCCGTCACCGTCATATTCACGCCGCTCTTGTCCTTCTCCTGCCCCGCCACACCAACCGCCGCCAAAATCAGCGCTAGACACAAAGCCGCGCCAATCAACGTCGTTCGCACACCTGTAACTGCTAGTTCGTCCAGCCGAGCCCACCCACGCTTCTTCATCCCACCCTCCTCATACGCGTCTTATACTATAGGACGACACACGACCGCGATTGTTTCCCGAGTGAATTTGCCCGTCCCCCCTTAGATACGCGCGGCGCACCCCTGATGTTCCCACTCTTGCTTGGCAAAAGCTCTAACTTGCTCGCCATCCCATTCGATCACCCGGGAATATTTTGGGTTGTTCAGCGGTCTGGCCTCTTGGTAGTGTGTATTCGCTGGCTGTTCCCCAAGACTGAACCTGTAATAGGAGAGTGCGAATGAAACATGCCTTAGCTCTAATGGTTTTGCTAGCTGCTGCGCCGGTGGCTCCGCCGCTCGCGCAGGAGGCGCAAAAACCGGAAATGGCAAAAATATCGCTGAAAGTGGGTGACATCGCTCCGGACTTCACCCTGCTCAGCGACGAATGGAAAAACGTAAAGCTCAGCGACTTTCGCGGCAAGAAGAACGTCTTTCTCGCCGTCTACGTCCTGGCCTTTACCGGTGGTTGAACGAAACAACTTCAGGCGGTCCAGGCTGGAATCGCCTCCGGTAAGATCGACACCTCCGATACCGCAGTTTTCGGCATTAGCATGGACAGTCCCGCCGCCAATGCCGCCTTCGCCAAGCAAATCAATATCGGTTTTCCCCTCCTCAGCGACATGAACCACAAGATGCTCACGTCCTACGGCATTCTGAAGGGCTATGACGTCCAGAAGGAAACCTACCAATGGGCGCAGCGCGCCAACATTGTCATCGACAAGGAGGGCATCATCCGCCTGATCGAGGCCGGCGACAGCGCCGTCGACCCCAACACCGCGCTATCCGCTTGCTCCACGCTCCACAAAAAAGAGCCGGCAAAGTAATTTCGCTTGAGCCAACCTCACGCCAGGGAGAATCTCTTCCTATGGCGTGAGGTTTCGCGAAATCTGTGCGCACTCGCGAAAAAATGACCGCTCGACTCGAGGCCGCCACGAGTTGAGGTCTGGCTGTCCTATTGCGCACCAGCTCCAACTCCGGCCGCAGCAACGCTTCTCTCAATGAACGTATCGAGTCGACCGCCGACGTTTATGCTTTCCTCTTGCATGCGCTTGGCGTGCCCGTAAAACCCTGACTGCGCTAGCGGCCGCTCGGCAATTATCGATTTGCGCCAAGATTCACCACTTCGTTCTCGAGAGGTATCTCATTCTTATGTACCTCTGCGGGACCCTTTGCGGCCGTAGCGCCGTCCATCCCCAACCGTGGCCCACAACTTCAAACGACGGCAGCGAGTACGGCAGCCCTTCTGCCCCCAACGGCGAATTTGCATTCTCGATATGAAAATGAAGGTGCGGCTCCGTAGAATTCCCCGAATTCCCCACCAACCCCAGCACCTGCCCGCGCCGTACCTTCTCCCCAAGCTTCACGCGCAGCGTCCCGGGCTGCAAATGTGCATAAAACGCAAAATGCCCGCCGCCAATATCCAGAATCACATGGTTCCCGCCCACAGTCTCGAGTGTAATCGGCACAGCTCGCGAATCTCTACCCGGAACATTCTCAGGAATCCCATCCTTCACTTCGGTAACCACACCGTCTGCGACTGCCAGCGCATCCGTCCCGTACGCGAGATAGTTCTTGTTGTCTTTCTCGTCGTCGTGAAAAGTCTTCCCGTCGTCGCGCAATCTCACCCAATCAATCGCAAACCGCTGCGCGATCGCCGCATGCCCGTCAATCGGGAGTAACGCGCGCCGGTGGCCCGAACTGTTCGAAGGCCCGTTTCCCGCAAGCCAGTGATCTCCGCGCAGTGGCGAGCTAATCGCAATCGCTCCACGCCCCACAGGAATCGGGGCCGTTTCAACCGTCATCTCCTCCGGATAAGTTCCAATCTTCACACTCAACCGTTGCCGAATCGTCGCCGGCACCGCATCCGCCGTATCCGCCGTCGCCCACATATAAACAACCGCCATGGTCCCGCCACTCAACTTCGATTTTTCCGACGCGCCCGGCTGGCCGGGCCTCGAGATCGCCGCTTCCAATTCCGCACCTGTGTACGCCACGAGCGAACGTGCCGCCGAATCCCCCGAGATCGCTTCCACCTTCGTCAGCCGATAATCCCACCGGTCCATGTTGTTCAAGTGCAATTCGTATACGATGTGCCATTTGCCGTCGGCCTTGAACGCCGTCGGGGCGATCGGCACCACCACGTCCACAAACGTAGAGATCGGTTTTGTCTTCGGACCCTCGGCGGCCTTCTCGGGAGCGCTGTCTTTCGCGCCGGCATCTTCCGTGCTGCGCGTAAACGAAAGCGGTTGCTCCACGCCCGCCTGTACCCACGTCCCCGTGACCTCCGTTCGCGCCTCGTTCAGCTTCCCCTTGTACAACCCGCCCACCGCCTTCACTTCAAACCGCACCGCGTCGCCCTCGACCGATATGTTTTCCATCGGAAGAGTCGCGTTTTGATCTACGCTCATCAGCTGCCCGGAGAACTCGCCGCCAGCAACCTTCGCGATGGTCAACACGATACGTAGCTTCTTCTCCCCCGCACCCAATTCGCCTTTCCACGTTCCCGAAAAGTCGCTCTCCGTCTTCGCAGCTTGCCCCCTTGCACGGCAGGGAAGTACGGTTAGAATCGCAATTCCCATCAAGAACGCCGCCCAAGCCCTAACTCGTCCGGAAGCCATCCCCAAGCGCATATCCTTTTACCCTCCCCTCTGTAAGATCGCCCTTTTCTTTGCTGCCTTTCCTTCCTTCCTTCCTTCCTTCCTTCCTTCATGTCTCCCTTTTTCTCGCATACAAAACGCGATATCTCCGCGCCGGCGGTTCTTCGGTATCAAAATACTCCTCGAAGGTTTCCTCCGTGAGCCCGGCACGCACAAACTCCCCGAGTTCCGCCCGCGTCAGCGGCCACGGCAATTCTCCCTCCGGTTCGTGCACCTCACGTCCCCTGACAACGGCCAACAGCTTGCCGCCCGGCTTCACGAACCGCGCGATTTTCTCGGTCGCTTTTGCTCGAATGCTTGCGGGAAGAGCCTGCACCGTATTGGCCTCGAAAACGAAATCAAACTTCGCTTCCCATTCCGCCGGGGGCTCGAACAAGTCCGCGACGCGATAGCTCACCTCGCTCTTCGGAAATCGCTTGCGTGCGGTTCGAATCGCGGTCTCTGAAATATCAAAAGCTGTCGTCTCGAATCCCCACGCCGCCAATTGCTCCGCGTCATCCCCCAGTCCGCAGGCAATCACCAATGCCTGCTTACCGTCGGTCGGTTGCGGGTCGAGGCTCCAAAATTCGATGAGACTGGAATTTGCTCCGCGATCCGCCCACGGCACAATGCTTTTCCCGGCTTCCGCCTCCTGATAAAGCACCTCAAACCAGCCCGTCGGATCGCCTTTTCCGGCATACTCCGCGGCCAACTCCCGCGCTCGCCGCCGATCGCTGCTTGTGGTCATGAGTTAGTTCCTCGCTGCCAGAAATTTCCCAATGTTCTCATTCAAGAATTTGGCATCCGCGGGATTGCTCGCCGCGCCAGCCGTGTGTCCCCACAGCGATGGAATCGGCTGGAGCGTCACCGTCGGCATAAAGCCCGCTTCATATTTCGCGTCCCCCACCGGAAAATACAAATCTGTTTCCGACGGCATGTACAAAAACGGAACCTTGATCGACCGCAACGCCTTCTCCACGTCTCCGCCAAATCCCGGCGTAGTCCCAACGTTGTGAACCTCCCAGGTGCGCATCTGCAGAATGAGATTGTTGGCATCCGCTCCCGGAATGAAATTCGTCCGCAAGTCATTCACGAAACTCTCGAACGTCGTCCCTGGTTTCGCTCCCTCGCGCCACAACTCCCGCCGCCACCATTCCTGCGAAAACAGCCACCCCGTCCAGACCAGGGCAAACGCCTCGAGCCCCTTCCTGGGCTGCTCCTTGTAGTCTCCGTTCGCGAACACCGGATCGGTCGTGAGCGCGGCAATCTGTCCTTCGAGCCGCACGATGCCGTGCGGGTAACATTTCGACGTTCCCGCCGTTGCGACAATGCGGTCCGCAATCGTGGGATAGCTCACGGCCCACTGAAACGCCTGTTGCGCGCCCATCGAAAAACCGACAATCGCGCGCAAATGCGTGATCTTCAGTTCCTCGGTAAGCAGCCGGTGCACCGCCTCCACGTTGTCGCGAATGCTGGTCACCGGAAAGCGCGGCCCGTGAAACGGTTCGGGCGTGTTGCTCGGTGAAGAAGAATTTCCATTCCCGAACAGTTCCGTCGACACAAGAAACAGCTTTGAGGGGTCGAGCGCCTTGTCCGCTCCGACGAGCCACTCATACCCGTGGAAATTCGCCATGTAGTGCGAGGGCAGCAAAACCGCGTTGTCCTTCGCCGCGTTCAACTTCCCATACGTGCCGTACACCACGCGTGCCTCGGGCAAAACCACGCCGCTCTCCGTTTTGAAATTCGCAATCGTGAACTCATGGCGTTCCCCCGTTTGAGCCTTGTGCTCGGCGGCCTCTTGCGCAAACACTCGATGAGCAACCATCGGGTGTGAAATCAGGAGGAGTAAAATCAGTTTTCGCATCTTGCTTATCACCCGCTTTCCTCTGCGATTTTCTTCGCGCCCCGGTCGTTCTAGGCCAGACCCGCCAAAACGCGTGCCGAACTTCAGCTGTGCTACGCGTATGGCTTCTGAAGGCAGGTATCCTATCACTCTCGGTGAAGCCTGCCACGCTTCCATCGAAACCCGGCTCGCGCCAAGAAAGCGTGTGGCCAACGCTTCGACCTCTTTTTCCGCTCGAGCGGGTTCGCGAATCCCGATTCGTCGCCAGCTGTTTTCGCAGCGAAGTTCCCGAGAACGCTCGGCCCAAAAAACGATATGTAATCGGAGTTCCCTTAGTTATGATTTGGGCGAATGGCGAACAACATTTTCGCAATCCGTCGTAACATCATAGGAAGGGGCAGTGGGGCATTCTTTCGGAGGCTACGCATTGGGAGCAGAACGGCGTCGAACACCTAGATTTACATTTATTGCCAGTGCCGAGCTTATCGAGGAGGCCTCGGACGTGCGCATTGCCACGCGCGTCAGCGAGTTGAGCCTCCACGGCTGCTATCTGGATATGATGAACCCGTTCCCTGTAGCGACCCTCGTGCTGGTGAAGATTTCCGCCGGGGACGCTTTCTTCGAGGCCAAATCAAAAATCGTTTACTCCCAGGCAAATATGGGCGCGGGCGTCGTTTTCCTAGAGAGCGCGCCGGAGTACCAGCCCGTTTTGGAGCGCTGGCTCGATGAAGCCGGCAAATGGCAGCAAAACCGCGTCGGTTGATTTTGCTGCTCTCCCGACGCTCCATCTTTCATACAGACGCCTCTCCCTTAATTATTTGCTGTGCCCTTTTTCTCGATGATCGACGGCTTCGTGCAGCCCGTCGAGGAGCCTGCTCTTCTCTTGGGCGTTGGACGTCTTTCTCACGTCTGACCACAACGTGGTTCCGCTCTTCGGGTCGATCAGAGTGAGCCGCGTGCATCCCGGCGGGGCGAGTTCTTCTCCTGCCGCGGACGTTTCGCTGGCCGGCTTTGCATTGGGGGTAGCCGAAGGATCTCCTCCCGGGGCGAATTTCACGATGCTGCTCCCGGCGAGACGCAGCACGACGTCCGCTTTCTGCCTGGAGTCCACAATTTCGTACCGGCCCCACTTGTCGAGACCCATGTAGGCGTCGTGTTGAAGTTCGGCGTCGGTGGTTTGGTTGTCGACGTAGATTGTTTTGGCGGAAAGTACTTTCTCGGGCACCGCTCCTCGTTTTTCGTTCGCTTGGGACGGTTCAGCGCTCAACAACACAAGTGCAAGGAAGAAAACGGACGTCATCTTTTTCACGGATGCACCCCGGTGTGGAGATTTTCATGGGCTGGAGGATGCTTCACTTTATGGAGTTGAAGCTATGGTGGGAACTGGACTTGAGACCGAAAAGAGGGCACCTGGCGCAGGGTTCGGGGTGCCTGTCCGCCAGGGTAAGGCGTATGTTTGGTGGATTGCAACCGATCAGCGGCCTGCCGCCCTGCCGGTAGCATTGAGCTTGCTTCCGGTTGTCGGGTTCAAGAACAGGTACTCGCCCGGGAGAATTCACCAAATATTCCCGGACGCGCGCTTTGGCGTCCGCGAGGGTTTGGGCTGATCCCATCCAGCGAAAGGAGCTGACAGGAAACCGGGCAGAAAGGTTCGAACCGCAACCGACGCGCACTTCCTGTAGGTGCGGAACGCGACCGAATAGGGCGCGAAGAGCACAGCCGGCTAGACCGGCTTCATATCCTTGCCGCTAATCTGAAGATCGAAGCCGTTCGGATCCTTAATATGAAAACTGTTGTCGGTGTCGGGTTCGGGATTAAGGGCGCGACGATCCAGCTCCGCCTTTACCGCAACCTTGTCCCAATTCTCAATTGTATAAGCGACATGATCGATCCGCGGAGGCGCACTGCCTTGCGGCGCGTTGCGGGGAATCACAAAGGTGTTGGTGTCGCCGAGGACCAGGTTGCACTGCTTGCCTGTATCGGCGACAACTTTCATTCCCAGTAAATCCGCGTAGAAGTCGCGCGTCTTCGCGTAGTCGTTGACCTGGTAGGAAATGTGATTGACCGCGAGGACCTTGAAGCCCTTGGAGTTTTCTGCCACCGCGGGCCCTGGAACGGCGGCGGCTGTCGCGACCACAGCGATGCTCTTGATCAACTGGCGTCTCGTCATTCTGCCATGTTCAAAATCGTCCAATAGTCGAGCAATGATGCTTTCCATCTTCGTCCTCCCGAGAGGTGGCCAAGTGCGCCTAGCATTGCGATTGAACCACGGTATCGCCGATAGCGTAAAGAATTTTGCACCATCAACCGTAGCTAGCTCCGCCCGTCCCCCAGTGCGACGGATGCGAAGTTCACACGCTCGTGGAAGAAGGCTTCGGGGCAGGCGCGAGTCCCGTTAAAACCAAAATGGAGCTCTCGGTTGGAGTGGCGGCGTAATAGCATCAGCCGCTTATGAGCGCTCGGAAAAGCGAAGAGGCGCGGCGGGTCGGCGCGATTTTAAGGTGGATGCGGGCGCATGAGGAGGAGATGGCGCGGGCGGTCGCGGAGCTGGTGGCGATTCCCTCCGAAAATCCACCGGGGAAAAATTATCGGGCCGTGGCAGCCATCCTTGAGAAGTACATCCGCCGGTTTGGCTTTGATTTCGAGCGGTTAAAACCTAAAAGCAAGGCAAGAAACTTGAAGGAAACTCCGGCATGTCTGCTTGGGGAATATGGCCGGGGGGAGCGCACGCTCTATTTTCATGGGCATTACGATGTGGTGCCCGCGCAGTCCGTGGAGCAGTTCAAGCCGATGCGCAAGAAACATTTTTTGTTTGGGCGCGGCGCTTGTGACATGAAGGGCGGAATTGTGGCGATGCTGTATGGGATGCGGGCCCTCCAGGAATGTGGCGCGGGGCTCAATGGGAAAATTGGATTGGTGCTTGTTCCAGATGAGGAAATGGGAGGAGAGCGCGGATCGGCGTGGTTGGCAAGTGAAGGACTCTTGGGGCGCGGGGGAATCGGGATGCTGACCGCGGAGCCCACTAGCGGCGTGGTTTGGAATGCGAATCGTGGAGCGATTTCGTTGCGGGTCGAGGTGCTGGGCAAGTCGGCGCACGTGGGTTTGCAGCACCGGGGAGAAAACGCGTTTGAACGAATGCATCGCGTGGTCGAACGACTGCTGGTGCTGAAGCGGGAAGTTGAATCGCGGTCGACGGAATATAGCATTGGCGCGGAACCCGATTTGATGGACCAGACCGAGGTTCTAACTTCACGGGCCCGCAATTCGATTCTGATGCTGGGTGGGCAAAGCGGAGGCGGGGCGAACTTCAACGTGGTGCCGGAAAAGTGCTGGTTCACGGTGGACCGGAGGATTAATCCTGAGGAAGACCTGCAACTGGAGAAGGCCCGGCTGATAAGGGTCTTCGAAGGATGCCAACGCGATGGAATTCCTTTGCGGTGGGAGATATTGCAGGAGGGGAGGTCGGGGGCTTCTCACGGCGATCGGGAGTTGGGGCTGGCGCTCTCTCGAAACGTTACAGCCGTCACCGGCGAGACGCCGCGGTTTGAGATGTGCCCGGGACTTTTGGAGACGCGATTTTATGCGGCGCGGGGACTGCCGGCGTATGCCTATGGGCCGGGGTTGCTGTCGGTCGCGCACGGGCCGAAGGAATATGTGGACATGCGACGAGTGGTGGAATGCGGTGCAATTTATGCATTGACGGCGATCGAGATTCTGGGTATGTAGTTCACGATTACGTTCTGCGGTTTTGGTGAGTTAGCAGACAGGATTGAGCTGTTCGTGAATGGACAGGAGACACATGTTCCCGGTGACGGCGGCTTGCTTCGGTCGTTGGGTTGCCGTCGCAGCGTTACTCTCGGGAGTTCTGGCGGTTGTTCCCAGGGCCATGGATGCGCAGGCTCAAGGTTCTTCTGGTGCGAGCGCTGCGACGGCCTCCGAACAACCAATGGTTATCGATCAGGCTTGGCAGCGCGCCAGCGCAAAATACGATGAGGCACGAGCGGCAATCCTCGAAGAAGTGGATCGCAAGGGCCGGGAGGGGCCGTTCCGTCCGGATTGGGAATCGCTTGCGAGATACGAAGTGCCGGAGTGGTATAAGGACGCGAAGTTTGGGATTTTCATACATTGGGGAGTTTATTCGGTTCCCGCTTTTGGAAATGAGTGGTATCCGCGAAATATGTATCGACAGGAATCGGACGAATACAAGCACCACATCGCCACCTATGGGGCGGTGGACAAGTTTGGGTACAAGGATTTTGTTCCGCTGTTCAGGGCGGAGCGGTTTGACCCGGGAGCGTGGGCACGGCTGTTTAAGGAGGCGGGAGCCAAATATGTAGTGCCGGTTGCGGAACATCATGACGGGTTTGCGATGTATGACAGTGGTTTGAGTGACTGGACGGCGGCGAAGATGGGGCCGCACCGCGATGTGATTGGGGAATTGGCAAAGGCGGTGAGGACCGAAGGGCTTCATTTTGGCGCGTCGTCGCATCGCGTGGAGCATAATTTCTTTTTGGGCGTTGGCCGGCGGATTGCGTCTGACATCAATGATCCGAAGTACGCCGCATTTTACGGGCCGGCGCATAACTGGATCGAGGCCAAGCAGGGGACGCCCCTGTCGAATGACTTCACGTTTGTATCGGCGGCCTGGACTCGGGATTGGCTGGCGCGCTCGTCGGAGATCGTCCAGAAATATCATCCGGACATTATGTATTTTGACTGGTGGATAGGGCAGCCTGCGATGCGGGCGGATTTGACGCGATTCGCTGCGTTTTACTACAACACCTCGCTCGAATATGGCGACCACGTCGGAGTGATCAACTACAAGTATTACGCGATCGAGGAACACAGCGCGGTGCTCGATTTGGAACGCGGGCAGTTGGCAGAGATACGTCCGCTTTACTGGCAGACGGACACCTCGGTGAGCAACAAGTCGTGGGGATTCATCAAGGACG
>Ga0210383_10001709_pt1 | contig 19988 bp, 18 predicted proteins | sample IncBWC14OmetaG_FD_160072 | JGI IMG/M metagenome (GOLD analysis project Ga0210383, IMG submission 160072) | Forest soil microbial communities from Barre Woods Harvard Forest LTER site, Petersham, Massachusetts, United States - Inc-BW-C-14-O ... | reverse complement strand
ATCACAACAAAAACAACGGCGGCGCCTGAGACTAAGCCCAAGCAGCGCCATATTTTGAGTTGCCACTATCCGGCAGACGAAGCGCGACCAGCCGGCACTCCGCCGACACCGACGCCTGCGTGACGGACGAGCTTCCGGACGGCCTCCGGGCCCGAATTCACACCCGACCCGCCTCGTGCGAGGAACCTCAGCCACTCGAGAGCGAATCGTCTCAAAGCTGGAATCTCGAGATGACGATGCCAACCGGGACATCCGTCTTGTCAGCAAGCCACAACGAGACGAACCCCTTTCCCGTCTCAATAGCACACAGATGGACATTCACGGCGGACTTTCGTAGCGATTCAATAGATTCCTCTAAGCCAGTGAATTTCTCGCGTGTGAATTTTTTGTGGCTCATTCTGATCTCATACATCCTCACGACCCCGAGCGGCGACTGCCCTTCTTTTGAACTATTGCTTTGCAAGAACGTGCAGCTCGCGCCCTCGACAAACCGCAAGGCGTCTTTGGCAATGCCCCCTAACTTCGGGTCGTCCTGATACGTCTTCAGGATACTGATGGGGTCGCGATTCATTCTACGGTACCGGTGTAACTCTGGCGCCTGACGTTGGTCCCCTCACCAGGAATTCAGACTCTTCGAACATCGACTCGATGTTCGCCGATACTGGTGTCGCCGCGCTCCGAGCGAATGTGTTTGTTAATACTACACCATTGGTGCCACCCTTCTTTGCATGGGCATCGAGCCAGGCCAGTCCTTTGCCGGTGCAGGCTCGACGCACATCACCGACGACCGAGCTGTTGTCCTGATGCTCCCCCACTTCCCACCAAAGGTCCTGCCGGCCGGGGAGCAGATGACCGATGCGGCATCGAAGGTGGCAGTCTGATTCACTCGGGTTGTCGGTCAGTCGTCCGATGCCTCCGAGATCAGCGACGGTGGCGAAGTACACCCAGCGCGACCACTGAGCTACATAAACCAACGCGGGGCCGGCCGCGGTCGCTCAGCTGCAGGCCCGAGAGCGCGGGTCATCCTCGAGGGTATGGAGTCGATCGGAAGAGATGGTCAGAGGTACTTCATGATCCAGCGGTTCACCGCCAATCGACGTTGACGTCCGAAGCCGTGAGCGTTATCAAGTCGTCCCGCGTCGGTGCTTCGAATGATGCGAGACGGTTGGCTTGATTGGCCATCATGCTTTCAAAGAGATTCCGCACGAACCGTCCGTTCCCAAAACCCTGAGAGCGGCTCTCATACTCCGCCGTGATTACGCGCTCTGCCGCGGCGACTGCACCCGACGCCAACCGATACCCGCTCTCCTTCGCCTGTCGCAGTAGGATTTCTAGAAGGGAGGGCGGGTCGTAGTCCGGGAAGTCTATATATCGTGCGAATCGCGACCGGAGACCCGGGTTCGACTGAATGAATCGCTCCATGGGTTCCGGATAGCCAGCAACGATCACGACAAGATCATCACGGTTGTCCTCCATCAGCTTGAGCAGAGTGTCGATCGCCTCTCGCCCGTAGTCGTTCTCGCTTGGATTTGCCAGCGCATAGGCCTCATCGACGAAGAGGATCCCACCAACTGCCGACTGCACAACGCTCGATGTCTTCAGTGCAGTCTGTCCGACGTAACCGCTCACGAGCCCCGAGCGATCGGTCTCCACGAGGTGGCCCTTGGATAACAAGCCGAGTGCCTTGAATATCTGAGCCAGCAGACGCGCGACGGTGGTCTTGCCCGTGCCCGGATTGCCGGTGAAGACACAATGATAGGTGATCGATGCTACTGGTAGACCCTCGGAGCGCCGACGCTGCTGTGAAGTCGCGATGTTCACCAACGTGGTCACTTGCGAGCGAACGGCGGTGAGGCCGACGAGGCCATCAAGGGAAGCCAACGCCGATCGGAGTGTATCGTTGGCTCCCTTCGAATCTCCAGCAGGTGACGGGGGTCTCGTCACGGTCTTCGATTGCGACGCAGATTGCGGCTTTTCCTTGATCGGCGCCTCGACAGACGCGTCACCGGTGCCGATTTCGCCACGAAGCAGTCGAGTCAATAGTAGCGTCGTCATTTTCGCGGCGGCTTCTGGAACCAACAATTCTGGCAACGTTCCGCTGGCTTTTCTCAACTGGATCGCCGAAAAGTTTGGCACGAAAGAGTGGGCGTCAGCTATGCCCAAGATGGCGGAGAGTCTGATGACGACAGGTTTCTTGCTCCCTTCGAAAATCAGGCGGCTGTTGGTGAAATAGGCCGTTCCGTGGTCCGCCTTAATGGCGCGGGCCATCCGTTCCACCCAGGCGGCTTGGATCGAGCCGTAACAGGTCTCGGATTTCTGGAGATTGATCGGGACATCGGCGATTGGGGGAATGGGTTCGCCACGTTCGAGATAGTCGTACAAGAAGGCGCAGCGCAGCCAATTCTCCTCTCCCTCGGTGAACGCGCTTCCAAACGCCTCCGCGATTTCTTTGTCGCGGTTGAACTCCTCGAGTGTGAGTCGGCCACGTTTTTTGCAATCCTCGATCGCCCGCTTCTTCCAGCGTTCAATAACGCTCGCGTAGAGCGAGCGGGAATCAGGGTCGTCGAAGGCGAAGCGTTGTGCCAGATCACGCAGCGTGCGGGGCAAGACTGACGGGACAGCGTGATCGCATGCGTCATCGACCAATTCCATAAACCGCGCCTCAGTAAGTTTTGCATGCAGGCGCTGCGCCTCACCAACATCGATATCGCCGAAGCGGCGGAACTTTACGAGCTGACCGCGCTCGACGACAGAAGGCTCCCGACCATCCCAGAACGCCAATAATGCCGTCTCGTATATCCACACACGCAGCGTATGCCGATCGTGCGAATCGAGACCGTATCGCTCAGCCAACGCATTGAATTGATTCGGGTCGAGCCGCTCGGATGGGGTTAGCGCCAGGTAGCGAGCCAGCGCTTGGCGCGCGAGGTCCGGCCGCGCCTTACCCGTCAAACGTTCGAACGTTGATCGTTCGCCCGGATCGGGCGGTGCGGGAGCAAATGGTGAGCGAGCTTCGAGTAGCGACATCTGGGCTGATAGGGACAAGTATGAGGCGCACAGTACACGCGAGCTTAACAGTAGGCAACAGGCTGATTTCTGACGCGATCAAGCCAGATCGTGTCACATGCGCGGGACGTGTTACGCGCTTGCGATCATGCCTTCTCACCAGACACGAACGAGCAGTTACGGCCCGCCGGCGGACGCGCAGATCTCTGACACGAAGGCGCGTAGCGCACCCTCCGCCTCGATGAGATCGACAATGTCGAGTGCCACCGCTCGAGCATCTGTAGCAAACGCTTCGCGCCAACGTTGGGCCAACGCGATCACCGGTGGCCAGCCGTGCTGTGCACGCACACGGAATGTCTCCTCGCATGCCGCGCGGACTTCTGAGAGATTCGAGCGATCGATGAGTGGCCGGAGAAGCAGCAGATCAATCGCGTCACGATACCGATCGTGCTCGGTGCCGTCGTCGTGGACTTTAGTCAGTCCGTGGAATTTCTGCGCGATGTGGTACCGAAGCGAGAGACATGGCACGCTGTCGGGGCCAACCAATCCGAACGGCGCGAGCGATATCGCGGCGACTCGCTCTTCTTCTAGCGCTGCGTCCGGTGGCGTCACGTCGAGTTTTACGGTCGCCCATCGCTGCGTCTGGTACGCGACCTGCACTTCGACTCGGACACCCTGTGGACGTAGCGGGAGAACAGTCGGGCGGCGCGTAAAAGTGCACCCACCATATGGGGTCCGCAACGCCTCGTCGAGTGCGACGACGAGCTCACGCTCCTCGCACGCGATCACCACATCCAAGTCTTGCGTAGCTCGTGCGCGGCCGCGGATCCTCAGTTCCAACGCCACGCCGCCTTTGACGACGCAGCGCCGGCCATTCGACGACGCCGAGCGTCGATCGAGTGCTCCGCAGAGCATCATGAAGGAGACCCAGTGCCGCACGCGTGGCACGGCGACCCCTTCCGCATTGGCGACCGCCAGCACGTACTTCTCGAGACGGCCGACCGACGGCGGCGCCGGCGGATCGGCGCGCGAGCTCACGCGCCCTCCTTGGCCACGGCGATCGCGCGCGACTCACTGCGCCGGACCTCTTCACGCAACATGGCGGCGACCACCGGTGTGAGACGACCCGCCCGCTCGCCATCTTCAATTGCCTGACGAAGGATCGCCGGTCCGACATGCGCGCCGAGGCAGTCGCGCACGGTCCGTTCCGGGGTCGTCACCGGCATGCGCTCGATCTGCATGACGTCTTCCGGTACGAGGTCCGCTCGGTGGACGATCATATGCCGCGGCGTCGCGCGTTGCACGCGATACGTCGCGGGCACGGTGATGTGCACCGCGGACGGATCGACATCGGACATCTCATGAAGAGCGAGTGCGGTCCCGTGCGACAAGACGCCACGATGCTCATTGGGCCACAACGTCGCGTGCATAAGCTGCGCGAACGGATATGCCGGGAAATCAACGAGCCGATAAACGCCATGGCTCGCCCGCTCGACGACGCCCCGCCGAGCCATCATGACGAGGGCCATCGGCTGGACACCGGCCACGCGTGCCTGCGCGGTCGTGACGTAGCCCATCTGGTCCTCGGCAAGGGCGTACACCCTACGGTAAGTCGATCGCATGCTGCAAATATAACGTAATATTATATTCACAGCTAGTATATTAGCTGCTTATAGAACTTAACGTTCGATTTACAACGGGGCCCCAGGATCAGGGTCAGGCGTGTAGACCCATAAAGTAACGGCGCCGCATGAGCTAAGCCCAAGCAGCGCCGCAGCTTAAATTGCCCCTCCTGGGCTCGAACCAGGACTCTCCTGATCCAGAGCCAAGCTGGGAATGCCCTGAACTCCGGCAACTTGCAGTCAAACCGCAAGCTCGCGTCGTCGGCTGCTGGAGTCAACGACTGGATTTGCCGGGTCTTGCCGGCTCTAACTCACACAGAAACTCACACACTGGATTCGAAGCACCACTGGCGTTACTCGGCTTGTAGCGCTCGCGCCGGATCGACCCGACTCGCGCGACACGCGGGCAGGTACGCCGCGATCGCGGCGACGACGAGCAGGATCGCGCAGGCGCTGACGAGCGACACCGGATCCGCTGTCCCTGCAGGTGAAAGAAGCGCGGGCGTCAGTCTTGGAGCCGTTCGCCGGGGCCAGCGCCTTTCCCCATCATGGACACCGGGTGATCCATGGGGCGCCGGTTGATGCAATCATCCAGTGACATCTTCCTGGGTTGGACATCGGGTCGCAGTGGCCGCGACTACTATATCCGGCAGCTCCGAAACGCCAAGATCAAGTTCGAGGTGGACCGCTTACGACTCGGCGTTCAAGCTGATCAAAGCCGTAATCGACACTGGAGCAGGGCATCTCAACTTGACGTGGACATTCCAACCAGCGGAGAGTCGGGGCTATACGACGCCAGTGGCGCCGGACTCGGCGTATACGCTCTTTACGGGCCCGCGCGGCAATGCCGGCGACTCGGCGGACGTGACGCGGTTCTGGGTGGATCAGTGGGGCGAGCCCACGCGAATTCGCGACGCCCACGGGTACGAGACCGAGTTGACACGTGCTGATAGGGGGCAGGACGGAGCGTCCCGACCCCGGAGATTCGGCGGCTATCTATTTCTTCGTGTCTTCGCCTTCTATTTCGGTGTTCCAGGTGGTGCCATCGGGCGACACTTCGAACTTAAATTTGTAGGCCGTGGCCGAAAGCACCTTAATAGTGAGTCGTCCTTTGACGGTTTGTGGGCCTATTCTTGTCTCGCTCAGCCAGGTCCAAGTATCTCCGTTCACATAGCCTTTGGCATGGTCGGCTTCGCCCAGGGTGTTGAAAGAGTCGTAGGTGTACATCTTGTCGTTGCTGTCATAGCCCATGTAGGCCGTTTCTGTGCCTTTGCCGATGGCGCCATTGAACTCGGACTGGGTCACAAGGAAGAATCCGCCTTCCATCCACTGGACACGGTTTGTTCCCGTGAATTTGCCGGAACCCATCGGCCCCGGCTGCATGCTGCCTTCCGCGTTCCATGTGCCGGCGAAGTAGTCGAGTTTCTTTAGCTCGGGCGCGGGCTTCGCTGTCTCCGTCTGAGCTCGGGCCGATAACGCAATCCCAAGCAAAAGCGTCACGCAGATGAAAATGGTGAAACGTGTCTTCACTGGCCTCTCCTTAAATTGAATGAGAATTCGGATCTGAGAAACGGCTAGAGGCGTTCGCGGACTAAGCCTAGAGCTCCAGAAACTCCTGCATCTCCCGCAATGCTTCGTCCAGCGCCAGCCGAAACTCGCGGCCACGCGGCCGTGGTCCGATGAAGCCAAGCTCGTGATGCAGCCGGCCATCGACCACTTTCAGATTGGCCCAGCCGAGCATGTGCTCGCCCCATAGCATGGGCAACGCATAATGACCCATGCGTCGCTTGTGGGCCGGCACATAGGCCTCGAACTTGTACTCCCAACCCCAAAGCACCTGAAAGCGCCGCCGATCCCAGACGACAGGATCGAAGGGCGCGAGGAAGCGCAGCCTATCGTCGACCCGGTGACGTGCGGCCGCGGGATTCTCGCCCCGCGGCCAGAACCACAGCAGTCCGCCGATCTGCGCGTGGGCATAACGGGACTTGGCATCCTCATGGAGCTGCCGCGCCTCGGCCGCCACGTGCGCCACTCCATAGCGCAGCAGTCCGCACAGATATCGCAAGCTGGCCGCGGGCAGCGGCGCATAGAGCCGCACCACGGTGTCGAGCAGCTGGCCGGCACGTGCGAGCCGGGCCTCGGAACTGTCGTCCTGCGGCCGATGCTCGATCGCTTCGTAGATCCGGGCGCCGGTCTCGCGCCGCGCCACACGCAGCAGCCCGCGATAGTGCAGGCCTTCCAGCAGATGCGAGCTGACATTCAACGCGCCACCCCAGCGCTTCATGCGGCCATGATTGAAATGTGCCTGAATGTCCTTGGACTGCGTGCGGCCATGCTGGCGCACGAAGTCCAACACTTCCTCGGCGCGTGCTTGGCTTTTGGCGTCCCAAACATCATAGGGCCGCGGCGCCCCGCGCGGATGCAGCAGCGCCAGGGTCGCTCGAGGCAGGAACCCGTAGTTAATGAAGAAGGTCTCCTCGACGCTCAAGCGCGGGTAGCGACGCTCCAGCTCGCCCGCGCGATATTTCTTCACGCGGTGCACGAGAATCAGATCCTGCGCACGCGCGGGCGCGCGCATCGGGTCGGCCTGGACAAAGCCCAGGCGCGCGATCGCCCGCGACAGGGTGGTGGGCTTGAACAGGCTGCGCGCGATCGCGTAGCGGCGAAGCTGCTCGAGACTGGGGACGTTCGAGGTCATCACATGGAAGAATTGCTGGAACGCGCTGGGGAGGACAAGACTTGTGCCGTGCCGCCGTACTCTCGTACCTGCACCATGCCTTCCGCTATCAACGTGGCACGAAATCGTGACGCATCTCCGGCCTCTCCCGCGCACGCCGCGCCGCCACGCGCCGCGGCACTTGGCGCCGAACGAGCTGCGACAGCTGCTACCGCGGTTCTCGCCGAAGTATCGCGGCGTCGCGTGGACCATGTTCACGACCGGCATGCGGATCTCGGAGTATGCCGAGGAAAACCACACCCACTGGTCAGTCCTTCCCGATCGTGTGCACGTGGCAGGCACAAAGACCGCCGCCGCCAGTCGCGATATCCCACTCGTCGGTGTGCCAGTCCATCAGCGCATTCACCCGCGCTCGTTCGCGCAGATCATGCGGCGAGTGACAGATCAGACATATCAGCCGACCGATCTGCGGCGAAGCTATGCGCGACTGTTGGCGGACGCAGGTATTCCGGTGTACCGACAGCGCGTGTACATGGGGCACGCGGTGCAAACGATGACCGAGCCTACCAGCGTGGTGACGTGACTGGATACCTCGAGGCCGACGCCGCGCTCCTCACGGCACTCATTGGCACCGCACCCTGAATTTTGCACCCATTTTGTACCCAGAGACGACGAAGCCCGCCGCAGTGCGACGGGCTTTCTCGTTGGTGCGATTGGAGTTGCCCCCCTGGGCTCGAACCAGGACTCTCCTGATCCAGAGGCCCTGAACTCCGGCAACTTGCAGTCAAACCGCAAGTTCGCGTCGTCGGCTGCCGGAGTCAACATGGTCATGTGCCGGCTCTTGTCGGCTCTCACTCACACAGAAACTCGCACACGAACAAACTGACTCGTCGTCATCGAGACATGCCACTCGTGGCGTTCGCTCGTCGTACACAACCAAGCCATTCCTTGGTCTGCCGTATCGCGGCGCTGATATCCGCTGTATCGCGCATCTCTCTGTATACGTACAATGAGAGGAGGTGGCCTCGCGCCACGACCGCGGAGTTCGTTGCGATCAGCCGAATGGGATCGGGCTCCGCTCCGCGGCGCAGCAGCATAATCGTACCGAATGAAATCGAGCTATCGGTCTCGTCGACGATGCCCAGCCCAACGTGCCCCTGCGACTTGAGCACCGCCGGGAGTTCGGTATGATCAGGCACCGCGCCGTTGTTGGTGTGCACATAGTTCTTGAACCCAGGGAGATCTGCCGGAGTCATGTGGCCAGCGACCTGCGCGATGAGGTAGTGCGCGAAGTTCGTTGACGGGTTGCTCAGATGCGCTTCCCATTCGGCGCTGGCCACGAAGTATCCGAGCGTCACTACACCCGTCGGGAACCCACCGGTCAGTCGCTGGCAAAGGTCCGCATCCTTGCCGCAGACGTCTACGAACCCGCTGATCGGCGCTACGTCGATGGACACATCGGCGACTGCCCGGGCAAACGATTGACACCCTGCTTGGGCCGCCAGCGTGCGGCCGATGAACAGGATGGCAATCACGGCGTAGCGCGGCCGCATGGCGTCACCGATCATCAGCGGCCAGATCCCGCAGAGAGATGTCGATACTGGCCCACTTGATCGCCTGAAATGTCAGATCCCGGGGCCCCCTGTACGTCACCTCGAGGTGCGTGGGCGTTATCCATTTCATCCCGACCATTGTCTTCTCCGGTGCCTCATACTCGTCAGAAAACCCCACGACTTCTTGCGCCGGTCGTGAGTCTCCAGTCCAGTCCAGGGACACACTCGTATCAATGACACCCGTTCCGAATCCGCTACACGCGATGGTGCGAGCAGTGGCAACAACCTTTCCGTCCGGAGATCGGGCCTCCGCGGACCACGTGGTATCGCAGCGGTGACAGCCAGCAGTCGAGATACAGGCTCCAACAATAAGCACTGAAGTAACCCTGCGGACAGCTGGCGCAAAGAGCAATCTCCCGATTGCCGCATAGCTAGCAGCGCTGGCATCGGACAGGTCAGTTGGCATGCGGGCGACTCGTCTTGGGTTCTCACCGACATCGGGCCGGGCTTTGGAGTGCTCACAAGCATACCCAAACTACTTTGCACTGTAAAGCGCAGGGGCCCTGGCGAGGAGTTGTCGCGGCTTCATCGTAGAATGGGACCACCTGAAAGCGAGGAACACGAGGGTCCACCGTAAGGCATTTCGCGCCGATAGTCACGACGAGCTGTCCGTTTTTCGGACGTCCGATCTTCCGGCGGACGTTGTCTGGCTGCTCGGCCGCTTTTTCGCCGCACCAGCTCATGGCAAGCCGGTGATCGCACGGGCACGCTTCGCGGCGGGATTGGTTCCGACAGGGCTACGAACCGTTCCGTCTGAGTTGCCGCCTCGACACGCGTGCATTGTCGGCTGGCCACCTCGCGGCGATGACTATCAACTCGCGGCACAGCAGCACACCTACCAGCAGGCGCTCGCCGATGCAGCCGGTTGTCCGGAGATCCGGCCGCCGCATTCAAAGAACTAGCAGGCCCTCGGCGGGTGACCGGCAAAATGCGAAAAGGGGGCGGCAGCACCGCATGGGTGCTCCGTCCCCTACAGCGTGCGGGAGTCGAACCCGCGAATCCGGGGTTTCAATCCCGGCGCCTTGCCGCTTGGCTAACGCTGCATCTAGAAGATGCTCGACGCGTCCCGCATGGTCAACCGTCTCCTTGGAGGTGCACGACCCCTTCGACGGGGCCGTCTTGAATCCCACGCTACGGCAGATCGAGGTTGTCGAACCAGTCGAAGGTCGCGTCGCGCTGATATCTGCGTGGCGGGGGCGGGATGTCGGCCGCCGGATCCGGTGTCGCGTGGTCGACAAGCCTGTCGATGAAGTGATCGGAGAGGGCGGTCGTTCCGTATACTCGATCCGGCCTGCCTTCAACTTTCCAACAAAAATTGCCTGCTTTGTCGAGGCCGAAGTCCACATCCAGCGTCGTGAGTAGCCGTGGGCCGAGCGCGGGATGGACATCGCCATCCAACGAGAACGGGCCGCTGTAATCACGAAAAGTCAGACGACCGCTCCCAAGACCGCTACTCCAGGTCGCCGTGGCCGTCACCCTGGCGGACGATCGAACAGCGATTCGGCTCGAGCGCGGACACAGCCGTGAGCAGTAGCTTTCGCGCGTGGCTGACGAGGCAAAGAAATCCGAACCCGCGGCGCGCGTCCCCTCGTTGACGGAGGTATCGGCGGTCGGAGCCGGCATCCTCTACACCGTCGGCTTCGTCGTCGCGAACGTCTACTACGCCAGCTACGAGCTAGTACGGTTCGAGTTCTTCCGCGGTCGATATGCGGCGGCAGCATTGCTCTTCGCGAGCGCCGCGGTCATCCCGGGCTATGTCGGCTGGCAGTTCGGGGGACAGTTCCGGTCCAAGGAGATCAAAGAGCATCGACTGGGCAAGCCGTCGCCGAAATGGAAGCGCGCGCTCCAAATCCAGTATTCCATTCTCTGGATCTTGGGTGGTGTCATTTCAGCATTGCCCGCATGGCCGCTGCTCCAATTAGCGGCCGTTGGGCACGTCTCTCCCGCGTGGGTCTTTGCTTTCGCACTTGCCGTCGAAATCCCATTCACGACCCTCGGCTCGATTGCCTACAAGGTTCGGATATCTGGCTACCCAGCCCGGAACTATGTGACCGGTCCCAGGCTGGGCTTCGTCTTCTTCTTCACCATCGTTGCGGCCGCGCTGTTCGGAGGGCAGATCTACCCCTACATCTCCCCGGCGTACGGAGGCGGAGCTGCGACACTGGCGCGGGTTGACCTCAAGCCCGGGAGCATGCCCGCTGATTTGGAAGCGGCGTTGAGTCGACCTGTCGCCATCATCGATCGCGACGATCACCTCCTCGACATGGCGGTTTGCGCCGATTCCGGAGCGTTGGCAATCACACCGGTCTCGCTACCGTCCGAGATAGTTCGAGTCGTGACGTTGAGTGGGCTGGTCGCTATGCCCGAAGCGGCGCGACGACTCTGCGCGAGGGGACCCACCGTCCCGCACACGACTCAAATACCTGACTGGTGCCAGCGGCTGCCGAGGTCGCAGTATGCGCAACTGCACCGCGTACCATCGGCCGATCCATGGTTCGAAGTATATGCCGTCACACCGGATGTGTTCGCGATTTACGAACCGCATCAGGCCGAGGAGGCCATCTCCTATCTCATCCTCGGTCACAAACGCGCAGCACTGTTCGACACTGGCTTAGGGATCGGCGATATCAAGAAGGTTGTGACCGCGCTGACCTCGCTCCCGATCGTGGTGCTCAACTCGCACACCCACGACGACCACGTCGGAGACAACTGGGAATTCACCGAGATTCTCGGGATGGACACCCAGTTCACGCGGACGAACGCGCTCGGTTCAGTTGCAGACGCACAAGGGGAGCTCGCGCAGGGATCGATCTGCGGCCAGCTTCCGTCGGGGTTCGATCCGAAGGCCTACACCACGCGGCCCTGGCAGATCACCCGCTGGATTCACGATGGCGACACAGTCGACCTGGGCGGACGGGTGCTCCGCCTATTGGTAACGCCCGGCCACACACCCGACTCGATCAGTTTGCTCGACGAGGCTAACGGCCTATTGTGGACCGGCGACTCGTTTTATCCGGGAACGATCTGGCTCAAACGCCCGGAGACCGACCTCGATGCGTATGAGCGATCCATGGCGCGAATCGCCGCCCTCGTGCCGCGTTTGCATCTGGTGCTCGGTTCGCACAATGCTCCGGTCGCCGAACCATCGATACTCACCAAGCTCGTGGCCGATATACGAGCCGTTCGCAGTGGCCGTGTGCGATCCAAGCCAGCCGACGATGGGAATGTCACGTACGACGCAGGTGATGGAATCATGTTCTTGATGCACCCGCGCTAGTCCCCATCACGAGCAGCCACAGGGTCAGCGATGCTTCGCCGACGACGCCTGCGGCGCGCAGCGGCTCGTTGAGCGCGTCTCGTGTGACCGACCTTGTCGATCAGCGTTCCTATGGCGCTCACGCAGCGCTACTGCCGTCGGGCGAGCACGCCAGCCACAGCTCCGATGATGGCCCCGGATGCGGCAACCAGCACAACTGTTGTCATGAGGACACTGATGCTCGGCATGCCGTCGCGTGGGCGGCCGGGGCCGATCGCCCAAGATAGTGCCCAACCAACAGTCGCCTCGACGCCAGCGATGACGGCTACTCCCGCCGACGCCGTGCGGACATCTGCCCGCCGTCCAATGATGAACCCGAACGTGGCGTAGATCAGCCACGAGCCGATCGTCGCGTAACCGTATGGGAATCCGAGTACGCGAGACGCGACCGAAGCCAATAAATCAAAGGCGACGATAGCCAGCGCGCCCCACGAAATCATCCTTGCGACCACGTCGTGACCCCCTTCTTTCTCAGTCAAACGATCTTGCGCAATGCGCGTCCGGAGTTGAACGGAGTGCGCTTCAGGCCAGTGACGGTCGCGGTCATCGTCTCATGGAAGCACTGGGAGCTTCCGTGGATCACCACTCCACCAGATCACGGAGTCGATCTGAACAGGTCCGTTCGATGAGACCTCAATGCCTTTCGCGCGCACACCGGCTACTTCGGGAACCACCTCTGAATACGCCAGACCCCACGCACGACGACCGCAGCTTTGGTAGCCAGCAGGTTCCAGTCGCCGACGCGGACCCTCCGCTAATACGACGAAAACGCGCAGGACTATCGCGCTCTCGTCCCCGCGCACCAGCATCGGCGTCGACAAGCCAACCCGGGAAAACCGGTACTCCGGCGCGACGCAAATCCTCACGCGATTCGTGGGGCCATGGGCCGGAGCGCCATCCGCCAGCGCAAAGACGACGGGCGTGGAATCCACTAGCGTACCGGTCGAAGAAAGCGTTGAAGAGTCGCCCGTATAGCAACCCGTCACAAACGACGCAGCGATGAGAATCGCGAGCACTCGCCGACGCATCAGTACGGCCGCATGTCCCGCTGAAAATCGTCGATCCAGATCTGCAACTGTGTTCCGTAGAGACTGTCGGCGTCTCCCATCTGAGGATGGCGAACCAGCGCCCCAAATCGCGCCGGTCCTCCACGTTCGAGTATCTCCGCCAGCAAGGCGGCGGCAATGGGAGTCGCGACCGTGTCAGGATACAGATGCCAATTTTGCCACATGCCGCGTATATCGACTGGATTGATACCAGCCGCGCGGGCTGCACGTCGTGCATCGGCTTTCAAGTTCCTCCCTGGCCGATCGAACATCGCCGCAAGGCCGTAGTACGTTAGGGCACTTGCCTCGATCGTGCCCAGGGCGCGGACACTCACGAGGTGCGCCAACTCGCGACCCGGCGGTTGGCTCGCGAGAACATGCGCCGCGCCGAATCCCTGCAACGGATAGCTCAGCTGCACGGGGAGGCGCGCGCGAATCGCCTCGTCGGCCGAGCTCCATACGAACAGGTCAATCTTTTTCAACGGGGTCGACGGGAAGACCTGCATGACGGGGAGCAACGCCGATTCTCTTGCGTTCGCGAACCGCGACAGGTCGGTGATGTTACTGGCCGGGCTCACGTGAATGCGCAGGTGCGATGTCTCAAAGGTCCGCCACCCGCGATAGGCCGAATCGTATCCCAGCATGAGGCTGAAGTATCCGGCCTGCGCATCACTCGGATCGAGCGCAAGCGACTGCTCGAACTCGCGTCCAGCGTCGACGTACTGGCCCGTCATGAAGTACGCCTCTCCGAGGTACGCGTGCGCGCCCGCCGTGCGCAACGTATCCAACCCACCGCGAGCAAGTGCCCTCTTCAAGTACGGCAGCCCGCGCACCGGATCCTCCGCCCGCACCAGCAGAGACCCCGCGTCGAAGAGTCGGTCGACGTCCGTCGAGTCACGCTCGGCGGCGATGACGGCCATATCAGCTTGATCCCGCAGGGTTACGACCCGTCCGCGACGGGGTGATTGCCCTTCAATACAGGCGCATGCGCTGAGACTCCAGCAGAGAGCGAAACCGCATCGTCTCAAATTCATGGGCGCCCTCTTGAGCTTTCGACGCGAGTAATGGCGTTGCGCCAAACATGTGTATGAGGCAGCCGCGCCGCCAGGAGGCAACGACATTCTCGGCAGTCCCCAACCGAGAAGGCGTCCATGCCGAGACTTGTTGTTACCCCGAAATGCGATCGTGGCCGAAAAATGCTACGAATCGATCGCCGGTATCGTGGTGTAGGTCGTGTCCGAGTGTCGAGTGGGGTACGCGATCGCACGACATACCAGCGGCTGCTCGTCATGTTCGAGGAGTTGCACATCATGCCCGAGCGGTGGTATCTGCTCAAAGCAATCTGCCGACACGAACTGTCTCCGATGCAGCTCTATGCGTTCTACAGAACCCAGCAGCTCGGCAAAGCGCCAACCGTCACCAGTGTCGTCCAATTGCGTCCGCATATGTTCGACTGGCTCGCCGACAGCGGACTTGCTGATCGCACACGACGGGTCTATGCCGAGCAGTTCCAGTTGCTACTGCGCGCGGCTCACAACGCAGTGCGCGTCATGGATCTGTACGAACTGTTGACCGCGTACCGCGCACGTTGCCGTGCACCCGAGCGCGGTACGCATCGCTCATTCAATCTCTGTCGAGCAGCTGTCCTGTCTTATCTCCACAGTGCGTTCCGCGACCAACGCGCTCTGTGGCATGAAATCGCCGAGCACATCGCGCCCTTGCCTCGTCCGGCCCGCCGGCGCCCGCCTCGACACTTAACACCCAGCGCGGGAAGAGCTCTCCTACCGAGTTTCTCTTCGAAGTACCGCGAGGTTGTCTGGACTCTGTACACAACCGGGATGCGGATTTCCGAATGCCGCGAGGAGGATCGGAAGCGCTGGCACGTGCTCGCGGATCGTGTTCATGTTGCCGGTACGAAGACGGCGGCCGCGAACCGGGACATTCCGCTCATTGACTCACCGGTACGACACAAAATTCACATGCGGTCGTTCGCACAGATCATGAGCGCGGCGACCAGCGGCGCGTTTCAGCCTCGCGATCTCCGACGGAGTTACGCCCGACTGCTCGCGGATGCCGGGATTCCGGAGTACCGCCAGGCGGTCTACATGGGACACGCCGTGCGCGATCACCTATTTGTCTGGTGCGCGGAGTGCGTCGAGGTCCGCCAGATCTTTGAGCCGACCCGCCGCACGCTTGTTCGCAATGAGATCCGCTCGGCCAACGAACGGCACGGCCAATAGACCGATTGAGTGTACCACGCGCTCAGGCCACGCGGTGTCGAACAGAACGCCGCTGATGTCAGTCAGTAGATCAATGCGCCGAGGCGGCAGACCCACCTGAATGACAGTGTCCGGTTTCGTCAGGTCAGCCTCGCTGACACCGATCGCGCCTACCGGCACGCCGAAAGCAACGAGCGCGGACCAGACTCGCGCGGCGTTTGACGCCGTGCGATCGATCCAGATGTCGAGATCGCCCGTCGCGCGTGGAGTGCCATGTACGGCGAGCGCATACGCGCCAACAACAAGAAACCGAGCATCCGCCCTGAGCAGAGCGGCGAGGAGATCCGTGAAGTCTTCGTTCACCCGTGCATCGTGCGCATGGGGCGAACTGCGATCGGCGTCCGCGATCGCTCGTAGGCTGGCGTCGGCAATCCGGTCAGCGCCCAAGCCTCGGCCGTTAGCTGGGAGACCATGAGCACGCGCTCGGCCGCCGTAGTATGAGTGGCCACGTCACTTTGGCTTGCATCCTCTAGGCTCATGACACGCACCGGCCATTGCGCGCGACGAGCCGCGCGGGCCGGATCGACCGGCGGGATATCAGTCATTGAGCTGGATCTCGAGTTCGAGAAATAGCATCGTTCACGCAGCGTGGGTCAGGCGCGTTCGTCCCATTAAGAGCGACGGCGCTGCCCGAGCTAAGCCCAAGCAGCGCCATGCGTTATAGTTGCCCCTCCTGGGCTCGAACCAGGACTCTCCTGATCCAGAGTCAGGCGTGTTGCCAGTTACACCAAGGGGCAGGGAGAGACCGGGAAAGTTATTGGGTCACCCCAGACGACGGTAGAGTGAGGCCGAGGTTGGCGGCCGTGAAGGCGATCAGGTCGGCCGTATTCGCGATTCGCTTGTCCGTCGGCAGATAGCCGTGGCTGCCCTCGGTCTCGACGTGGATCAATACCGGGTGGTCGCAGTGCTGTACTGACTGCATTGCCGCCGTAAACTTGTAGCTGTGGCTCGGCACGACACGATCGTCGTGGTCCGCGGTCGTCACGAAAGTGGCCGGGTAGCAGACGCCCGAACGGATGTTCTGCACCGGGGAGTACTTGATCAAATAACGGAATGCGGTCGAATCCGTGGCCGAGCCGTATTCGCCCGTCCACGCGGCGCCGCCGGTGAAGCGGTCGTAGCGCAGCATGTCCATCACGCCGACGGCCGGCAATGCAACCGCGTACAAATCAGGGCGCTGCTCCTCGACCGCGCCGACCAACAGGCCGCCGTTCGAGCCGCCCTGAATCACCATCTTCGCGGGAGACGAGTACTTCTCGCGCTCCAAGTACTCGGCCGCCGCGATGAAGTCGTCGAAGACGTTCTGCTTCTTCTCGCGCATGCCCGCGTGATGCCACGCCTCGCCGTACTCGGCGCCGCCGCGCAGGTTGGCGGTGGCGTAGACGCCGCCGAGCTCGAGCCAGAGCGGGATGGTTGGGCTGAACGTCGGCACGAGGTTGATGTCGAATCCGCCGTAAGCGTAGAGCATCGTCGGGTGGGATCCGTCGAGCTTCAAGCCCTTCTTGGCCGTGATGAACATCGGCACCTTCGTGCCGTCCTTCGACGTATAGAACACTTCCTGGGTCTGGTACTGACTCACGTCGAACGGCAACGTCGGCGGATCGAACGGGTGCCGCTCGCCCGTCTTGATGTCGTAGCGGAAGATCGTCTCGGGATACAGCGGTGACGTGAACGAGTACAGCAGTTCAGAGTTATCTTCCCGCGACGACAGACCCGCGATCGAACCAAGTCCGGGCAACGCGATCGAGCCGAGCGGGGCCCCGGTCAACGACACCATGCGCAGCGTGCTCTTGACGTCGACGAGCTCGAGGAGCGTAATGCGGCCGCCGCTGACAACGGCGTTCTCGATCTCGTGCGCACCTTCGGGCACGATCGTCCGCCAATGCGCCGCGTCGGGATGGGCGACATCGACCGCGACGACGCGACGCTTGGGTGCGTCCTTGTCCGTCAGGATATAGGCGGTCGTGCCGACGACATCAATCGGCGTGTAGAGGCCGTCGGCCGCGTCGGTGATCGAGACAAGGGGCGCGTCCACCTTTGGATGCATCGGATCGCCGAGCGAGGCGATCGCGAGCGTGTTGCGCGGCTCGGCGCCCGGACTCGTGTACACGAGCAGATAACGGCCATCCTCGCTCGTGCCGCCCGAGACGAACCACGTGGGCTTCGACGGCAAAGCGAAGATCTTGATATCCGCCGACTGCGGCGTGCCTACCTTATGGTAGTAGAGCGTCTGATTGGAGAGCGACGCGCTCAACTTCTCGGCGGCAGAGCGTTCGGGGAACCGAGAGTAAAAGAAGCCGGCGCCGTCGGCGGTCCACGAGAGACCGGAGAATCGGACCCAGTTCACGGTGTCCGTCAGATCGTGGCCAGTCGCGACCTCGCGAACGTGCACGTCGCGCCAATCCGCGCCACCCTCGGAGAGACCGTAGGCGACATAGCGGCCATCTGGCGACGCAGACCACTCGGCCAGCGAGATCGAGCCATCAGGCGAGAGCTGGTTCGGGTCGATCACCACCGAAGGCGTGCCGGTCGCGCCGTGGCGGACGTAGAGAACGGCCTGGCGTTGCAGGCCGCTGTTCTTCTGGTAGAACCAGACTTGGCCGTGCATCTCGCGCTGCGGCAGGCTCACCTTGGGATAGTTCCATAGCGCGGTCAGACGCTGCTTGAGCACATCGCGGCCGGCAATCTTCGAGAGATAGTCGGCCGTGAGCGCGTTCTCGGACGTGACCCAGCTATGGATCACCGGCGCGTTCAGATCTTCCATCCAACGATACGGCGCCGGCACCGCCGTGCCGAAGAGCGTGTCCACCGTCGCATCAGTGGAGGCGGACGGATAGGACAGGCTTTGGGCGCTCGCTGCGCTCGCGCCTATGAACGCGGCCGCGATCAGCCTGCAACACGAAGAGCCGACGATGAGCTTCACTGTGCGCCTCCTTTACTGGAGCCTTCCGGCCTTAGAGCCAGCGTGGCACGCGGTCGCAATACCGCCGATACTCGCGGCCGAATGCCTGCTCGAGATACGCCTCCTCCCGAGCAATCACCCGCCGGCGAACGATACCAAGAACCCCGATGAGCATCAACAACGGCCAGAGCGCGTTCGCCACCACCGCGATGCCAGCGCTCAGGATCGCGAGCCCCACATACATGGGGTTGCGTGTCCATCGATACGGCCCACGAACAACGAGCGCTGTCGTCGGCCGGTCTGGCCGGATGCTCGACCCCGAGCGCCTCACCATGACGATGGCGCTCGCGCACAGCACGAGCCCGACGGTAATGAGCGCCGCCCCGGGGACGAGCCAATAGCCCGGCGCCGCGTGACGGGGGAACAGGGGGCCACCGACTATGGCCTCGATCGCGAACCCAACCGCGAGCCCCCCGAGGTAGTACAACGGTGGTGGAACACGAACCCCCGCCGTCTGCTCCATGCTAGACGAAGATAAGCCGCCAGCACGTGACGCGCTGCTACTTTTCTGGGTGCGTAGAATCCGATGGCTCGCCGCGGTGGTCGTGCTCTCCGCGTGTCATGACACACCCGTGGCGTTTGGGACGCACGCGGACTCGCTCTTTACCGCGCTCGCCGAGCGATACACGAATGTCGAGCGCACGCCGCGGTTTGCGGCCGCGCGCACCAAGCTCATTCATCACGCGCTCTCGCCCTCGCGCGTGTTCGATGATACCACCGTGTGGAATGGCGAGGATCCGCCAGCGGTGCGCGTGCTCATCGTGCACGGCGCGTTCGAGGGCGGCAAGTATCGACTGTTCGACGATCCCGCCGCCGGGTTGCCGACACACGTGGGCGAGACGCAGCAAGTGATTCGCCTCGAGCAGACCGGGAAAGGCGAATACGAGTGGACGACGCGAGCGGTCGGCGCGGTCGGCTCGATCACCGGCGAAGATCTCGCGCGCGTCCTCTCTACCCTTCTCTCCGCTGGCGCCATTCATACCGACCCCGACTTGCGGGCCGAGTATCGCTTGGCGTTTCCGAAAACAACCGCGGCGCTCGGGCAGCTGTTCTCGCTCGATACGTTGAGAACGCAAGCCAACGGCACGGTGACGCTCGTGGCCGTCTCGCATCCCGACGCCATGGCCAGCCGCTTTCCCGCGTTCGCGAAGTATATCAAGAAGTATGTCGAACCCACGCGATTTCACTCAACGCTGCGCGACAAGAGTGGCGCGACGTGGCTCGATGTGAAATGGAACAATGGCGCGCTGACCATTGCGTGTCGCGGCACGCGCGATGGACACCTCGCCCCACTGGGCGGCGGGACCGGCGTGATGCCCGATACCCTGCTGCTCGAGACCGACATCTTCACGAAAGTCGCGATCTTCTCCGCCGGCATCAGCGGGCTCGTGTCGGACGTCACGATGATCCATGCGCCACACGAGCGCGGATGGGACTTCGAGTTTCGGCGCGAGCCGAAATTTCATA
>Ga0210383_10001706_pt1 | contig 19993 bp, 12 predicted proteins | sample IncBWC14OmetaG_FD_160072 | JGI IMG/M metagenome (GOLD analysis project Ga0210383, IMG submission 160072) | Forest soil microbial communities from Barre Woods Harvard Forest LTER site, Petersham, Massachusetts, United States - Inc-BW-C-14-O ... | reverse complement strand
TTGGTCTTGGAATTATATGCGAGATTTATTATCAATCTATTCTGCTTTTTAAATGATTTTTACTATGCTGATGACATGTTGCAAGTATTTCTGTATGTGAAGTTGAAACTCCATCAGCATTTGTGTCGGAAGCATGATTTCAAGGCTTATTTAAAATGTTGTCACCATTTATTATTGCTTTTGAAAAATGGAAGTTATTTGATGTATATATTCATGATTTATCAGTTGACTGCCTTTTATTTCTCATTTATAATCTTATGTTCGCTTGTTTCAAATACATTATACAAAGAATCTACTCCATATCCAAATATTATTGATACAAATACTGGATGTATTGGTGGCGGTTACACATATACCTTCTCATATGATGAACTTTTAAACTTCAATGCATGGTCTGCACACATGAATTTTGCAAAATCTACTAAGTTTAAATTTCACTCTTATATACAAAAAGATTATGCCTTAGCTCTTGAGTCACCCAATGATTCAGTTCTCTTTGTTGATCTTCCTTTAAATATATTGGTACCAAAATTGATTATTTCTGATTTAAAACTAATTGCTGCTTCCCATAGTCAGTTTATACATGCTAAAGAGAAACGTGCTACAATTCAATCCATTATTTTAAATCATGACTGTCATGACTGTCTTGCATATGTTTCAAGTTTTCAAGCTATTGAATCTGTTGATGAAATCAAGAATATAGCTCTACAGAAAAATCATCAGCTACAAGCAGTGAAAAAATATCAAACTTCTCATATTAAAAAATACAAACATGCTCATCAGATATCTGTCCAAAAATATCAAAGCTCCCATGCAGAAAAATACAAACATGCTCATCAATTGTCTGTTGAAAAATATCAAAACTTTTATGCAGAAAAATACAAGCATGCTCATCAAATATCTGTTCAAAAATATCAAAGCTCCCATGCAGAAAAATACAGACATGCTCATCAATTGTCTGTTGAAAAATATCAAAAATTTTATGCAGAAAAATACAAGCATGCTCATCAAATATCTGTCCAAAAATATCAAAGCTCTCATATAGAAAAGTATAAACATGCACATCTGATGTCTGTCCAAAAGAATAAAGCTAAAGATCCTGACAAGTACAAACATATTAATCTTGCATCTGTGAATAAATACAACCATAAGCATCAGTTTCCTCCATGTGCTCCTTCTGAAAAATTACAACAGACTATTGCATATGATTTTTGTGAAGATACCTCACCAAATATGTTCACAGAATCAGGTTGTGCTGTATGTGGTAAATTAATACATAAATTTCAGCTGCAAAAATGGTCACAGTTAAATGTTGATTTTAATGTATTAAAAAGATCTGGTGTTTCACAAAAACAACGTTCTTCTGTTCATGATCCTGTTGAAGACTTGAATGGCCCTATAATGATTCAAAATTTAGACCATATTTGTCAAAAATGTCAGAAGTCTATCTTTGCTGGTAAAAGGCCTCTTTTATCCTTGGCAAATGGTATATGGATTGGTGATGTGCCTGCAGAACTATCAGATTTGTCTTATGCTGAACAGTTGCTAATTGCTAGAGTGCGACACAATAGATGCATTATTAGAGTGTCTTCTGGTATGCATAAGATGATTGCAAATGCAATTGTTTTTGAAAATCCTACTCCAAAGATTTATAATATAATGCCCCCCCCACTTGATGAATTAGATGAAGTTCTTGCTTTCATATATACTGGTCCTTGCAAGCCCACAAAATCAGATCTTGAACGAACACCTCTGCTTGTAAGAAGAAACAAAGTTGCAAATGCCTTGAATTGGCTCAAACTTAATCATGTTGATTATTATGATCTGGAAATATCTAATGACAATCTTAATGAATATCCTGAGCATGACATTCCTGTTGTTGTGGATTATCGTCAGTCTTTTACAAACAAGAATCCTGAGTCAACTGCTGTTCATGACAATGAAATTGAAAATGGTACTGAATCTGGAAAGTGCCCTTTTCTTGTTCATGGTTTAACTGGGGAACAATATTCTACCAAAAGCCTCAAAGCTATGAAAGCTATTGCATTGAAACATTTGAACAGTAATGGTGGAATATTGGCTATTGGACATAAAGAAAATCCTGAGTCTATTTATAACAATCCTCAGCTTTTCCCTCAAATGATGCCCTGGCTCTTTCCATATGGACTTGGTGGTATTGGAAATCCATTAATAGAAGGAAAAATTTCTGACATTGCACATAAGCGACATTTATTAATGTATTATGACAAACGATTCCAGAAAGATCCTCATTTTCCATTGATTGCCTTTAACCATGAACAAATTAAAGACTGTTCAACTGGTGGCTACTTACTGGCTGAAAGTTCAAAATTTAATGACATCACTCAAAGGCTAATGGATCTGGATCCTGATGTTCTTAATCATATTGCAAGAAGAATGGAAAATGGAGAACAAGTAAAACCAGAGTCTGATCAAGAAAAACTATGCTTTCAATTAATTAAAGATCTTGATCATGTTGGTGGACATGTTAAAGGCTCACTAACAAACAAAAAATATATGAGAAATGAAATCTGGTCTTTAATTTCTTTTGCTGGAGCTCCATCATGGTTTATCACTTTTTCACCTGCTGACAACAAACATCCTATTTCTTTATATTATGCTGATACACAAGAGACATTTTCACCTGAAATCAGAGACTATGAGCAATGTTATCAATTAATTGCACAAAATCCGGTTGCTGGTGCAAGATTCTTTCATTTCATGTGTGAACTATTTATAAAACATATTCTTGGTGTTGGCTCTGAACATTCTGGTTTTTATGGTGATACAAATGCATACTATGGTGTTGTTGAACAGCAAGGACGTCTCACTTTGCATATGCATATGTTACTTTGGCTCAAAGGATGTTTAACTCCACAAGAAATTAGAGAAAGAGTTATGGATCCTAATTCTGAATTTCAAAAAAAGCTTGTTGAATATCTTGAAAGTGTTCATATTGGTGAATTTTTGACAGGCACCATGAGTCAAGTGAAATCAAAGGTTGATCACAATGCTCAAAATCATACTTATAAAGATCCCACACAAACTTTACCTGAAAGTCCTCCATCATCCTGCAATATGACTCATGACACCCCACATATGTCTCATGAATGTAATAACTGTATTTCTCTTGCAACTTGGTGGAATAAATTTAAAGAAACTACTGATGACCTCATCTTGCATTCTAATATTCATAATTGTGGAAAGTACAGTTCAAGCAATGCTAAGATGATAAAAAAAGATAGACCCACTTGTATAAATAAAAAAGGGAAATGCAAGGCACGATTTCCTAGACCTACATATGATATGACTGAAGTTGATCCACATACTGGTGCATTAAATGTTAAAAAAGGAGAGCCTTGGATTAATACCCTTACACCTCTTGTGACATATTTGCTTAGATGTAATACTGATGTTACCAGTCTTTGGTCTGGAACTGCCATTAAAGCTGTTGTTGCATATGTCTCTGATTATATAACAAAGCCTGGTCTCAAAACATACAGCATCTTTGATACAATCAAAAGTGTATTTGACAAAAACTCAGTATTGATTGGATCATCCTCAAAAAGAAAGGAAAAAGCTAGGCAGTTAATGACACAAATTATCAACTCTTTAACAGCAAAACTTGAAATTGGTGGTCCAATGGCATCACTTTACTTGCTAGGCAATCCTGATCATTATACAAGTCACAAATTTATACCTATATATTGGAAAAGCTATGTAACAGAGGTTATGAAATATTGGAATCCCAATGATGTCATTCAAACAGATGTTGACTCTGAAAAATTAGTTTTACAAAAGAAAAAAGGTCGTTTTATTGGTGTTTCCAAAATACATGATTATGTATACAGACCTGAAATCTATGAAAATCTGTCATTGTATGAATGGATACAATGTGCAACAAGAATAAAAAAGCCAGCCAAAACAGCTTCTAATATTCAACCTAATTCAGATATTATTGATGATATACCACAATTTATGTCTCAACATAAGCAGCCTGCTGAAGCACTCCATGATATAGGTACAGATTGTTATAGTTCTGACCTGGATAATGACTATGATAAACTCTATAATGACTTATATGATGATAAAGACAAGGACATGTATTTTCTCAACGAACATCCATTATATGACACTCATTGTATCAAGTTTGATTCCAGAAAAAAAAAAATTGTTCCTAATTTTGTTGGAGGTTCATTACCTAGATGTGATCAAGGAGACAGAGAATACTATTGTACCACTATGCTAACTCTGTTCAAACCATGGAGAAGTGGCAAAGATCTGAAGCTTGATAATGATTCTTGGGATGATACATTCACATCATATGATTTCACCCCTGATCAAATACGCATTATGGAATACTTCAATATTAGATATGAATGCCTTGATGCCAGACATGATTATTCAGCACAACTGAGACAAGAAAATGCTTTTGATGATGGTATTTTCCCTCAATTTATGACATCTGAGACAATATCTGATTTAGATGATAATAATATTAATAATGGTGATGAATTTGTACTCAATGATGACTCTGCAGATTGTGATCCGGACAATAATACTCATGGCCCAAACTACTACTCTGGCCTTGGGAAACATGGATCTTTAATTAAAGCTCAAATGCAGGCTATTGAAAATGTTGTCAGAAATGCTGGATGGCTTAATGAAAGTCCTGATGGAGTTATATCTGTCAACAAAAACGCACTTGAATCTCAAATAAATCAACCTGCTAACAAATGGAAAACTGCTGTGCAAGACAAAAGACAAGAACTTTTAGCAGAACGTGCTCAAAATATTCCTGCAACCAAAGTTAACAATGCTCATCATGGTTCTTTTCCTTATTCAAATGAAAATGATATAATGATTATTGATCAGTCATATTTTGAATTCAATTTCAGATCACAAGACTTGGAAAGACATGCACTCATTAATACCACTGTAACAGACTTTGGCCTGAATACAGAACAAGAAAGAGCATTCAGAATTATTGCTAATCATTCTTCATCTGTTAACAATGAACAACTTAATATGTATCTTGGTGGAATGGCTGGCACAGGAAAATCTCAGGTTATAAAATCTTTAATGGACTTCTTTGCCAAAGCTAAAGAAACACATCGATTTGTCATTCTTGCACCCACTGGCACTGCTGCTGCACAACAAAATGGCTCAACATACCATTACTTTCTGGGCATTAATCCAAATGCTAGTTCTCGAAATGAGGCTGCTTTAATTGCACAGCTCAAAACTAGACTTGAAGGAATTGACTATATTTTTATTGATGAGGTTTCTATGCTTTCATGTCATGAACTGTACAAAATCAGTGCTAAACTTGCAAAAGCTTTGAATGTTAATGACAAACCATTTGGTGGTATAAACATGATCTTTGCTGGTGACTTTGCACAATTACCACCTGTCGGAGGAGCTCCTTTATATAGTGAACTTCGAGCACATACTGAATCTGCTATTACATCATATGCTCAGGAAGCATCTATTGGAAAAGCACTTTGGCATCAGATTACTACAGTTGTCATTCTCAGAGAAAATATGCGACAGAGAACACAATCAGCAGAAGATGCTTTACTTCGCACTGCACTTGTCAATATGTGTTATGGTAGATGTACACCTGATGATATTATATTTTTGAGATCCCGAATTGCAGGTAAAAAACCTGGTCAGCCCAATGTTGCATCAAAGAAGTTTAGAAATGTCCCTATTATATGTGGTCTTCATTCACAAAAGGATCAGATCAATCTTCTTGGATGTGAAAAATTTGCATCTGACACCAATCAGAAATTGACAAATTTTTATTCTGTTGACAAATGGGGAAAAGAAAAGAATCCTGCACCCAGAAAACCAAAAGAGTTAAAATCTATGTCAAAGCCCATGCATTCTTCAAGTGATATTGAATATAATATTCAAAAAGAAATTTGGAAACTCCGTCATGGTGCGACTGAAAATTTTGCTGGAAAGCTCTCTTTGTGTCTTGGCATGCCTGTAATGATTAGAAACAATGATGCAACTGAACTCTGTATCACAAAAGGTCAAGAAGGGTTTGTTGTTGGTTGGCAAACATCTATAGGCCCCCATAAACAATGTGTGCTTGATGTATTATTTGTTGAACTTGACAAACCTCCAAAACTTGTACAAATACCTGGACTTCCTGATAATATTGTCCCAATTGTCAAAAGTTCTAAGACCATTCAATGTATTTTTCCCAGTGATTTCAAAGAAACTATTGAAAGAGAGCAAGCTTGGATCCTGCCAAATTTTGCAATGACTGCCCATGCTGCTCAAGGAAAAACCCGAGCACAGAATGTTGTACATCTGAATAGCTGCTTAAATCACATGTCTTACTATTCCTCTCTTTCCAGAAGTGCAACTGCAGCAGGAACTGTTATTATTCAAGGATTTCACCCAAAGATTATCACTAGTGGCTGTTCTGGGTATCTCAGACAAGAATTTCGAGAACTTGAAATATTAGATGACATCACAAGACTTAAATATGAAAAACAGCTGCCTGATGGTATTGATGGGAATTTGCGTCACACTGTTATTCATAAATATCAACTCTGGAAAGGCATTCATCATGTTCCTGCTCAAACTGATGAAGCACTTAAATGGTCAACTAATGATCCAATGGAACTTGTTCCAACTATCAATAATGCTCAAATACTAGACAAAGGAAAAAATAAAACAAAAAGCAAAAATGTTTCCAATGTTGCTACTTCCTTTGTTACTGCAAAAGGCTCAATACCTGTTTCCTTGAAAAGAAAACAAACTGATGATGACACTGCTTTATCATCAACACACAAAAAATCTAAAACAATGTGTGCATCACCTATTGGTCTGATCTGGGACAGTAACAATTATAGTTGTGCTTATGATTCTCTCCTTGTTATCTTGTACAATCTTTGGAAAGACAACAATGAGACCTGGTCAATTTTGTTTGAAAGCATGAATGAAAATCTAAAGTTGTTATCACATGGGTTTCTGGGAATTGATAATGAAGCCATGACATTTGAACATGTCAGAGATCATTGGAGAACAGTCTTGCATAACAAAAATCCCAAACAATATCCTACAGGACCTGTTGGTATCAGTGTTGCACAGCTTGCAGTAGAACTTTTTAAAACACATACTGCAGTCACATCTTCTCAACTTGTTTGCACAACTTGTGAATATACACAAAGACCACTTGATGACAGACTTGGATATACTGTGTGTGCAGATGATACAGTGACTGGTTCAATTTCAACCATGCAGTGGATTGATAAACTATCTCATAAAACATCCAGAATGTGCCCTCAATGCCAATCTGCAATGACCTATATTGTGTCCTATAAAGAGGTGCCTCCCTTAATTATTCTTGAATACCCTTTCAAAAATATTACCACCAGTCACAGACTTGAATTTAAAACAGACTCTGGCATAAAAACATTAAAACTTCGAGGCATTATATATCATGGTCAATATCATTTCACTTCACGCATTGTTTCAAATGAAAATCAAGTGTGGTATCATGATGGTATGGTTGTTGGACAATCATGCATAAATGAAGGTGCCTTGAATAATTTATGTGACAAAAATTTGCAAAATTGCAGACAAAGAAACCTTGTCCTTGCTTTATATGCTCAAACCTTATGATTATCCTCATGGATATAATTTTCTTGATCCAAATAAAAGATTCAGAGTTGGACATCTGGAAGGAAAGAAAGTGGAACATAGGTGGTCTCAAGGCAGGTGATTGCATTTCTGCACTCTTTGATGCTTTGAAGAAGTAGGGTTGAGCTCTTTGCAAACTTGTTACTGCACTGTGAGGGGGGCACAGTTGCAAATCAATTAATACCCATTTTGCACTGAGCTCCCTGAGTCATTGCTTCATTGCAAAAATTGGTGCACTATGCTATTGCTTCTTCCAACTTGAAGTGGTAGAAATTATCAAATTTTGTGAGTAAACCTCTTTCCTCCTTGACAATAATTATTTATTCAACTTATAGTGTTCATTATGGAATATGGAATATATGACACCCAAATCTACTCAGTTAAATATTACTTAATTTATTCAAAACAAGAACTCGTTCATGCCACGCTTGCGGTGGCCCACACTACAAGTAGTATGAGTGAGGTAGCATAAGCCACACATGATGACATAAACAAGAATGAGCTTTGGTACTATTTGCTTTTCGCAGCTAAGCCACAATTATGACATGACAATGACCTTTCAAGAAAGGTGATCTTCGGTATATATTGGCCCTACCTGATATATTTGCCAATACCCTCTATTTAACACAAATTCTTTCATATTCTATATACTAACTTTGTGCCCTTTTTTTTTGCAACTTTGGGGTGTTTTTCGTCGAAGTCAGCGTCTCACATTTGGCGGGGGAAATTATGATCACATCCAGCCGGCTTGACAGATGTGTTGAGTTCTGCCAAAAAAAATTTTGATGCATGGTCAAGCCGGCTAGGAACAAGCCTAATGGTTGTCTTACAATCTTCTCAAAATTGCAAGGTGAAACTTTTTGAAGTATGAGAAGATCTATTACAGGTTGACAACAGAGGCAACAGTCGTCTGCCCATCCTGCATACCTCTTAAAAACCACACTCTGTAAATCTCGCCTGTCCCTTCTGCAATCACCGTTGGCCCAAGAGCAGTAAGACTATCCTCAATATACTGTCCAATGAAACCCAGCTTCGACATCTGGTACATGGCAAATATCTTCGCCGTGAGGAAGCCGTCCGAATATCCCTTTGTAATAGCTCGTTGGGCAGCCGTCATGTCAGTCAAGTCATATTTGTCTCGCTTGGCTTGTTGGTGGAGGTGTATGGACGCAAGACGGTGATGATAGCGGGGTATCCCGGCCTTGGATTCGGAGGGAGGGGAAGCTGACGTGGCTGAGATTGGCGGTGAAAAGTATCTTGGCAAGAAGGGAGAAGTATGGCTGGAACTATTGTCCGTCTGTTGAGTGTTCGCCAACACGTCTGTGATCGTGGGGAGACCCATATCCGCAACTGCGGCGACGAGAGCTGGGTCTGTTATGGGAGCCTCGACGTACGAAAAAAACGTCGAAGGAAGACTATTACCGACCGCTGCCTTGAAACACCAACCGGGGTCGTCTTCACATCCCTCCGTCTTGTAAGCTTAATTGGAAATCAGATCGACTCAGCAACGAATTCGAAAAAGCGACATACACCAGAAACTCCAGCCAGCCGTCGTATTGGCATAAACCTTCATCTGCCCTGTACAAAAGTCTTTCCGAGCCGTGGTTTGATCAGCTTCATTTAACATGCTTTGGGGAGTAAGAGCGCATGACCATTCATCCACGACAAGATTGCGGTGCTGCCGGGATGAGGCGTTTGAGAGGGAGTCGGAGACGGTACTTTCGATATCACTGGTGTGCTGAGAAGCGGGCTCTGCCCCATCTGATGGGGTGAAGACGAAATAGGAATGGTAGTCTTGAACGACAAAGTCGGTCCTGTTAGCGATGTAATTGCTGAAACGGGCGAGGTCGAAACCATCGTGCAAATAGAGCGGGAATGTGGCAGCTTCGGGTGAGACTTGTCGCATCGATGAGATGGCGCGTGAGTCTGTGTGAAAAGCCAAGTCATGTTGGTGTCCATTAGAACAAGATAGAGGGCGTACAAAAATCAGGCAGTCCTGCAACATTCTGGGGCTCGTTCAAGATTTCGATGCCGACCACATTAGTGACACTTCCGAGCTGTTGCATGAGAAACTCAAGAACGGTAATTGTCTTGTCCATATTTGACGGAACCGTAAACAAGTTGGTCGCGCGATCCGAGACTCCCGAGTGCGGCTGGCCGTTCTGACTCCCGACAGCACCATGTAAGTCGACGAGAACACCGATGCCCGCCTCACCAGCCATGTTGATGGCACGGACAACTCTACTCCATGAATTCCGATAAACTTCGGCGACAGCAGAAAAGGGGGTATCCTGGCAGTAGTAGGGGCCCAAACTCCAATAACCGATCGGTAGGCGAACAGTGTTGATGCCAATGCTGGCGAGATATTCAAAGTCGGACTGGTTGATAAAGGTGTCCCAATGACGTTCGAGGACAGCGCGAGCCGAGGTAGTTGAACCCCATCCGGAAGCAATGTCCAGTTCCGAGATTTGGTTTCCTGATGCACATTTGAACAAAGATGGAGTCATCCACTGCTCATGAACAAACCTATAGGGGTCAATACATCAGATACACCAACGAAATTGGAACGAAAAGACAGGCGACGCTCACCAGGAGCCCAGGTTTACTGATTGTTGTTGCCTGTAACGATATATGTTTGCCTTGGCTTGATCGAACGGAGGGAATGACTGATCGATGGGTTCTCGTATACTGTATGGATCCACATTGCATGATGAGCCGCGCTGCCGAGTCAGACTTTGAGGGGGGCCATACGCGTTCAGAAAGGAAGGGTGTTGGGGTGAGGATTGTGCCTGAACATTGTTGGCAGTCGCAACGGCGGGGAGTTCAGAGGTAGAAACGTAGAAATTGCTCGTCGCGTCACCGGCAGAGGCAGCAGTCATCTCCGGTATTGGCTTGAAAAGCATTGGTGCCAGCCCAAAAACTCGAAGAAGCGCAGAAAAACCGTCTGCGGTGAGCAGCATGGTAGATCTATACGTTGCAAAAGTAGGAACCAAGGTGATAGGGACCAGCCGCTGCGGGATTGAAGAGAAGTGAGAGATGCACAGGAGAGAAGTCGGACGTTTGGTTCAAGAGCAACAAAGAAGAAAGGACAAGAAGTGGCTGACAGACCCAAGTCAGCCAGCAACCTAGCTATACCATTAATATTTCAAACCGGACGATTCAGCTCCCGCTGAATTGGAATAGATAATTGCACGGCTCTTGCCCACATTGGCTGCAAGTGACTCGTTTGTGCTGGCAATCATTTGAGGTAATCATTCGAGGCAAGCGATAGGCCTTGTAGACCTTGCCAGACCTTGCCATAGCTAGGTGACATCGAGTCGTACGCGGACACCTTGACGCGTCCGTCACGTGCACTTGGAGTTCGTGTACTCTTCATTTAAGTTCATATCTTGCCGCTGCTGATTGCCCGGTCGCATGCAACGATCCCAGCCACTACCAGACACTAACCCCGAATTTTCTCTCCTCGAATTTCCAGGATTTCGTGAGTACAGAGTCGAGAACTGGCGTTTGGCTCGCGACGGGAGTGGCAGAAGGATCAAGGGAACATCAGGCTGGACGTGGCAAGAATATATTATTCCCTTCATTTTATCACTTATTTGGCCGAAGGTATGCTCACCAGGCACTTTTCCTCATGTGAATAAATTTTCACGGATATCATCAAGGTTCTCAACAACCCTTTGGCGGTCCTCTGCCTGAGTTTGTTATCAACCTTTCTGATCTGGGTCAAGTGCACTCAGGTACTCTTTGGTATGAACTACCCAGTCAACCTTCCCTTAATTTTTCTTATCTCTTTCTGTCTTCCAGAGTCTGTGATAGTCCTGCCTCCGCATGGCATCCAGTTGGAGACTCATCGTGGATTACCATCATTGTGTCTCACCGCCTCTCGGCGGTTCATCCCTCTTGCAGCTTTGGAAAATTTCGTCATCAACGAGGGACTCAGACGATGGGACGTCAGGTACTATTTAGCTGCCATTAAACAGTCGGGAACGGAAGACTTTACTCTGGAAGTAGCATACACGGTGGGCTCTTTTTTTTCCCGTCAAGTGCTCATGTTTAGCATTTCTGCTTTAGAACCTCCTTCCCCATTTCCCGGTACTTCTTGAGGTCTATCGTGGCGTTCACGACCTTTTGCTTGATTCATTAGGAGGCCCTCAAATACTGAATGATAGATCTACCTGTGTAAAGCGAGGAACCTGAAGTAAATTAAACGTCCAGGTGACATCGTTAATGTAATATCATCATGTATCATCACGTATGCAAGAAAATTAACAGACAATGTAACGTCAACGGAATACAGCCGACATCTTGGAACCTTCTTCACTCTCATAAGCACTCAAGAGGTCATCGTAACCCTCATCGTCTCCCTCTTCCGCTGCGCTGTCCCTCGATCTCCGTGTCACCTCCTTGTTCTCAGTGGAGACCTTACGTGTCCTTGAATCTGTGGAGATTTTTCTGCCTCGCACCTCGTGAACATCTGTTGATAATTTTCTGGCTCGTTCCGGTCCCTCTGTCGAAACTTTACGCGACCGTCTTGGAGACCGGGACGATATCGGCAATGCCGACGACAGACCATCGACATCAAAACTTGCCGCTCTGGGGGTTATCACTACATCTTCAACTGGCCATTCCACCCCCAATGAATTCGGATTGGGCATTTTCTGCTCCATTACAGCTCTAGATCGTGAATTATCTTGTATACGAAGGTGGGCAGGTCGAGAAGGTTGATGTTTAGATCGTACACGTGGGCTTCTGGGTGGGGCTTGCACGACTGAGGAATCTGAGGTGTCTTCTGTTTCATACTGCGTGGGTGGCGGAGTTTTCTTGCGTGCGAGTTTCCTTGACTGTAATGGAGGCTCCAACGGCGAACCGTCTGGATCACTCAATACCATCGATCCTCTTTGCTGTTCCGAATCAGTCACACGCACCGAACCATCATGCGACGGAATGGTGATGGGCGTACGGGGAGGCGGGGGTGAAGCGATCGGCGGTGAGTCCGGTATCTCAATACGACCCCATCCCTGCGAATCGGCTGCGTCCAAATTTTGAGTCTTGCCATCGCCTGTCGAATATCGAGATGACATGGGTGGGCTCAGAAGACCCCTGTCCGAGGAGGACGATCCAGCTGAGGTTGGTCGTCTATGTATGGGAGGGAGTCGGAAACTGGGTGCCATCGGTGACACGGATCTTCGGTTCAAAGGTATGACCCTGCTAGATCCAGTATCTGAATCCCAGTCTGAACCCCTCGACTTCAAGGGGCGACTCAAAGCATCAGATGGCGACAAGGACGAAATTGAGGACTGGGATCCTCTGTGTAAATTGTGTCCTTTAGCTCGCATGACATCAGTCCACTGTCCTCGTTCTGGTGTTGGGGTGCTGGTGGCGGATCGTGATCTGGGTGCGTTTCCCTGGGATGCAGTGATGAGCGATGAAGAACTCAGAAGTAATGGACGTGGGCCAGATTTCGACACAGGTTGAGGCGTCTGGGACCGTGTCAATGAAGCCAGGGAAGCCTGAATGTTTTTGGTTTTATTAAGGAAGCCACCGTCATATTGTGGGGAGATCACCGGACTGCTCAAAGATGCCACGATTGGATCATTGTCGGGAAGAACAATGATGCTGTCGCGGGGCGGGCGGAAGTAAGCAGGCCGTTGGGGAGGTGAATAGGGACCAGTGTGATCGATGCCTAGCAGAGAATCTCGTCGTGCCTCATCAAAATTCAATCCCGGTCCCCCGCTAATAGATCCATTCCGAACGGCTACTGGTTTGCCCTGCGGAGGGGAGCCAGAGGATGATACAGATAGATTTGGTGGGCTGGCGGCACGACGCCTCCGAACATTCCATGTCCCCAGCAACGCTTTCGCCCGCCAATTGCTGCTAGCTTTAGCTAGAGCCGCAGCTGTGTCAGAATCCTTCAGCTTTTCGGCATAGCTCCATATAGTGGATGGTGCTTGAAGCGAAGGGCTAGATTGGATATTATTGTCCTCGTGATTTTGGGCAGACGGCAAGGGGGAGGGGGAGGGGGAGGGGGAGGGGGAACGAGAAATGGCCGGGGACAGTGGTGTAAGGGGTGACGGTGGAGTTTCCATCGACGTTTGATTCGTTATCCCCCTCCAAACACTGGTGGCCAGTCGAGAAGTCAAACCCGATGAGCTCGCATTCTGCGGCGTTTCCGTGTCATTGCCATCATCGGGCGAACGATCAGAATCGCTGGGTTCCTCCTCCACTGGGGAATGTTCCGGTGAAGATGTTTGGTTGGTGAAACCCTTCCACATAGTGAATTTTAATCGAGCCCCAAGGCTAAGGTCGGCGTTCTGGGTTTTTGCTTCTTCTTGACGTTGCTGAGCCAGATCGGACGCCGTCTGAAGGAGCCTGTCAATGCCGCCGGCGGCTTCGACCGGATAAAACTGGAGAAGGGACATCCCTTCCAAGAAAGCATCGCCAAATTCCCATGCACGTAATGGCGATGGTGGAGGAATGCCGTCATTCTCCTCGACCCACAATCCAGGTGCCCTTTGACTGGATTTACCGAGGCTGATAAGGCCCTCAGAAAGGAAGGAATAGTGAAATAATGAAAAGTAACTGACCGGAGCAGGGCTGTCCTAGCTCGAATAAGCATACCAGTGCATATGTCAACCAGATAGTCAAGTTTTGGATTGGTGGTCCTTTCCCTCATAGGACAGGAAAATAAGGCATCCCAGACCAAAAAGGCCGAGGAGAGTGGCAGGGTCTGTGTGAGTAAAGGTGCAAGCCAACGACTGACATGAAAATATCAGCTACCTGAGAACGTCTGAAGACGAATAACATACTAAGAATAATGTGGCAGTGCAGGATCCAATCCTTTTGCGTGCTACGAGAAGGAAAATTGGGTGAGATTCCGACAGAGGAATGAAAAATTTGATCACACCAAACTAGCCGAGAGATCCCTATCAGCCCATGCCAATCTTTCGCTAAATTTCTTCATCCACAGTTTGCCTCCTTCTTCATCTTCCAGCACAGAAAATTCCCCGACCATCGCTTCAAACAGCCAAAATGTGTCTGCCTCAACGTGAGCTGAATCTTGTGGTTCGATTTCTTGAGTGAGGACAGAATACAAGGGAACGAGCAGTGTCGGCAAGTGTGGCGAGTGATTACCAGGATTGATGGAGGTGTGCAAGTAGAGCAGACGGAGCAATGCCGACGAATGCTTCTGGTTGGCACTTCCGGAGTGATAGACTTTGGAAGGGAGCAGGGTAGTCGGTGTATTTTGCTGAAGGGACGAAAGCGATTCAGGAGCGGAGAGAGAAATCTCGGGCGTCCCGTCACCATCTGATTCAAGACGGATCTCTGGGGTTATTGAATCTATCGACGGTTCGGAATTCCAATCTTGAATGACTTTCAAGCGATAATCTAGGTTGTTCGCGCAAACGATCTTGATATCGTCAGAGGCAATGTGATCCATTGGGCAAAGGTTCGAACATTCAAGTGCATCTTCGAGGCCACTGAAGAGACTGGGCGGAACACGGCTCAGCTGCTTGGAGACGCTTAGTAACGAGGAGTCCAATGGTGCCAAGGGTGTTTCGGGGGGAGGGAGGTCTGAGAAAGGCCCAAGTATTCGGCGAATAAGGTCCTATTCAGTGCTCGATGAGTAATTCACATCCAAGTGCCGTTGAAATGGAACATACATAATAACTTTCTCTTAGTTTGCTTATTTCACTATTCCATGAAGCCTTTGCGACAGGGAGTATACCGAAAAACAGCCTATCGAAGAACATGAGTTAACAGTATAATACATCTCGTTGAGGACTCACTTCCAGATACGGGGGCGAAGCCAGGCAGGTTCATCGGGAATACCTGCAGCCGACATATAAGTCACAAAGAATGGAATTTTCATAGCATTTCTTACCATGGGAGCATAACTTGCGTAGCTGTGTTAAATCAACCACGGGCGACGTCTCTGGATCCAATATCTCAGACAGAGGATTCAAACTAGACATCTCATTAGCCAAAATACAAAAAGGAAGGGAACGCGTCCATACATGTCTTGTCGTCGACGCTCGGGTGTCCATTTCACCCCATATGTCTTAGCAATGTCCATGAGATAGGCGTTAAGATTTTCGGCGGAAGGAGGAGGTGCAGATAGGGCATGAATGACCTAGGCTAACATCAGACGAGGTGAAAATAAATGATGGCTGTTTCAGCTTACTTGCGAAGAAACGTGATTGTCACGGTTTCCGACAGCAGAACGAGAAAAATCAGGACCAAGACGTTGAACCAAAAGTTCACGAACGATATTGAGGTCTGGATAGACCACACGTGAGGCGGGGGTTGGCTATTACTATCAATTCATGACGCACCTTTTGACTCTGTTTGAGGTGCCGCAAAGATTATAGTGGACGCAGCTTCTACTACAATCGGACTTGGGGAAACACTTTACGCAAAAATTTAGTTAGAAACTACGAGATGAAAATCCAGGAAGATTACTTTTGGTCTAATTCATTGAAATGTTCTAGGATCAAACCAACATGCATTTCCAGCACCTCCAACAAATCTCCCGAAGCATCTTCTTGAATCAGGTTCTGAGCCTTGGCCCGCGCAAGTCCGATGTTACCTTGCTGTAACAAAGTCGCAGTGTCCCTCCGCGTGATATTTCCCTTGGAGTCTTTCTTTTCTTGTAACTGGCCCAGTCGTTGACTGGTCAACCTAAGCTGAGCCTGGACATTTATGTTGGTTCATTTCAATTCATTTGGCCTGTCAAAAGTGAATCGAGTATTTGACAAACCTTCACAGAGTTAGGTTCCCATCGCATACTGGCCATTAGATTGTCGTAAATGGCGTCAAGAATATTACCACAGAAAGTACAGATCTTTAATCTTGTGATTGTAATGAGAGCCAAAGTTATCGGATGAGCTCAGAGGAAGGAGAACTCGATGCCGACACTACAGAACACCGCCAAAGCGTCACGTGTAGAAGAAAGACGTTTCACATTTCTCCACGGAAATCACTACATATCATATTACACGCTAAATCTGGATATTGAATGTGACCATGATAGGTAGAATCCGCGATAATACGATCAGCACCAGGCTAGAGATACCAAGCTGGTAAGCGCTTCGACAGCCGTCCAGCCGTGCTTGTACTAAAGCGACTGTCTGTTGACAATGACGACTTTTCTCGGCCCTCCGAGTAAGATCTCTGCCCAGAAGTGCGTAAGGTTCGCACGGGCATTTTCGATGCATTTGGAGGAACGATGGTCGACGGACTCTGCTGTACCACGTCAGGCTGCATCACAGGCAGAATAGACTGTCTACGAATCCGTGACTCTTCATCATTTTTCAAATTAGTTTTTGATTGCACCATGATTGTGTCTTGACGTGAGCGACGATATACCATAAGGGCAAGGCCAAAGGCATATGCCATCACTACACCCAGAGTCAGTCCGTGTCGAATAATGTTGGAAGGAATACGCACATAGAGCAGGATTCACCCAGCTGCCAATCAGAATGTACATGTGGAGTAATTTGCATAAGCCTTCTTGATCAGGGACTACAAAGTATTGAGCCATAATCTTATATAAAACGTGGCGACATTTCTTACTTTGAGTCGGGCAACCAAACTTAGGGTTCCAGTATGCAAATACTGCGGCCGTGCCTATGTAAATCGCATGAGAGTTTGTTGGCTGAGGAGATGCTTAAGAAACATACCTATATGGGCGACAAGCAAGAACATGAAACGTACAGCGTCGAGCCAGGGCCTGAATGGTAACAGGATGCTGCAAATGATACCTTGTATCATTTACCATGCGCATACAACGTTAACACGGAAAATTCGACCTACAGAACAGGAAGCATTATCACAGTTGTTGTATTAGTAAGAAGCATTACTAAGATTAAGGATCCTGCAATATGAATTAGTTGTATGGTACAAACCAACTAGGATTTACGGACGTTCTGAGTGATCTGATAAATCCCAATGCCAGAATATCTCCAGACATAGCAATATAATCCAAAGAAGGCTAGTGAACGAAATACAAGCTGAGGGTCGATTGTCAGGAAAGCGGCCATGAACGTGGACTGGGAAGCACGAACAGAATGCAATGGCTCGCGCTCGCTGAAATACAGGCGAAATTTCCATTAAGATGATTTAAAGGTAGGCTTTAACGTCTGAATCGTTAGGATAAAGGGCGCCTAGTAATCTCTCAGAGAATGACGACGTGAAATAGAGGGCACAGTCCGACCAATTTGAAGTCTTCAAAGATCGTGGAAAGGTGGCATCTTGGCCTGAAGTGTATATATACTGTGCTCCGGCCAAAGGACAAAGAGGAGCAAGGTCTTTTGTTCTCATGATTCGGAGGTACATTGTTCAAATTCAAGTACATAGGCCCCCGGCATATGCTCCAATATGTCCGGTCCGAAATCGGTATTTTCGGGCACTTCCGTACGGGCAAATTTCGTACACACTAGGATCGGACCTAAGACTTTCCTCAAGACTTCGTACACATCGCGGATCGGACATAGGTAGCGACGGTCGTTCGTACGCATTGCGGATCGGACATCATAGAACAAGAAATTCATACGCATTAGTACTATTGAAAACGGTCCATGTTGTATATCTATTGTTCCCTCTGCTGCTCCTCATCTGAGCTCTCCCCCGAACTCTCCTTGTCATTATCAGTAGCAACCGGCACCTCTCTCGTAGCTTTCTTGGATGACTTAACCTCCCGAACCAGATCTTGCATCAGTGTGCTAACTAGCTCGGTTCGCAACTGCAGTCTGTCTAAGATGCCAACCAAGAATGGGCACAATGTAATCAATGAAACTGGATGGCCATTGGCAGATGAGATCTCTTGACGCACGAAGTTGGCACAAGATGCCAACAAGAAAAGTATGAGTTCCAGGGATTCGTAAAAACGTAGAGCAATGCGGAGTAGGGCAGGATAATGATGAATAAACATTGTTAGCGAATGGCCGAAAAACCTGTATGTTGATATAGGATAGGGCTCCCACACTGTCAATGCTTGGCAGCCATTCGTGCTTAGTACCTGGATAGCCACTTTGTGAGTACATGGTCGTTACTGTGATAGAATTTCAAACATTTGAGAGAATTTGGAGTGCCAAAAAATATATCTAACCTTCACCAACAATGATTTCGGGAGTTTTTTTATCTGGATGGCAAACAATGATGAAATGCCCAGGAGCAACTTGAAGTGGGTTATAAGTGCTGATGTTGGCTTGTGACATATTAGGGTGTTTCAAAGTTAAAGTTTTGAGGAAGTTTTGAGGCCGTTTTAGCATTGATTTTGCTTGTCGTTTTGACCCAAAAAACCCTTCAAAACTTGTTCAAAACTTTTCTTAACTTTGACAGGACAGCGTTTTGCACAGTTTTGATGTGTCGGAGCTTCAATCCTGGGGTCAATGGTCAATGGGCATCCCCATTGGCAGTTTCATTAAGCCTTCTTCCCGCTCCTTCCTAAACTGTCTAGTGAAGGTTGTGCTCGTCATGCCAGACAGTGAGCACATGTGGTAACTTGGCCACCAGTTAACGAACAAAATGGACAAAATGGTGGATAATAATAATTAAATCAGATAAATTCAAAATTATATATACACTACAAATGCAAAGACCTCCCCTCATGATTCAGCACGATGAGCGGGAGGTATTTCCAGAACATTCCCAGCTAGACTGCCACGATCAACTGGCTCAAACCTGGGCTTATGTCACTTCAGGGATTTCCGGCCTGACAAACTTACTAATATTTGATAGTCCGACAAGTGCCACTGGTGATGCCGAGTGAAACTGTTGCCCAAAACATTTTCTGGTTTGTGATGTTTGCTCTGCTGTTTCTCTGCTCGATCTCTCAAAACTTTACTCAAAACAGACCTTAAACTTTCCTCAAAACTTTAACTTTGAAACACCCTATTGTCATGAATGTTTTGAAGAGTCCCAAGTATGTGTTGCCACAGAGAGACAAGTTTCTGTAAGTGAACACTTAGATCGGACGAATAATGAGATGAGTGTATATGGTTAAAGCAGAGGTAATAGGGTAATACACAGTAGTCAAATTTGGTTGAATTTGGGCCTGATTTCAATCTGAATTTCAATTTGATTTCAAAAGCGGCTAGCCATGGCATGTGGGCAGAGTTTAAAACTAAGGTTGTGTCACCACACTAAAGAAGCTCAGAAGATCCCGATGATGCAAGCAAATTATGGGCTATTATAGGCCGACATTCTTCTGCTGTTCAGCATCTTGGAGAATGTCACGCTCACTGTGCCGGACAGTGAGCACATACAATAACTTAGCCCACCAGCTAAAAAGCAAAGTGGACAAGATGACAGA
>Ga0210383_10001705_pt1 | contig 20000 bp, 8 predicted proteins | sample IncBWC14OmetaG_FD_160072 | JGI IMG/M metagenome (GOLD analysis project Ga0210383, IMG submission 160072) | Forest soil microbial communities from Barre Woods Harvard Forest LTER site, Petersham, Massachusetts, United States - Inc-BW-C-14-O ... | reverse complement strand
GCAGAACGATATTCGCCGCATGAAAGGAAAGCGACACGGCCGTGGGTACGCGCACCGAATAGCGCCACGTGGCCATCCCGCGTACAACGTTCCATGAACCGATCCCAGCTTGCGATGCGTCGACGATGCGTGGAATGTCCACCGCAAAGCGGTTGCGGTCCTTCACCGCCGCGCTAATCAGCCGATTAAGGTCGACTTGCACGACATCTACTGTCGGCGCGTTGGATTGCGAAAGTGACGCTGCAACCCCAATGACAGCAAACAAAATAAGAAGTGCGGCACCCAGCGAAGCGAGCAGGCGACTCTTTTGGCTCATCATTTTTTTTCTCCCTGTACGCGAGGTATGCCACAACCGCGCATCAGCATGATAGACCGGAGCACGTTATTCGCGCCACGCTCGTAGATATCCGCAATGATTTGCCATATCACAAACTTGAGCTGCCGCATCACGTATTTACTGGAAGATCCCTCGAAGGCATCTAACAACAACTCGCAACGTGCCGGCGTTCTTGAATTAGAGATTCGAAACGCTAAACGTCGCGATTCGCAACGCAGCTCGCAGTTCCAGCGCTAGCGCGACAACCACGCCCAACACAATGAAGGCATTAAGGGAAACCCCGATCGGTTGCGTTCGTACTGCGGAATGTGACCTTGGCACAGGCAATGCCAAAGTCGGCTCTCATCTGCCATACGTGTCCGCGCTTGGGTGGCCGTTTAGCGCAAAATCGACTGTGGTAACAGCGCGGGTAACTCAGTCTTTGGTCATTCAATAATGCCGTAATCCATAGATTCCCCGCCCAGACGCGTTCTCGTCAGGGGCGGGAATTTAACTCAAGGGTGTAACGCAACCTCGAAGAGGATCCCAATCACGGACGCCAGTCATGTGGGGCAAGCGAGTGCAGGATTACTCGCCGGGCGCCGCCGCCATATCGCGGACGGTGTCGAACCGCAGGCCCGACCATCCTGGGCCGGTCCCGGGTCCCGTGCATCGGGCCATCCACAGGTAAGTCGTACCATCGGCGGAGCGAGTCCGCCGGAAATACCGTTGCGCCTCCAGCCCTGATCGCGGCACGATATGATCGGGGACGAAAAACGGTTGGCCTGGGTCGAGAAGCAGCGCGCGCGCGGTCAAGTTCAAGATGCCGTCCGACGTCGGAATGGCCATGGTCCCTCGACGCAGATAGAGAGCGCCTTGCGCCGTCTGGACGGAGACCATCGGAATCCAATTGTCGGGCACCGGAACTTCTACCGTGTAATACACCGTCGGCCCGCCGCTTGTCGCTTGCGGCGGTGGTGGCGGCGGGTTGGTCGCGAGTCGCTGCTGATAAGCTTCGGCGCCATCGATTGCTGTGTCGAGATCGCCTTGCAAGTGTTGTTCAACGGCCCATGCCATAGCTGCCATGTCGTCTCGCAGGAACTGCACATCCTCGAGGGGTACCGCGTCATTGACCAAGCCGAGAGTCGGTGCCATGACGATAAAATCGGATCGGCTGCTGTTGCCCGCCAGCTTGAACATGGACCAAGTCGTCTCGCCGGGATTCACGGTTGTCTGCTCAGACGGTCTAATGAGCGTACGCACGCCGAATACGTCGCTGACAATAAGGGTTGTGACACGCGCCAGCGAGTCAATCGGCGTCGGAACCGGTACCGCGAACCAATCATTGCCGTACACCAGCGCGAATTCCATGACGAGGAGCTTGGCGATGTCCACGTGCTGTGCATCGAGTTGGCCAAAATCGGTGACGCTGTCTTCGAATGTCCACCAGCGCGGGTCATGCATGCCGCGAAAAGTGACATGGTTGGGTAGGAAGGCAAAATTAGCGGGTGTGACGGTCGCCGGATTAGCGGTTGATATCGGCGTTGCATCCGAGCTGGCAAGCGAAAACGAATACCAATCCAGGTGTCCGCCGGGGAAATCCGGCGCATCGAGAAGAAGATTCGAGCCCGGCGTCGGCGAACCGAGCGAGAAAGCGTACTGCAGTTGTCCAGGTTGCCACGCATCGTCGGCGTCGGGCTGACTGAACAGACTGGCGCGATAGGCGACGAACCCGGTCAGCAGCGCGAGCATCCCTGGATTTGTCGCGGCCGAAGGCAAAGGGATTGCCGGAGATTGGCCGGCTGCAACCGCGACAGCGGACGCGTACAGCGCCTCCCCGTCAGTCACTCGGCCGGTCATAAGCGCCCTGAATCGCTGGGCGTCGACGGGCGCGTACGCCGGGTCCGGCGGCGTCGCGGCAATCGGAAACGATTGCCGAAATGCGGCGATTACCACCTCCGGCGTCGCTATCCCTTGTTGACGGACGAGCGACTCGAAATACTGGCCGAGCTGAACAGAGCCGCGAAGCTTAAGCTGCACCAGTTCGCGCTCGACGTGCACCTCCAGTGGCAGCGTCTGGTCAAGCGCCACCGTCGCGGCGGGGTTTGTTCCCGGGCAGTACGTTGTGACGGTCTGCTGCTCGCCGGCGAAGGTGGCTTGAACGGGCGATCCCGCATCCGCGCCGAGAAATTCGCCGACCTGCCATTGGCGTGCGAGCATCCACAACGCATCGCGCACCTGCGATTGCAGGCTGCGCGTCAGCGACGCGTCGCGCGGCAGCGGCTCCAGTCGCGTCCAGGAGGTGACGGACGGACGGACGAGTGTTCTTTTAACTGAGGCCTGTAACGACATTGACCTTCTCCAGCACAGCGAACTGTGTGGACACAGTGGCGCCTTGCAGATTCAAGGCAAAATAAAGCGCGGGGAGTATTTGCCCCACTTGCTCGACAGACGCGAGGTCCACGGCGCGGATCTTCGCCAGCTCGAGTGTCTCTCCAAGTATGGCTTGCAGCATCTCGTCATCCCATGTGGCCCGATTGTCGGGACACACGGCAAGCAACGCAGCCTGTGGCGCGCGCGCGCCAGGCTCTTCAAAATGAAACACCAGCGATGCATCTTCCTGCGTGCTCGGAATGCGTTCGAGCCATTCATCGACGAGCAGCCCGACGTAGCTGCTCTGGCTCGTCGCGTCGCCCTGTGTGACGCAGGCAAAGGCAACGCGACCCTTGTCAGGCGGATTGCTCGTATTGATCGGCAGGCCGAGCCAGACATCAGGCGGCGTCGCGGGCGGCGGCACTTGGCCCAGACTCAGCGTCGGTGGATACAGTGCGCCGGTGCTAAGCGCCTGCGCCGCGCTCATCGCCAGGTCGAGGCGTCCGATCGCGGGGCGAACGTGAGCCAATTGCCGCAGCCACCGAGTCGGTGCCTGCGGATCACTGCTAACGAGCGATGATGACTGGGCAAAGGCGGCTTGCGTAATCGCAAGATTCGGCGGCGTGAATTGCGGCAGCACCGTGAAGGCGTTGCCGAAGATGGTCTCGAACACGCCAGTCAAATCGGAAAGCTGCGCCGTGCTCAGTGTGATTCCCGCGACGCTATTGCTCCGTCCCTGCAGAATACCGAGCACGTTACTCGCCTGCAGCGCCAGTGCGGGATCGGGGCCACTCGTCGTGCCGGGGATGGAACCCGTCACTCCGTAGTAGCTGCACTGGAGCAGCGCGGCGCGGACCGGGTCGGGAGCGCCGGGCAACCCGGCGATCGCCGTCGTCAACGTTGCAATGGCAGTGGACAGTCCGGAGATGGCGGCCGATGCTCGAGCTTGCAGATCGGCCATGTTCACCACGCCCCCGGCGCTGGCGGCCACCGTTTCCGGCGTCGTCAAGTCCTGGGGTCCGAGCGCACGCGCGGCGCCGATGAACTGTTGCAGTGTCTGCGCCAGGTAGAGCGCGTCCGGGAACAGGACCGAACCGGCCGGCAGCGTCGCGCCGGCCTGGAAAATTATCTGCACGTTTTGCGCATCGGCAGGAACGGCAGCCGCGTAGAGCACGCGATTCTCCAATTCCGAGCGTTGCGGCACTTGGGCGGCATCGCCCAGCGACAGCAGATCGAGCGGCCCGAGGCTCAGGTCGCGAAGCGCAATCGTTATCGTCTGGGTGGCACCCGCTTCAACGTACTGCACTTGACAGCGAACGATTGCCGGGTCGGGGAGCAGCTGGCTCAGCCAGGCGTTTAGCCACGGCTCAGCCGCGGCGCGCGGATGCGCGGCAACACTTGCCCACGCTGAGCTCGTGGGTGGCGGCCCCGCCAACAGCACGGTGACACGGTGCGTCAGATCGATCCCGCCGCGCGGCGTGTCGACGATGTCGGGATGCGGCGGCCGCGAGCCGCGTGAGATGGCATCCATGAGTGCGCCATTGCCGACGTTGCCGCGCATCACCTGGAATACCGCCTCGGATATCGAAAGATCGCCAAGGGCGTCAGCGTAGTCATCCAACATCTGGAATATCGTGATGACTGAATTTTGGTCCGCTCCGGGTGCCGGCAGCCCGGTGCCCCAGTTCCCACCGGTGGCCAATTTCCCGCTGTCCCACGCGGTGCGCAGTGCCAGCCCATCAACGACGTTCGATGCCGCGACGGATTCACTGGGTGCGCTCGACGCGGTCAGCTTGGCGCCCACCACCGGGTAAGCGTTTCGGAATGGCTGGATGTAGACATCGAGGTTGGCTGTGTGCATCGCATCTTCGAACAAATACCCGAGCAGCGCGTTCAGACTCTGGCCTTGTTGAACGCCGGCGATCAACCACAATGCCTTCCTAACCCGCGCAGACGACAGATCAATCGACAGCAACGCTTCCTCTGCGCTGTTCTGATGCGTCATGTAGCCATTGCGCAGTACCGCGGCGGCTGCCCCTTGTGCCTGAGACGGCGCGAATATGTATCCGCCATTGTCGGTGATCGGTTGTAGAGGAACCGGCAGAGACACGGGCAATGTCGTCAAACGTTGACGCGCCGTATCGAGCAGCTGCACCTGCGCAAGCTCGGTGCCGACAACCGGTGTTCGCCCAGCTTCCGGCCGGATGTCCTCAACCCAGCCATAGCAACCAAGGTACAGACCGGTCGGTGATTGCGTGCGCGCTCGATCCAGTAGTGATGTAGCGATGGCGGTCGCCCAAACATCGAGCCGGTGACTGCAGGCATCGAGCGTTTCGGTCAGCAGGCGGTCCAGCTCGGCAGTGGGAAGACTCGCGAGTCGAGTCAAGCTGGTGCGTACGTCGTTCAACCGGGTGAATGCCGATCCGACCGGAAAGATATTGGCATCGAGGTACTCCGCCCAGCTGAGGTGCGGATTGGGATTTGAGGGTCGCACCAGCAGTTGCCACGGGGTCAGTGTCGTTGCGCTCGGCACCACGGAAATCAATTCGTTCTCTTGCAGCTGCGTGCCCGTGAGCTTGCCGGCGCGGACTTCGTCGACGCCGGCCAGGTTGACGTAGTCGAGCAGCATTGACTGGCGCAAAATCTTGTACAGCAGCGATGTCGGCTTGGGGCCGGGATAGTTTTCCGCTTGAACGTCCGCGGCCGACGCGGTGCGCAGCCAATCGATGTAATTGCCTTTCGTACCGCCCCCCAGATCCGCATCAGCCGTGAGCGGAGCGGTTTCCGACAACACACCACTTTGGACCGTCGACCAAGTGACCGGGAAGCTATTGACGTCGAAGCCGAAGGAGATGACCCGCGGATCCCATTGGGGGTAACCAAAGGTGTTGAGCAGTATCCGGCCGAACAGTGCGTAGTTCTGCCACCATTGTCCTTGGAACGATTGCGGCACACCCAGAAAGCTGAGCCAGTTCCACAAGAATGCGGGACCCATCACTTCACGGCCCTGAAAGGTCATCGAGCTCGCGTCCATACCGAGAACGGCCATCAGGTTCTTGTCCGGGTCCTGACCGCGCTGCATGTGTGGCGCGCTGCTGCTGCTCGAGAGCCACGTGGGCCACAGCTTCTTGACGAATCCCACCAAGCCCGTTTCGATAGGACCGACGATATCACTAGACATTGCGTACTTCGCAAACGACGTCACAGGGAGTACGCCGTAGGGCGTGCGACCGACACGGAACGCGGGCACCGGTCCACGCGGCATCGCGTACTTGAGGACGAACTCGCGCGCGGACTCAATCTGGTCGGACGAAAACACATTGGTCATCATCTGCGCGAGAAAATATCCCAAGGTGGCAGGCCAAAGCGCGCCCAACATGTCGCCGCCGTTTTGCGAGTCCGTGCCGTCGGCGGCCGCGACATGATCCAGAATCGTCGTTGGAATGCCGATCGCGGTGGCAAAAGCGACGCCATCGCAACTCGGGTTGCTGGTGAGCGGCGCCTGGCGCTCGGTGGCAAAGCTCAGGGCGTAGTTCGGATCTTTCCGACTAAACGCTGAAGGGGCGTCAGGCGTATTGTTCGTCGCCGAGCCCTGCGGGACGAGCGCGAAGCCATCGGTGTAATGGTGCGCGTTCAGCAGCGTTGCGAAAGTCGACGGCGCAGCGGCATCACTTCCGCGAGTGCCGTACACCAGTATGCGATCGAAGCCGGCGGAGCGCTGTGCGGAAGTGAGCGGGATCTTGAGCGCCATGCCGGCCGCCACTGCCGTGTTGAAGTCGATCATCCAGGTGAGACCGGGATCGACAGGGGATCCTGGCGGGAAGGCGCCCCCGTTCGGTGTCAGACTCACGGCCAGCGGCTGGATGATCGGGCTGCCGCGAAACAAGCTGCTTTGAGTGCCGGAGATGAGTACGACAGTCCACGCATCGGGGAGTGCGTCGGCGATCGCTGGCTGTTCCCACGAGGTTGCCCTCGTGGGAACGGAGGGAAGGACAGGTGCGGGTGTCGGCGGCGTGCCGCTAGGCGTGGCGGCTACCGGCTGCTGCGTCAAATTGGTGGGTGTGAGCTGCAGCGCGATCCAAGCCGCTCGCTGCGGCGTGTACGCGGAGGCTAACAGGCGCCAAGGCGCTTCGGCATCATCAAGAGTTGGTGGTGGATTGCCCGCTTGCCAGACAGCATTCCAGTAAACCTCTCCGTCGCTGATCTCCTGCGCAGTGAGCGGTGGCTCATGAGAGTTGACGGCGATCTGGTCGGGAAAGATGCGCACCCAGAGTTCGGGGCGTTTGTCGGCGGCAATGTCGTCGACGAATCGGGTTTGAATGTGGACGGGCAGCAGCAACAAAGGTGTTTTGGCATCCAAGCCCGATCCACGACCGATGGGAATGCCGATCGGTGGAACGTTAATGGGCGGAGTACCAACTGGCGGAGTGCTAACCGGCGGAGTTCCGACCGGCTGACTTCCCGCTGGCGGAGCGCTTGCAGGCGGCGGCACGCTGCCGGCCGGGGGTGTATTTCCAGCCGGAGGCGCCGTTCCGATCGGCACTCCTCCTACTGGTGTTCGTCCGGGCGGGTCGGTGCTCATGGCCCGGGCAACATCAGATCAGCGTGAATCAGAATGCGAAAAGGCAAGCGCAGCAAGATGTACGCGGTTTCGGCCGCATTGACTCCCCATTTGTTGTTCGTGTCATCGGGATCGGCGGAATCCGAAACGATGGCAATTCCCGTTGGCTGTTGAGTTGGCGTCAGAAACGCAGGGATGACGTTATTCGCGAGCACCGCGCGAAACACTTGCGATGCTTCACGCCATGGGCTATTGGCAATGATGCTCGACGGCGACGGCGGCACCACGATCGGTCCGCTCAGGGCGAAACCCGTACCCGCGACAGCGAAATTGGTCCAGGCCAACTCGGACCAATGCGGCACGGGCGACACATCCGGTGTCGGCTCGAGTCCAAAGCGCGGTTCAGACGGCTGCTCCTGGAATACAAAGAAGAAGCCATCCGGCGATGCGACCGTGCCGCCCCACGCGTCGGCCGCGCTCAAGTTGAATCCCAGAAACGTCATGTCGGGAGACAGCGTGCCGCGAAACAGCGGATAGCGTTCGTCGGTAGGATCGAGAACCCGGGTGCCGTCGGCGCCACGCTTGGCCTTGCCGGCGAACACGATGGCATTCGGATATCGCTTGAATAATTCGCCGCGCACGAGCAGCACTAAGTTGTTCGCAACAATGCCGGTCCGATTCTGATGATCGCCCAACGGCACGGGGAGCGGCCAGGTGTTGATCGGCGGAATGTCTTTCAACAGCTCGGCGAGCTTGGCGGGATCGGTGGGATCCGTCGGCTGCGGAACATAGGCGCTGACATCCCAGAACTGCCGGAAGTAGCTACCGCGCTGATCGGTCGGGTATCCGCCCCAAAGCAGTTGCCTTGCCATCTCATGGTTCAATCCCACCATGTAGCTTTCGATGAAGGTGTGATTGGCCTCCAGCAAACCGACGGTGTTCGGCAGAATTTGTTCCACGCCCGGTAGCAGATACTGCGGATTCAGATCGCGCAGCGGCGCGTACATCGGCTGCGGGAACTCAGGCGCAGCCATGATGGGTTCTAAAGGATCGAGCGGCAGCCAGTTCAACCGCGACGCCATGCTGATGAGGCCTTGCATTCTTGCCGGCACCGTCGTCGCCGGGTCTATACGAGCGAGAATCGTTGTGCGCAACGCGGTGATATCGAGCGATGGCGCGGGTGCGGGATTCGGTGGCAGCGCCTGCAAGTCCGCAAAAAGATCGCTCGCCGCAGTTCTGAACGCGGCCGCCTGGGGAGAATCAGCAGCACCTGATCCACTGGCAGGTTGCGGCGCTCCGGGAACGGTGATCACAAAATCTGGACGCACCGGTACCTGGGCGACCTGCTGGGGTGTGAAACTGGCGAATGGCGCAGGACTTGCCGCACTGGCCGAGGCAATCGCGGCATTGGCACTTGCCCATACCCCGCCAACGACGGCGGCTGCGGCAATGACGAGCCCCAGCACGGCGACAAAGCCGACAGTCAGTCCGACGATGATCGCGGCGATCGCAACGGCGATGACAACCGCGAGCAGTATCCAGGGCCACCACTTCACGACAAACTCGGCCCAAGCCGGTGCCGTTGTCGTAGTTGCTGTCGTTGAGGGTTGATTGATCGCCGTCATTCCTCCCGGTGGCGCGGGCGCAGGGACGATCGCGATGGTCCCATCGTTCACCCGGCTGAGCAGCGTAGGAGCGCCGTCCACTGCCATGGCGAGATGTCTCGGCAGCTGCGCGAGTTTGCGAAACGCGCCGGACAACATGCGCTCCGGAACCCGGCTGCCGCGAAGCACCGCCGTGATCGTCATGGGACTGGCGCGCAGGCGCGAAAATAGCGGCGATGTGACGTTGAGCAATGTTTCCGATTGCGCGGGCAGCAGATGTTGACGGTAGAGCTGCTGACTCGCCGCGCGCGCGAGTTGCGCCTGCGCCAACATCTGATTGGCCTTTCGCACACCGGCGACTTGATCCCAGGCCGAGGCCATGAGCTGCGTGCGTTCGTCCTGGACGATCTCCGTCCCCATCCCTGCGCCACTCCGGTTTCGTGGATCGAGATTCAAATCGTTTTCCCATCCCACGGCGCTTCGATCGACGCTCTGAATCCCCGCCGCCCATCGACCGTAGATCGGTGGTGCAATGACAGGATCGGTCGGATTCGGATTCGCCGGATCGTCGGTGGCGGCGCTAGTCTGGTTGATCCACGTTTGCACCGCCGTTTGAAACGCAGTCTTGGCGGGATCGGCCCACGGGGTCTCTTGCGTGCTCACGCTGTGCAGTGCGCCATCGAGACCGAGCGGTGTCCCCGCGGAAGGCACTCCCGGGTCCGGTTCCGATACATCGATCGGTCGCTGTCCCACCGTTGCCGGCAGGACCCGCGGCGTCAATGCCCTCACCAGCGACTCGAAGTCCCCTTCGTCGCTGGTGTGAAAGTCGAAGCGATAGTAGTAGGGCAGCGACAGTGGAAATGTCGCGCCCGTAGTCCAGGCTGGAACCGCGGTCGACACGCCGGAGACATCCTGTCCTAGTCCGACTTGCACGCCGATCGCAAATGCGGGGACAAGGAACGCGGTGTAAGAAGTTTCGGGATCCAATCGCCGCGGGCACAACAGCCGCGAGATCGCATTGCCCGGCGCGTTGGCCAGCGTGTCCGACAGCGAGTCATCGCCGCTGATCTGAACATGCGCCCAATTCCAAGACGTGGACAGATCCTGCAACGGCGCGGCGGTGAGCACGCTAAGCACCGGCAACGGGTTTGGCGCGATCGACGGCAGCGTAAACTCCTGGGGTTGCAGCACGATCAGCGCGAGCCAGGGATGCAGGCGGTTACCGTTCGGCGCGGCCGGCGTGAACAGCCAGGGAAAATCCGGCGCATCGAACTCGATGCCACACAGGTAGTTCGGTTCGAAGTTCACGGTGAATTGCCGCGGCTCGGTGCGAATCACCATGCGCGGATCGATGCCGGCGATATCACCCGGTCCGTATAACTCGGCTGTGACCGATGGCGGTTCTACGGGATTGGGCGTCAAGCCGTCCTGGACCTGCAGGAAAAGCTGGACGTTCAGGCTGGCGCGATCCGGCAGGGTGCCCGTGTCAGCGTTGCTGACGCTGGCGCCGATGCCGCGGCGCGCCCAGGCTTGGAAGTGATAGCGGCCGAGCGATGGCGTCGTCATGCGGCGAGCTCATAAACCGGCACGATCTGCAGCGTGCCGACGTCGTTGGGATTCGCCGCCAGGTGCGATTGCATTGCTGCTTGCGCTTGGAAATACGTCGTGCCATCGCTGGAGGAAATGTCGGATCGTATGCTCAAGTCGGTGATGTTCGCGATGACGTACGGTGGGTCGTCGATGGTGACCGCCGCTGGTTGCGGTCCCGCTGTGTATTTCTGCATGCCGCTGTTCTTGAGCGGCGAGTTAAACCCCGCGCCTTGCGCGCTCAACGCCGCATGAATTGCAGCCGGCATCATGTAATGGCCCGTAAACCGCGAGAATCCTACTGGCGTGTCGATGTAGTATTCCTGGTACGTAACCGTGCGCGCGCGGTCCTCTCCACTCACGACCGTGGCCGACCCGATCGTTACGCCGGCATCATAGGCCTCGAAGCTCGGTTTGCTGAGCTTGTCGCTGTCGCTCAGAGTCTCGAATTGCCCTATGGCAAAGTAGTCTTGAATCGAATGAATGGTCTCCGCCTGCGTGTTGATCTGCACACTCTGAATGGAGAATTCATCGCCGTCGGATGGGGTCGCGTTGCCATATTTCGTGATCGGCAAATCCAGCGGCACGACTTTTTCTCGAACCGTCAAGGTACCCATGGGATGAACGCGCAGCGTCGTATCCGTCGGCTTCAGCGTCACCAGCGACACGCCCACGCTCGCGCCCGCGGGCAGCGTGGCATTCCAGTTGCGTGGATCCTTGAGCGCCGCGAACAAATCGGGAAGCACGGGCTTGGCGGGTATCGTCGCTTGTGTGCTATCACCCCAAGTAAGATCAAGAGAAGCGCTGACCGTGAAGAACAGAATGCTTATCGAGGCATCGCCGTGGAAGTGCCAGGGCGTCGGACCGGAGAACAGGCCATCGACATTGAGTCCAATTAGCGAGATCCCCTCGAAGGAGACGCTGAAGCCCGCCTGGAAATCGAACTCGAATGAGAACGGAGAAATGATGATCAGAACGTCAAAGCCGAGATAACCCTGGATGGTGAATCCAGCGGCGGAGGCATACGCCTGCACATTGGCGCCGAATTGAAACGAGTTGGACGTGATAGCGTAGTAATTGTTAGCGCTGATTCTCGGGTTGTCGCCGTCGCCGATGCTCACCGAGCAACGGGCCATCGGACCAATATTCAATCCCGCCGTATTGAAGTTCGGATTAAAGCCGCCCAGCGAGAACACAAAGTTCGGGTCATCGCCCCAAGCCACCTCGAGTGCCAGGCTTCCACCCATCGAGAAGATCAGCACGCGGGAGTCGTACAGCGTGCCTTCGATCGACAAATACTTGGCGCCAAAATCAATGATTCCCAGCACTTCGATGTGCAGCTCGACAAGGGCCACGTCCTCGGTGGGCAGTCCCGCATCGATCAGCCCGATGAGCGCGAGGACGACGGGGTCGGGCACGCTCAAAATCGCGCCGACGGACATGCTGATCAGCGTCGGGGTGCCCCAGCCGAACTCCAGCAGTGGGCCGAACAAGTAACGGCCGTCGGCCGGCGGAAAGAAGCTGCGAATGTCGCTGATGATCTGCGGCGCGTTCTGGATCGGATTCGGCGGGAACATAATCGCATCGAGCGTGTGCGCCATGAATCCGGCCTGCAGCGCATTGGTGTCCATTGTACGATTGACGCCGCCGATTCCTCCCACCCCAATGAGCGTGAATCCAAAGCCCAGTTGAATAGGCGGCAATGTGAAAGTGATGATGAACAGGAGCGAGAAGCCGCTCGAGCCATCGGGCATCTTCGTATCGAGCACCGTGATCACGGTGATGCCGATGATGTCCAGCAACGTGAGCTGAATCACCCCCGCATACTGCCCCTGATTCGGGTCGAATGAGATGTAGCCGCCTCCGGAGATAACGCCGGCGTCAATGGAGAGACCCAGCCCGTTGGGCGGTTTGAAGCCGAGAGCGATGTCTGCGAATCCGATGTTGCCGCCACTCTTTGGGAAACTTAAGGTTCCGAGCAGCCCCACCCGGTCCACAGAAGCCTGGATGGGTCCGAGGGTGACGCCGAGCGCCGCCGAAAGCTCCAGTGTCAGATCTCCGTTTGCAATGCCGCCGACGATGTAGATCGTGTCGAAGGTCACGGGACCGAGATTCAGATGCAGCGGCAAATCGATCTCGAGCTGCGCGCCGCCGGTGACATGCAGGCCGCTCGAGGGCGCCCAGGTCGCAGCTAGCTCGAACGTCGCCTTGACCGGCGTCCCCGATGTGACATCCGACAAAAAGCCGTCGGCCTCCGACATGTCGATAATGAGCTCGCCGCCACTGATCGACGCACCGAAGCTCAGATCGGCATCGGCGCTGGTGCCGCTCCAGTTGAGTTGCAAGCCGGCGGTGGCCGTGAACTCCTGCGCCTGCAGCACACTGCCGCCGGGTAGGCTCAAGATGACGAGCGGACCACTCGCCGGTTGACGCGCGAAGGTGACGCTGAGCGCACCGGACGAGTTCAGCGCATCGGCGGCGGTGACCGACATTTTGCCCGGCTGAATGAGAATCTCAGTGCCCGCCTCGAGCCCGGTTGCGGCCGCGACCGTCGCCGTCCATCCGGGCCCACTCCGTTCGATCGATCCGTTGCCAAGATTGCTCTCGACCCGAACCAACAGACCGGGAGGCGAGGTCTGCGGGGAAATTACGAAATCGACGAGATCGAGCATTGGCACGGCACTCGTCTGATCGAGCAGCACCGGTAGCCCGAGTTGTGCGGCCAGTAGATCGAGCATGGGGAGCAGCTTCGAGCCATTGAACGATGGGTTGCCCCAGTCATACAGCGTCTTCAACTGATCCGCCGGATTCGTTAGCCATCCGGCTAATTGACCAAAGTTGAACGTGTTGATCGTGTAGAACGGCTTGTTCGGATCTACGGAATCGACATTGAAATCGGTGCGATCCAGGATACCGGTGATTTGCAAGATCTCCGGCAATGCGTAGATCTGGCTCAGATAATCCGCGAGCAGTTGACTGAGGATACGGCCGGGGATGGCTTCGATGGTCGACGAGTCGACGCCGGGTAGGTTGAGGCTGCTGATCGCTTGCGCAAGTTGGGTGAAACTGGTGATGACCGCTGCCAGCGTGCTTACCACATCGGCTGTTTTCTCGATGACCGTGATCGCGTCACCCGCGGCCACCGCCGCCTCGAGGTCGGTACGAATGGTGGCGAGGTCCTCGAGCGCGCTCGTCACCGCGGTCAGAGCAGTGGCGAGTGAACTTGCGGCCGCCGGCGAGAGGGGTAGGCCAAGCTCCGCAAAAAAAGCGGGCGCGCCGCTCGGCGCGATTTGACCAGCCAGGCGCAGAAACAACGCCGACACGACGTCGAGGATGGTCTCGATCGTGCCTTGGGCATCGCTCACGGCGCCTAGCTCCGCTCGCGCCGAATGAGCGTCAGAACCTCCGGCACATCGTGGACGCTGTTCACGCGGGTCAGCAGCTTGATGCCGAAGGGCCCGAGACGCCGCAGGTCGCGGCGCAATCGCACACTGCCGTATCGCTGCAGCAAAGGTGGCATCTGTCGCAGCAAATCAGCGAAGCTCGCGCCGTTGATGACACGGGGGATGCGATGTGAGGGGTCGCCGAGGTTGCGCAAGACGTGACGCATGAACGCCGGCCCCTGACACCGTATCCAGGTGGCCGAGACGCGTCGCACGGCGTTCACCAGCCGACCTGCCTCTCGGCGATGCTCCTCGAACTTTGCGGTGATCAGCGCGCCGTGCCGCCGCTCGGCCAAGCGGCCCCAGAGCTGCTCGATAGTTGCCCGCGCGGCGTCGGGGTCGAAGACCGGAGCCGGTTGTGGAGAGGCGCCGCGCCGGCTCGAACGCACCGCGACCACCGCACCGGCCGCCGGAGCAGTGCCGGCCAGCCCACTTGGTATGGTGATCTGCATTTGGGAGAGCACGTTGCTGATCGGTGTGACGATCCCGACGTTTTGTATCACCTGGAGGGCGTCGGGGATTGGAGTGCCCTGACTGGTCAGGTTGGCTCGAATTGCGGCCGCTGAGTATTCGCGAATGAGCAGGCCGATGACGCTGACAGTGCCGGACTGGTTGTCGACAACAACGCTTCCGGAATCCCCCGGCAACGCGAAAGTCAGCACGCCGCCGGACGATGCGAACAGACTGTAGCGTGCTGTGTATGCAGCCTGCGTCTCGTTGGCAATGGGCGGTAATCTCGGTATGACGACCAATTGGTTGATTGACGTTCGGATGTCTTTTGCGGCGTCACTCGGGTCCTGGAACGGACCAGGCGATAACGGAGAGGACGATGAGCCATTGATCAGGGCGATCGAGCCATAGCGTAATCCACCGCCGGTGCTAAGAGAGCTGTACATGCGCACGAGCTGCTGATCGGTGGGCATCGTGGTCCAATCGGTCGGCACCATGGCGGCGCTTGGAGTCGGCGCTGCACCGGTGATCATGCCGATTTGCGGGAGCTGGTTGCTATATTGGACGCTGCCGGCCAGTTTGGCGATCGCGCAATCGGTATCGTAGGCGCTCCCCGCCGCGCGGAAGCCGTCGCTCCAGCTACCCTGCGATACGGCGATCTTCTCGCCGCCACCGCAGCAGATGCTGTAATTCGGGCTGTAGATGGCAAGGTTGGGATTGCTCTGAGAGCTGTTGCTTGCAAACACGACGTGCGCCGCGCTCAGAAGCACGACGTCGGAGCCTTTCTGTGCGAAGCAGCCGAGCGACCCTCCATCCTTCGCGATGTTGGTGATTTCCGCCGATGCCGTGTAGGTCGTCGGGCCTGCCGCCGGCAGCCCCCGGCAAGCAACGATCACATCCGTGTGCAGCCCAAAGAGCCGATCGGGCACCAGCTCATACGCTGCGAGCTGCGTCGCTGGCACCTTGCGGCTGACATAGACGCGCCAGACTTGCGGATCGCGGCACTGGGTTCCCTCCCGACAACCGAGACCGACATCGATCACATTCGGCCTCGAGCGAAGCAGCGTCCGGACACGCGCGATCATCGACGGTCGAGCGCTGCGAATGGCGTCGATGGCTCCGCGCGCGCTCATGCTTCCACCAAATTTGGCGAGGACGGTTGTGCCGAAGCGGCTGCAGGCTCGATGCCGAGCGCTGCGAGGACCGGGCGGATCGGGCAGGCGATGCCCTCACCGTTGGCGTTGGAGCCCCAGAGGAGTCCGATCGCATGCCCTTGCGCGTCCAAGATCACCGCGCCGGAGTCACCGCCCGCGCAGAAATTGGTTTCCACGTCCGTGGAGATGCCGGCAGCGGACACGGGCTGCACGAGCAGTTGGCCTGGGGCATCGTATTGCCGACCGTCGATAAAGGGTCGATCAGGATAGGCGATGTCGACGATGCGGCCAGTGGTGTGGCCCGTCGCGACGCCCTCCTTCATGGCAATGCCACCAATTGAGGGATCGCGGAGCTCGCGTAAAACCGGTAAGGCGCCCAATTGTCGCTTCAGCGATGCGGGCCAGCCCGACGGATCGCCAAGCGTCACCAAGGCGCAATCGACGAACACCGGCGATCCAAAATGCATCACGCGGCCGATATGGCCGCGCGCGGTCGTGCCGATCATGATCAGGCGCGGAGAGCCGTCGCTTTCGTCGACGGCGAAGACCCCATCGCCGGCGCCGGCGCCACGGCCAAACAACACGTGGTGGTTCGTGAGACATCTGAGCAAGCCGTCTTCGCATCGAACGAGGGCGCTGACCGTGCCGGGTGTGCCCCTGATGTTGACGAGGTGCACGCTCGCCGTTTCGGTCGCGGTAGCATTGTCCACACCAAGAAGGATACGAAGCGCCGCTTCGGGCTCCGTCGCGCGCTCGAGCGTCGCGATCAGCCACTCGCCATGCTCGTCAAGCGATTGTTGCAGCGAGGAACTCCCTTCGATTGACAAAACGCGGCCGATGCGGCGCAGCGCATCGCCAATCCGGACTCCGTCGATCTCCTGCGGCACCGCCCGTCCGCCGCTGCGCACCGCGCGCGAGATCGCCGCGACGAAGGCCGGCCCTTTGTTGCGGTGCCAGGCCACGACGCCCCGGCGCCGGTGATGCAGCACGCGCTGAATTTCATCGAGATGCAGCCGAACAAGACGAACGAGCCGGGCTCCAACGGCGGTCGCACCGAAAGTCCGCTCCGCGGCGTCGACGAGACTCTCCTCAATGAGGCCTGTATCCGGGGCGATCTGACCTGTCCCCATGCCGGACTGAGGTGCGCCGGGTGGAATTGCTGCAGTTTTCGTCAAGCCGATCGCATCGAACACCGGAACGATGTATTGGGCCAAGCCGAATCCCAAGTTGAAGTTCCCTTGGCTTGTGGATACGAACGTGTTTCCATGCACGAGCCCGACGATTTGACCTTGCATGTCAAGGAGGATCGATCCGGAATCGCCGTGATCACAAAAAACACTGCCCGATAAGTTGATCTCCTGCTTGCCATTTGAAACAGGTCCGAGCGTCAAATTGACGGTAGTCGGCGGGAAAGCCTGGGTGTGGAAATTATCGTTTATCGTTGTCGCTTCCGCGGAGTCGTAGGTGTTCGTCACCGAACTCATCGCGTAGCCGCTGAGAGGCTTGATAACGAGCATAAAAGGATAGGTCACGGCGTTGGTTTGTTCGTTCGTCTCCTGCAAACAGGCGCCGATGATCTGGCCAGTCGTCCAGCCGGTTTTAGCGCCGAATTTCTGCACTTTGATGGACTTGCCGGCGACCGTCGCATTCAGGGCGTCTACGTCCGCCTTCGACGCCACGGGTTGGAGAGCAAGTTCCGTCACTAGATCGCGCAGGGTGGGTCCGAATTTTGGAATGTTGCTGGATATATCGGGATTGACGTTGCTGCTCTTGACGCCCGCATTGATCGAGGCAAGGGCTGCGTCAACCTTAAAGTTCAAACCGGGGTATACGGGATCGGCGTAGGTTTCGGTGTACACCATATCCTGTGGCGTCTGCGTATTCGTCGGATCTGCCACGGTCGGGACCGTCGCCGCCGGCTTGTTGCACGTCGTTTTATGCGGCTTGTAAAGATCTTGCGTGGTTGCCGCAATGCCCTGATTGAGAACGTGGGCGTTCGTCAACAGATAACGCGCGGTCTGACCGCTCTTGGTGACGATCAGACCGAGCGTACCAAATTGCTCGGACGAATCGGTATCGATGTCGCGTGCGATCTGGTCCCCTGGATAGAGGGTCGGAGTCGAAGTGCATGCAACGCCCGCACCCGCGTGAACGATGACCTCGATGGTGGGATGGATAGCAAGGCGCGCTAGAACTGTCGCCCACTCCGAGGTCGCCACCTGATCCCGTCCGGTGACGTAAACGCGTAATGCAACGTCACCAATGAGCGGTTCGCAACTCACTTGCTGCCCGCACCCGACACCGACGACGTCGGGATAGGCCGACAGCGAGGTTTGCACACCAAGGCGCGCCCGCGCAAGGCGAGTTGAATTGCACCTCCTGGAGACCTCGATCTGCCCAGAGCACGCCTTCATTTGCGGATGCCCCCGACCGAGATTTTCAATCTACGGTGGCGAAGGCTGGCCGGTCCTTGCGTTGATTTGTCCACGGCTCGCGCGCCTGCTGCTAAGGACCTCGGTATCGCCTCTTGGACCCCGGGCCCATGGCCGGCGCTCGATGAACTCCTGCCGATGATCCCGTGCCGGGTCAACAGCACGCGAACCAGCATAAAAGCCGCGATCAAAATAGTCATCGCCGAAAGTACGAGCCACGCTCCCAGCAAAAGGAACGGTATTGCCGTGAGCGCCAGGAGGGCCGATAGAATGACAGCAAGTCTGGTCTGGGGTATCGAGCGGGACGTGCTCCAGAAAGCGATGCGTATTCGCACAACTACGCCCCCGAGATGTCACCAAATCCAGAAGGCGCGCTCGAAACTCAGCGCGTTGCTAGTGGACAGGGGATCGAATGGAGCCACTCTGACGAAGGTCTTGAACAGGCGTCTAATCATGGTCATCCTTGAACTGACCGCCGGTTTTTGTTCGGGCAAAGTAGACGCCCGCGACTATTACAAGGTCAATGGATTTTAGATTGCCCCCTCAATTAAATTTCATATTTGCTGACGCATCTATTTGAGGGAACCTGAGATCATCTAGATTCATCTTCTTGAATACGCGCCAAACGTCTGATTTTCGGTAATTGCAGAGTCATGACCGTGCCTCTGGACGGCTGCGTTGCCAAAGTGCGGCGCGATTAGGTGCAGGGTTCAAAGCGGCGGATTGGGATTGAGCACGCCAGTCCTTTTGGGACTGACAATCTATGCTCAGGCCGTGCGCGAATCGTCCGCGGGACGTCCACCAACAGCCACACCTTTTAGGGACTCAAATTGTGGGTAACTTTTTTCGGATCCTCAAATCTTTAGATTCCGCAAGATAACGAGGCTCTTCAATTCCCTCCCTAGCCAATACCCATTCTGGGTACTAAAATACCCAAAATGGGTACGCAGAAGCGGAAACCGAATAATCGTGCACCGGTAGGTTCCGTTGTCGCCGACGCATTGTTTACGAAGGTACAGCAGCGCGTCTTGGCTGTATTGTTTGGAAATCATGCGCGGAGTTTCTACGCAAATGAACTGATCGCCCTGGCACGTTCCGGATCCGGTGCCGTTCAGCGTGAACTCGCCCAGCTGGAGGCCGCCGAGCTGGTGACAGTCAGACACGTGGGAAATCAGAAACATTATCAAGCCAATGCATCAGCACCGATCTTCGAGGAGCTCCGTGGTTTAGTGTTGAAAACATCGGGCCTGGTGGATCTGTTGCCAGCTGCACACGGGGTGGCGCCCCGCAAGATGATCCGTGAGGGCCGCTATGAAAAAACGAAACAAGCCGCCGTACAAAGGATCGGAGCACGCATGACCGACACTCTCGTAGAAGAACACGCATCCGGAATCCTCCCGGCGATGATCGAGCACCGGCGCAGGCGCATCGCGCAACTGTGCCGGCGCTATAGGGTCCGCGAGCTCGCGCTTTTTGGTTCCATACTGCGCAACGACTTTGACCCGACGTCGAGCGACGTCGATGCGGCTGTGAAGTTTGGACCGCCTGCGGACGATTCCTTGGCCCGTCAATACTTTGATTTTAAGGCAGCGCTGGAACATCTTCTAATGCGATCGGTGGACCTGGTGGAATTGGACGCGATGCCAGATACGCGCCTCAAGCGCATCATTCAGCACACGAAGGTGCCCATCTATGCCGCTGCGGCCTGATGCTTTCTTGGAGACAGCGCTGCTCGCATTGCGGCGAGTCTCCAAATCCCTCACGGCACCGGACCGAGATTTTTGCGCAATCCCATAAATGTCCTGACGATTTACCTACAATCCGCCAGGTATGAATCAAATCACTGTGACGGCGTCAGGCACAGAACGAAGCGCCGCTCAGATCGTCCCGAATCGCCCGCCTTGTTTGTCACCGGACTGGCCGCGCGAGTCATTCTGCTGGGCCGCGGGTATGGTCTCGCCCAATGGAAATACCACGGTGACACGGCAGCCCCGACCCGGGCCGGTATCCACGGTCATCTCACCCGCCGCTTCGCGCACTCGATCTGCGACGCTCCACAAGCCAAAGCCATGCGTGCGCG
>Ga0210383_10001703_pt1 | contig 20002 bp, 10 predicted proteins | sample IncBWC14OmetaG_FD_160072 | JGI IMG/M metagenome (GOLD analysis project Ga0210383, IMG submission 160072) | Forest soil microbial communities from Barre Woods Harvard Forest LTER site, Petersham, Massachusetts, United States - Inc-BW-C-14-O ... | reverse complement strand
GGGCAGCTCCATGCGAATCAGGAACGTCGGCCACGACCTCGGTGTTGCCTATGTTCTCGAGGGCGGCGTGCGCAAAGCTGGTGACACCATTCGTGTCAGCGTACAGCTGGTTCGCGCCGATACCGGCTACCAAGTTTGGTCAGACACCTACGAGCGCAACGTCCGCGATATCTTTAAGGTACAGGACGAGATTTCCGCCGCCGTGATCGATGCCCTCAAATTGCGGCTGAGTTCGCCGGGTCCGCAAATCGCAGAACGGCGCACCGCGAATCCGGAAGCGTATGATCAGTATCTGCGCGGCAAGCATCTATTCCAACTCGGCGATTACGACGGCCTCTTGGCTGCCCGCGACGCGTATCGGCGGGCAATCGAACTCGACCCCAATTTTGCGCCGGCGTTTGCCGGCCTCGCGAATGTCGAGTACTTGACCGTCAAGGATTTCTCGGACACGGATCAGCCGGATGTCATTCGCCGGGCGATGGACTACGCCGACCATGCGGTGGCCCTTGCCCCGGCGCTGGCAGAAGCCTATTCAGAACGCGCATTGCTGAGACTTAACCAATACGACTGGGCCGGTGCTCAAGCCGATCTTCAAAAAGCACTCGCGCTCGATCCGAATGACGTCAAGGCAAATCGGCGCATGGTTTTGGTACAGTTGTCACTCGGCAACGTGGTCGCCGCGCTTCCCGCCCAACTGCATGTAGTGGACCTCGACCCGCTGGACATGAGTTCCCTCGAGATATTGGGCATGTCTTACTACTTCGCGGATCAGGGAGCCGAGGCGCGGCGAACATTCGCGAAAGTGCGTGTATTCAGCCCCAACTTCGACGGCTTGTCGGGCAATGCCGGATTCTCTTTTCTGGCGGACGGTCAAGCAGCGGCCGCGAGACGCGAGTGCGAACCGCACCTTGACGACACTGCGCGCGCTTGTCTCGCGGCGGCGGAGCATGCTCTCGGGCATGACAAACGCTCGCAGACCATCCTCGCCGACCTCATCGCGAATCACCCGCGGCGTGCCTGTTATTTCATCGCCAAGGCGTATGGGTTTTCCGGAAACTCCGCGTTCGCGTTCGAGTGGTTGGATCGGGCCTTCAGTTCGCAAGCGAAATTATTGACCGATGTGAAATCCGAACCCGCCTTTCGCGCATGGCATGGCGATCCGAGATACCTCGCGCTTCTGCGCAAGATGAAATTGCCGGAGTGACGGTCACTGCCACTCGACCGACCCGACGTGACTTTCGCGGCCGGTGCGATGCTGGGGAAGGGGAGATCCCTCAACATTTACCCATTCGCGCCGGTCTGTCTCCCTTAGGTATTCTGTTCGGTGGAGATCACAAACTGCCTTGGCGGCGGTGTCCGTCGGTGACATTGGGGGTATGTCCCCTGGGGGTATTTACTCTATATAGAGCTGGAAATACCCTCGGAACAGCTTCGCTGGAAAAACACAGTGCAATAGAATCAAACACCTCCGGTGGCGATGTTTCAGTGCTGCGGATCTAAATCGAACCGCGGCCCGGACTGCGATTCGAAATCGCAAACGAGGGCAATTGCCTACGCGAGCATAGCGTAGTAAATTAACAGAAAAGAATCATAAGCCATTGATTAGACTGGTTCCCCGGGACGGAACCGAAATCAAGCAGAAAACTCGGTAATTTAAGGGAATTCTGATTTCGGTTGCGCGCCGATACCCCCAAAAACACCCCTCCTAAAAGGTGGCTGCTAGCCGGACGTTGTCGGATATGCGGCGGAAGATTCTCTCGAGTTCCGCCGACTCGCAACAGCGCGGCGCCGAAAGGCATCGTGTGTGCGAGGCGCAGCGTCAGATATCCCCATCCTTTTTGTCTTGCGGCCACCAGCGCTGCAGCAACGCTGCCGCCCAGTGTTGGCCGCCAATTCCGAAGGCAAGCGCCAGCGCCAGCATAAGACCGCCGAGAATAATGAGAAAGGTTCTCTGAACCATGTCTCCACCGATCTCAACTTGGCTCAAGGCGATCATCACGACAAAAGTCATGATCACATAGCGAACAATCCTGCCCAACATATCGGCGTCCGGAATCTTCGCGTCGACGCAGTAGGTGTTCACTGCCCTGCCGACGAAACGCGCACAGTACGAGCCGAACACGACAATTAGCATTGCAATCAGCAACTTGGGCGTGAACAGAACGACTCGACCCAGCAGGTCAGTAATGTATGTGAGGCCCAATCCATTGAAAGCGATAATCAGAGTCGCCAAAATAATCAGCCAAAAGGCGACAATTCCGAACAGTGCGGTGGTATCGCTGCGCATGCCCGCCTGCCTCAAAAAATTGTCCGTGCCCGCGCGCTCGGTCAACACCGTGAAATTCACAGCCCGCAGGGCACGTTCAACCCCGAAGCGCACCGCCTTGGCAAGCAGCCATCCGACGGTGACCACGAGCAGCGCCAGCAAAAGTCTGGGCAGAAACGCCGCGATTTGATGCAAAAACTCTCGAGTCGTATCCACTACCATGTCAACGCTTTGCATGTGGTCTCCCATTATCCGGCGCCCCAGTCCAGAATTCCCTGGAGCGGAATGCCAATCCAGTTCGGCCGATTGCCGAGTTCGTAACGCAATTCGTACAGCGCCTTCTCGAGTTCAAAGAGACCCAGCATTCCCTGGCCGACTTGCAACGATTCGTACAACGCCGCATCGCGAGCGGCCGCATCGTATGCCGACAGAAAAGCCGCGCGCACTTCTAGCTCCCACGCTCGTGCCAACGGCGCCAATCGCGCGGCCTCGGCTTCGTTGTGCGAAACGCTTCGCAACGCGCTCTGCTGCACATATCCGAAGGAGCGCATCATTCCGGCGACGTCGCGCAGCGGCGAGTGCTTGGCACGCCGCTGCTCCAAGCTGTGGCCGGGTTCTCCTTCGAAATCGATGATGACGAAGTCATTGCGCGTCACCAGCACCTGGCCAAGATGATAGTCACCGTGAATGCGTATTTTCACGCCCCGCGGCAGGGCTTTGGTGCAGACCTCGATACGCGCAATGATCTGATCGCGTTGCGCAAGGACCGCGTTGGCGCGCTCGCGATCGACGGCGGGTACCGCTTCCAGGTTCGATGCTACGAGATCCAGCGCGTTGCGCGCCTCCTCGAGAGCACGCTGGCGATAGGCATCGATGTCGTCGCGGGTAAGAGGCTGCGGAGAAAACGCCGCATCCGAGGTCGGTCGCGCCAGCGCACAATGCAATTCAGCGGTTCGCACGGCCAGCACCCGGATCAAAGTCAAATAAGCTTCGTGCGCATTGGCGGGAAGCGCATCGCCGACTGGCGTGGTCCGGTACTGTTCGAGGTGCCGCCTTAGATATTCAAGCGAATAAGTCCAACCATCTCCTTGATTCGCTACATACGCCTGCAGCATCGCCAACAAGCGAGTCTGGCCGTCGTTTGCGATGTATTCGAGGACTCCGGCGAGCGGCGCACAGTTCGCGAAGTGCGCGACTTCAGTGAGGTAGAGTCCCATTTCAAGTTCCGGGTTCATGCCCACACGCAGCCGCCGATAGCCCTTGAGCATGAGCCGCTCGCGCATGTTAACGATCGTATTCGAGCTAGAGCCGCGGGGCCGTTCTACAGGCAGCGCGGCAAACTCTTGTCCGGCAATCTCCGTGAACTGGGCTGTCGGCCTGAATTGCAGCTTGCCCTGCGCCATGGGTATTTCGCGTCCGACGGCCATGGCCGCCACGACCGAGCGGCAGAACAGTTCATCTGCAAACGCATCGCCCATCACGCCCACATTGCCTTGCTGGCGAATTTTGGCGACAGCGGCAGTCGACAGATTCCGCACGCGCTCCTCGTCCCGTTCCTCCCAAGCCAGAGCCAGCGGCAAGAAATAGCTCGCGCGCTCCTCCGCCCCATCGAGTTCGACCAACGCCACCAAGCAGCACACTTTCCCTTCTTGCCAAAGGACATGCTCGGTGATGCGTGCGCGCTCGATTGCCGTGCCCTTCGCGGCATACCAACGCTGAGACTCGATATAGCGCGGTAGAGTGTCGGTTTCGAACTGCGTACGGGTTTTCTCCGCGACGCCGATGCGCCACGGTACCACCCGCTCGCGAAACAAACTGGTCCAACCGTCGAACAACACCAACACCGGACGTTCATCGACAGACACGATTTGTTCATGCCAGGTCGGCCCGGCGGCATCCGTCGCAAGCCTGAACCAGAAGAAGCCGTATGCGGAGATCGTCAGCAAGTACGGCAATTCGCCGATGGGCGGAAACGCGGTGCGCCCGAGCATTTCCACCGGCACGCGGCCTTTGAACGCTGCGAGATTTAATTCAACCGGTTGCGCTGAGCGCGAGAGGTTTACGACACACAGGATGGTGTCGTCGCCGAACTCGCGCAAATAAGCCAGTATCTTGCGATTGCCGGGCCTTAAGAAGCGACGCGCGCCGCGGCCAAACGCCTGGCTGGTCTTGCGAACGGCGAGAAGACGCTTGGTCCAGCTCAACAGCGAACTGGGATCGCGCGATTGGGCCTCGACGTTGGTCGAGAGGTATCCGTACACCGCATCCATGATTGGCGGCAGGTAGAGGCGTTGCGGGTCTGCGCGCGAAAAGCCAGCATTTCGATCCGGACTCCATTGCATCGGTGTGCGTACGCCGTTGCGGTCACCGATGAAGAAGTTGTCTCCCATGCCGATTTCATCGCCGTAATAAAGAATGGGAGATCCGGGCATGGACAACAGCAGGCTGTTCATCAGCTTGATGCGATCCATATTATTCTCCATCAACGGTGCCAGTCGGCGGCGGATGCCCAGATTGACTCGCGCCTGCAGATCGGAGGCGTAGGTCGTGTACATGTAGTCGCGTTCTTTGCTCGTAACCATCTCCAGGGTCAGCTCATCGTGATTACGCAGGAAGATCGCCCATTGACAGCTCTCGGGGATATCCGGCGTCTGCTGCATGATTTCGACGATAGGATAACGATCCTCCTGGGCGATCGCCATGTAAATGCGCGGCATCAGTGGAAAATGATAGGCCATATGGCATTCATCGCCATCGCCGAAATATTCGCGCACGTCCTCCGGCCACTGATTCGCTTCCGCCAGCAGGAAGCGGTTCTCGTAGGAAGCATCGATGGCTGCGCGCAGTTCCTTAATCACGGCATGTGTCTCGCGCAGGTTTTCATTGTTGGTGCCCTCGCGTTCCACCAGATAAGGAATCGCATCAAGGCGGAAGCCGTCGACGCCCATGTCGAACCAGAAACGCATGATTTGCAGCACTGCTTTCATTACTTGCGGATTGTCAAAATTAAGATCCGGCTGGTGGCTGAAGAAACGATGCCAGTAATAAGCCTTCGCTACAGGATCCCAGGTCCAGTTCGAAGTCTCCGTGTCGGTGAAAATGATGCGAGTGTCGAGGTACTTTTGATCCGTGTCGCTCCACACGTAGAATTCGCGCTGCGCCGAACCCGCAGGCGCATTGCGCGCCGCTTGAAACCAGGGGTGCTGATCGGAGGTGTGATTGATGATTAATTCGGTAACCACCTTGAGTCCAAGGCGGTGCGCCTCGCGCAGCATAGTGCGAAAATCATCAAGCGTGCCGAATTGCGAATGCACGTTTTGATAATCGGCTATATCGTAGCCGTCATCTTTGAGCGGCGAAGGATAAAAAGGCATCAGCCAAACGGTGTTGACGCCCAAATCGCGGATGTATTCGAGCTTCGAGGTCAGGCCCTTGAAATCACCGATGCCATCGTCATTGGAGTCAAAGAAGGACTTGACGTTGACTTGATAGATGACGGCATCTTTGTACCAAAGCGCATCATCGGCATTGATGCCGGTCAGCGGCGCGGTATCCAGAACCGGGACTTGAACTTCGTTCATCTCCTGGGGCATCATAAATAGTAGTCAAAATCCCGCTCGCTACGCACGCGCCGTCGCAACCTAAAAACATGGGCGGGCGCGCGCTGCGGGTCCAGCAATACATAGTTGTACCGGCCTCGCCAAATGTAGCGCTGATCGCTGAGCAAATCGTGCACCTGGTATGGCTGACCTGGGTCGAACTTCAAGGCACTCGCGTCGAGATCAACCCAACCCGATTGCGGCTGATGCGGATCGAGATTTACGACTGTGAGAATGACGTTTGTGGAACCCGAGTCCACCTTTAGATATGCGATCAACTGCTCATTGTCGATCTTGCAGAAGTGCAGACCGGAGTCCGATTGCAACGCGGCGTTTTCCCGGCGAATTCGGTTCATGCGTGCGATCAACGACCACAGGCTATCAGGCCGCTGCAACGTCCAGTGTCGCAGTTGATACTTCTCCGAGTCGCGATACTCCTCGCTACCCGATTCGCGCGGCGCACTTTCCATGAGCTCATACGTCGGACCGTAGATGCCGAAATTGGCAGAAAGAGTCGCCGCGAGAATCAATCTTGACGCGTACATCGGTCGCAAGCCCGATTGTAGCGTCTCAGGCAGGATGTCGGGCGTGTTGGGCCATACGTTGGGACGGTAGTACTGGCGGCCCGGTCCTGAGGTTAGTTCGGTGAAATAGTCCGTCAGCTCCTGCTTGGTGTTGCGCCAGGTAAAATACGTGTATGACTGCGAGAATCCCAGTTTTGCAAGGCGGTGCATGACTTTCGGTCTGGTAAAAGCTTCGGCTAGATAGATGACATCCGGATGGCCGCGCTTGGTCGCACTGATCAGCCACTCCCAAAAGGCGAATGCTTTGGTGTGCGGGTTATCGACGCGAAATATTCTGACACCGTGGGCGATCCAAAAATCCACGATGCTTTTCAGTTCGTTCCACAAGCTGCGCCAGTCGCTGGTTTCAAAATCGAACGGATAGATATCCTGGTACTTCTTGGGAGGATTCTCGGCGTATTGCACACTGCCATCGGAGCGATGTTTGAACCATTGCGGATGGGCGGTCACGTAGGGATGATCGGGAGCGCACTGAAATGCAATGTCCATCGCAATTTCCAGCCCCAACGCCCGCGCCGTGTTCAGTAACCGGTCAAATTCATCGAAATCGCCGAGCTGCGGCAGAATGTCCTTGTGTCCGCCTTCGGCCGATCCGATCGCCCAGGGACTGCCGACATCATTGGGTGCGGCGCGCAGAGTGTTGTTCGTGCCCTTGCGATTTATACGTCCAATGGGATGGATAGGCGGAAAATACAAAACGTCGAATCCCATCTCCGCGAGATATGGCAGCCGCGTCTCGACGTCCTTGAAGGTTCCGTGAGACCCTCGCTCCGCGGCAGCCGATCTGGGAAATAATTCATACCAGCTGCTGAACGCCGCGCGCTTGCGATCAACGATGAGTTCCAGTACCTGCGTTGCGGCCAAATGGCGATCCGAATACCGCGCCACGATGGCTGCCCGGGCAGGGTCCAGCGCCACGGCTTTCTGTGCGGCGACATCAGCGGTCGAGTCCTTCAGGAATTCGACGAGCTGTCCTGACCACTCCGTGAGAATGGCGGCATCGCTCTCGTTCGCTCGCGCGGCTGTCTCATCAATGAGCGCGACGCCGGCCTGCAACGCGACCAGCGTGTCGCCTTTGTCCTCGCGCCTTTCAAACTCGCGCCGCCAAGATTCGAAGTGGTCCACCCACGCCATGATTGTGTACTGGTAGCGCCCCGGCGACGATGGCGTGAATTCCGCCGTCCAGACATCGTTGGCATGCGCCTGCATCTCAATTTCGTAGTCTGCGTTAGCTGATCCCTGCATCTTCCAGCGCAGCACCACGCGAATCTTGTCGTGGCCATCCGTGAAACAATGCGCTTCAACAGCGACCGCCTCACCCGCAATGCGTTTGGCGGGAAATCGCCCGCCATCGACGTTCGGCAGAACAGCGTCAATGACGGCGCGCACCCTGCCATCCGCGATTGTTGCAGTATCGTCCGACACAGGCGCCGGGGCCTTGGATTGTTGGGCATGCGCTTTGTCCTTGGCGCTAGCCACGAGCTTCCCAACGCAGGATGAGGGTCGAAAGTGGCGGCAGATTGAGGGCGACCGATTCAACGCGGCCGTGGGAACCCACTGGTGCGGATTCGACGCCGCCCAAGTTGCCCCAGCCCGAGCCGCCGTAGTCTCGCGCATCCGTGTTGATAATCTCGCGCCAAACGCCGCGCGAAGGCACGCCGATCAGAAAGTTAGCGCGCGGAACCGGCGTGAAATTGCAAACCACAAGCAGTGGCGCGTCATCGCCGGCCGACTTTCTTAAGAATGCGATGATGCTTATTTCGCTATTGCCAACGTCGACCCATTCGAATCCTTCAGGCGAAAAATCAATCTGGTGCAGTGCGGACTCGCGGCGATACACGCGATTCAAATCGCCGATGAGACGCTTTACACCGGCGTGCCCGGGCAACTCGGACACCCACCACTCGAGTTCCCCGTCATGAGTCCATTCGCGTCGTTGCGCGAACTCGCCTCCCATGAAGAGCAATTTCTTACCCGGATGCGCCCACATATAGCCGAAAAGCGCGCGCAAGTTGGCGAACATCTGCCAATCATCGCCCGGCATCTTGCCGATAAGGGAGCCCTTGCCGTAGACAACTTCGTCGTGCGACAGCGGCAGCACGAAATTTTCATTGAAGGCGTAGATCAGCGAGAACGTCAGCTCGCCGTGGTGATATTTACGGTGGACCGGATCCTGCTTCATATACGAAAGCGTGTCGTGCATCCAACCCATGTTCCATTTCAAACCAAAGCCGAGACCGCTCATATCCGTGGGCCTCGACACCATGGGCCACGCGGTGGATTCCTCGGCGATCATAGTCACGCCTGGATAGTCCCGATACACGGATTGATTCAAGATTCGCAGGAAATCGACGGCCTCGAGATTTTCGCGTCCTCCAAGTCGATTGGGAATCCACTCGCCTTGTTTGCGGGCGTAATCCAAATACAGCATCGAAGCCACCGCATCCACGCGCAGCCCATCGATGTGATATTTCTCGAACCAGAACAGCGCCGAAGATACGAGAAAGCTGCGAACTTCGTTGCGGCCGAAATTGAAGATCGAGGAATTCCACTCGGGATGAAAGCCTTGGCGCGGATCTCGGTGCTCATAAAGATGCGTGCCGTCGAAGTAAGACAATCCATGCTGGTCGGCGGGGAAATGCGAAGGCACCCAGTCGAGAACGACACCGATACCGCGCCGGTGCAGATGATCCACGAAATACATCAAATCCTGCGGCGTGCCATAGCGCGCCGTAGGCGCGAAATATCCCGTAGTTTGATATCCCCAAGAACCGTAGAAAGGGTGTTCCGTGATGGGCATGAGTTCGACATGCGTAAAACCAAGATCGTTGAGATAATCCGCCAGCTCGTGGGCCTGCTCGCGATAGTTGATAAACTTGCCGTCCTTGCGGCGCCACGATCCCACATGTAACTCGTAGAACGACATGGGTGCGTCCAAGGCGTTGCGCTTGGCCCGCGAACTCATCCATGCGACATCATTCCACGTGTAGTCCAGCGTCCACACCCGCGAGGCAGTGGCGGGAGGCACCTCGCAAAACAAGCTGAAGGGGTCCGCCTTGTCAACCGAGTACCCGCCCACGCGAGAAATAATGCGGTATTTATATGCCTGGCCGCGTTGCACGCCCGGAAGCGAGCCCTGCCAAATTCCGGATTGATCAAGCCGCGGCGCCAGCCTGTCGGGTTCTGCGTTCCACCCGTTCCATTCTCCTATAACCGAGACTTCGGCGGCGTTGGGTGCCCATACGGCAAAGTGCGCGCCGCTGCCGTCTTCGGCCAAGCGAGAACCGAGTTGGTCGAACAGACGCCCGTGTGTTCCTTCACGGAAAAGATAAATGTCTTGATCGGTCAGCACGGATGCCGGCTCACTCGATGCAGCATATTCACCTCGCTGTCGCCACGCTGATCAAGGCGCCGCGCAAAACTTCGGGTTCGTATGACCCAGCAAAAATTGCACCACAAACAAGTGCATGGTGCTCAACATTAGGGTTTCGCGTAGGGCAATGCTATCGTTGGCAGGCGGCAGAGCGTGTAGGACTTTGCCGGCTATTGCTCGCGCGTTCACAGGAGCGAGCCGGTTTACGCACTGATTGATGGCAGCGAGCGTAGAAGTCGCCGCGGCAACGAACGGGAGGGTACGATTACTACCGCCTTTGACTTGGCGGTTCTCATGAGATCGATCGTTCTCACTAAGTGATGGACACGATCATCGATCGATGTCTCAAAGGCATCTGGAAATTAGACCCTGCCTAGCCCCATTGTCCTACACAGTCTGTAGTCGCGTGCCGACAGCGAGCAGCTCCCTAAATTAATATTCTGATGAATTGCGGGCCTTGAGGGCTGCGCTGCATCTCACGTTGGGGGTCCGATATTTCCACCAATTTCGAGCGGTCTCAACAGACCGTGGGTTCATCCTTCCCGCGAGGCGCAAATTGGGATGGACGGGGTGTCAATTTTTCGCTTTTTTCCGAAAGCTCGGAGTCAGTGGAACTATGCCTATTCGACGTCTCCGGGAAGAACGAGCGGCGCATCAGGATCCGCGAGCGTACTAACGGTGCCTGGCACATGTATGTGCCGGATATCGGTCCTGGGCAATTGTATGGGTACCGAGTCTGGGGTCCTTATGATCCCGAGAATGGACTGCGCTTCAATCCAAATAAACTGTTGTTGGATCCTTATACCAAGGCGATCGGACGGCAGCTGCAATGGGCCGATGAGTTATTCGGCTATCAACTCGGGGATCCAAGCGCCGACCTGACATTTGATGAGCGCGATAGCGGTCCCTTTGCGCCGCTGGGCGCGGTAATCGATCCCGGTTTCGATTGGAGCGGTGAGAGGCGGCCCTCGTATCCTGCGCACGAGACTCTAATTTACGAAGCTCATGTGCGCGGCATGAGCAAAATGCATCCGGAAGTTCCCGAGCACTTGCGCGGCACTTATTCGGGCATGGCGTCGGAGCCGATCATCAAGCATCTGCAGAAATTGGGAGTCACCGCGCTCGAGCTGATGCCGGTGCACGCATTCGTGCAAGACCGTCATCTTGTCGACAAGAGTCTGCGCAACTATTGGGGCTATAACACGTTGGGGTTTTTCGCGCCCGAGCTGGGTTATGCGTCAAATCCGCAATCGTCATCTGACGTGGTTCGAGAATTCAAGGAGATGGTCAAGACGCTGCACGGCGCGGGTATCGAGGTCATTTTGGACGTCGTGTACAACCATACTGCCGAAGGTAATCAAGCCGGTCCGACGCTGTCGTTCCGCGGCATCGATAATTTGGCCTACTACCGCACCGTTCCCGGTGATCCTCGCCACTACATGGACTTCACCGGATGCGGCAACACCCTCAATATGGTGCATCCGCATTCGATCCAGTTGCTGATGGACAGCCTTCGCTACTGGGTTACCGAAATGCACGTGGATGGCTTTAGGTTTGATCTGGCTTCTGCGCTGGCGCGTGAACTTCAGGACGTCGATAAGCTCGGCGCGTTCTTCGACACCATATATCAGGATCCGACACTGGCGCCCGTCAAGCTAATCGCCGAACCTTGGGACCTGGGCGAAGGTGGGTATCAGGTCGGGAATTTCCCATTGGGGTGGATGGAATGGAACGGTAAGTTTCGGGACACCGTACGCAAGTTCTGGAAAGGCGACATGGGAGTGCACTCGGATATTGCCACTCGTCTTGCCGGGAGCGCAGATCTGTACGAAAACACCCACCGGCCGCCCACGGCAAGCGTCAACTTCGTGACAGCGCATGACGGGTTTACTCTCGAAGATCTGGTGAGCTACGAGAATAAGCACAACGATGCCAATGGCGAGGAGAATCGCGACGGATCGGACGACAACTGTTCCTGGAACGGAGGCGTGGAAGGACCTACCGAGGATGCAGGCATCATCGAGCTGCGCGAGCGGCAAAAGCGGAATTTTTGGTGTTCGCTGATGTTCGCGCAAGGCTCACCCATGATCAGTGGCGGAGATGAGCTCAGCCGCACTCAGGCAGGCAACAACAACGGCTACTGCCAGGACAGCGAACTGTCCTGGTATCACTGGGATTTAACCCCCGCTAAAGCCGAATTCCTGGATTTTGTGCGGCGCGTCAACCAGTACCGCAAAAAACATCCCAACTTTCATCGGCACGCTTTTTACGATGCCGATCCGGACGCCAAGCACCCCGACAAAAATATCGTGTGGTTCAGGGCGGACGGCAAGCGTATGCAGGATAAGGATTGGCAGAACGGCGGCTGGATGCGAACTCTCGGCATGTTCATGAACGGTACCGCCTCCGAGATCCGCGACGATCACGGACAATGTGCTGAAGATACCGACTTCTTACTGCTCCTCAATGCTCATCACGAACCAGTCGGATTTCGCATCTCTTTTGAGCTCTATCACGGCGGATGGAAGGTGGCATTTGACACTTCGCGACCCGCGTTGAGCGTCGACACCGAACCAGTGGGGCGAAATCGCTTGGTCAAACTCGCGGCCCGGTCCCTAGTGCTTCTCAGTCATGAGCGGTAAGTGGATTGCGAGCTATCGCCTCCAGCTGCACGCGGGATTCCCTTTAAGCGCGGCGCAGGGGGTTCTGGCGTACTTGGCCGACTTGGGAATCAGCCATGTGTACTTGTCGCCCTGTCTTCAGGCAGTGCCCGGCAGCCAGCATGGATATGACGTAGCGGACCCCACTCGAATCAGCGACGATCTTGGCGGTGAAGTAGCGTGGACCAGCTTCGTTGCGTGCGCTCGCTCTCTCGGTCTTAAAATATTGCTCGACATCGTGCCGAATCACATGTCGGCGTCGCGGCACAATCCATGGTGGGATGATGTGCTTGCACATGGACCGTACAGTAAGTTCGCCAAGTTTTTTGATTTCAGAAACCCACGAACTCAAACCTTCCTCATACATTTGTGCTCTCTCGCCCGGCCCTATGGTGCAGCGCTGGATGCCGGTGAATTGACCCTGAAAATCGAAGAAGGAATACCTCGCGTAACGCACTTTGAGCAAAGCTGGCCGCTTGCGCCCGCGTCATGGGGAAAACTGTTGTCCCCAGCGCTCGCCGACTGCTTTGACGAAATGGAACGGTTGCAGCACCTCTTAGAGCCCACTGCGGTCGACCGGACGAACTATCAGCGCCACTTCCGGCATGCGCAGCTCACCCTTGCGGAGGCCAATCGAAGTGGAGACCTTCAGCGCGGAGTCGATCGGGTACAAGGTGATAAGCCACTATTCGATGCCGTCATGCAAGGACAGTTCTACATGCTGCACGGCTGGAAGCTTTCCGGCGAGCTCACCAATTACCGCCGTTTTTTCGACATTGATACTTTGATTGGCATTCGCGCCGAGCTCTCCAGCGTGGTTGCCGCTACCCATGCGCGTATCGAGGAGATGATCTTCAAGGACGAGATCGAAGGCGTACGCGTCGATCATCCCGATGGACTGCGAGAACCACTAGCATACTTCAAGCGACTGCGCGAAGTACTGCCCAATGGCAGAATTTACATCGAGAAAATTCTCGAGAATGACGAGCGGCTCAACCAGGAATGGCCGATCGATGGGACCGTCGGGTACGACTTCTTGGCCAAGGTCAATCGCCTGTGGATGGACGATCAAAGAATTGACGTTTTGACCGCGACGTATTCGGACTTCACCGGCCATTCGGTGGATTTCGGCAAGCTGGTGCGCGAAAAGAAACGCGCGATAGTGGAATCGACGTTTTCCGATGCACATCAGCAACTGGCGGGCGCGGCGATCCTGATTGCGCGAGAGGATTGGCGGTGGCGGGACTTGAGCCCACGACAATTACGCGAGGCGTTAGCCAGGATGATTACAGCATTGCCCATCTATCGGACCTACCGAACATCTCTATCCCTTCATGATGAGGACAAGCGGATATTGTTGGAGGCACTGCAAAGCGCACGCATAGGGTCTCCTGAACTCGACGGCGCTGCATTTGATTTTTTGGGCGTATTGTTCACGAAGTCGCCGCTCAACGATGCTGAGGCGGATTTCATTGCCAAGTGGCAGCAGTTGACGCCGTCCGTCATGGCCAAGGGGGTGGAGGACACGACATTCTACTGTTTCGATCGGTTGGTGTCGTGCAACGAAGTCGGGTCGCAAGCCTCGCTTGTCGGCATCTCCGCCGATAAATTTCACGAATTTTGTCATTACTTGAGCGATCGCTGGCCAAACAGCATGTTGGCGACTTCGACGCATGACAATAAGCGCAGCGAAGATGTACGCACGCGAATTTCGCTACTCTCTGAGATACCGGATCGTTGGTCAGAGGCGCTGCACCTATGGTCGCAGCTCAATGCCGCGGCCTGGCAGAATCGTTTGCCGGATCGTCATGCGGAATACCTGCTGTACCAAACGCTCATCGGCGCGTGGCCCCTTGATCGGGAGCGCTGCTGGCAATACATGCGCAAAGCCTGTCGCGAGGCGAAGATCAATACCTCCTGGCATGAGCCCAACAACGGCTATGAGGAAAAGATCCGCGGATTCGTAGCCGGCGTATTCGAAACGCCTGAATTCATCGCAAGTTTGGAACACTTCGTCGAGCCGCTGATTCTGCCCGGGCGGATAAACAGTTTGGCGCAGACTCTCATCAAAATGGTCGCGCCCGGCGTTCCTGATTTCTATCAGGGGACCGAACTGTGGGACTTGAGCCTCGTCGATCCGGACAATCGGCGGCCGGTAGATTTCGGATTGCGATCGGAGCTACTTAAGCAGGCTCGCCGGCTGACAACGGCCGAGGTATTGACGGAGTGGGATTCGGGGCTGCCAAAATTGTGGATGACTGACCGAATTCTTTCGATTCGCCGTGAACGCACTGTCGATTTCTCTGCGCAAAGCCGTTATCAGCCGCTCGTTGCGCAGGGAAGTCATCTGGGGCGATTGCTCGCCTTTCGCCGAGGAGAGAATCTTATCGCGGTGGTTCCGCGCTTAACGCGGACGCTGGCTGGCGAGTGGGGTGATACGCGCCTGCCGCTTCCGGGCGGCGCTTGGCGAAATTGCTTCACTGACGAACTGATGCAGCGGGAGGTTTCACCGGCGGAACTGTTCAGATCATTCCCGGTAACACTATTGTTTCGGGATCCCACGTGAGGTTTTCCGTGTGGGCTCCCAACGCGAATTCCGTCGATCTGATCTTAACAGCGCGCCGAATCCCACTTCAGCGCATCGACGATGAGCATTGGCAGGCCGAAATTGCTGATATTGATATTGACGCAGGCTATCAATATTCAATAGACGGGTCGACGCCGCTGCCCGACCCGCGCTCACAGTGGCAACCCGCGGGAGTCCACGGCACGTCATATATTGCCGCAGGGATTGGGCGAATTCAGAGTGCGCGCGTTGGCGCCAAGTTCCGCGCTAAGCCGCTGGAACAAGCCATCATTTACGAACTCCACATCGGGACATTCACCGCTGAGGGGACTTACACTTCGGCGCGGGAAAAGCTGACGCACTTGGTTGAACTTGGCGTGACGCATCTCGAAGTGATGCCTTTGGCGACATTTCCGGGTCGACGCGGCTGGGGCTATGACGGTGTAGATCTGTTCGCACCGTTTCCCGCCTACGGCACACCGTGGGAGCTCGTTGCTTTCGTGGACGCCTGCCATTCGCACGGCCTTGCCGTACTGCTGGACGTCGTATACAACCATTTGGGGCCTGACGGCAACTATCTGGGACAGTTCGCTCCTTACTTCACCGATCGATACAAGACCGGGTGGGGCGCGGCAATCAACTACGACGGCCGGTACAGCGACGGGGTGCGCCGGTTCGTTATCGATAATGCCCTGATGTGGCTTCGCAACTATGGCTTTGACGGGCTGCGCCTCGATGCCGTGCACGCAATTTTTAGTTTCGAGGCGGTCCATGTGCTTGAAGAACTGGCGATAGCGGTGAAGGAATTGGGCGAAGAGTTGGACCGTCCGCTGATACTGATTGCCGAGAGCGATCTCAATGATCCGCGGCTGGTCCGCGACCCATCGAGCGGCGGCTACGGTCTGGACGCGCATTGGGTGGACGATTTTCATCATGCCGTGCATCGTCATTTCACCGGTGAGACCGACGGTTACTACGCCGACTTTCAGGGGTTAGGGGATGTGGCCACTGCTCTGCGCGATGGCTACGTGTACCAGGGGCAATATTCAGAGTATCGGAGGCGCCGGCACGGCCGGCCACCCTCCGGTGTTGGCGCACATCAACTGGTGGTAAGCGCGCAGAATCATGATCAGATCGGCAATCGTGCCCAGGGCGAGCGGCTGAGCATGATGCTAGGCTTGCCTCAACTCAAAGCCGTCGCGGCGCTGACGCTGCTATCGCCATTCGTTCCTTTACTGTTTCAAGGTGAGGAGTGGGGCGCGAAGACACCGTTCCTATACTTCACGGATCATGAAAATGCCGAACTGGGCCGACTGGTCGCCGAAGGGCGTACCAAGGAATTCCGCGGGTTTCAATGGCAGGGCATCGTTCCCGATCCTCAGGAGCTTGACACCTTTGCCCGATCAAAGCTGAATTGGTCTGAGCTGTCCCAGTCCGCTCACGCCGAGCTACTCGCCTGGTACCGGCGGCTCATTCAGGTGCGCAGCGACAAGGTTGTACATCCGCGGGAAAGCCGATTGGATTCAGCCAAGGCAGTAGTGAACTTCAATGAACACGCCGGGTGGCTGAACTTTTGCCACAACGGTGTCCTCGCCGCATTCAACTTTCGCAACGAGGCGCAACGCGTGCCCTTTCCAAAAGGTGAGTGGAAGTTGGTGCTGCGATCGGATTCGACGGCACCGCTGCCGCTAGAGGCGATGCCGGGTCACGCAACATTTATATACATCAGCGGTTGACGTCGAATGAAAGACTAAGCACTTTCATTGAAGCCCTTTGGTCGAACTCAACCAGGTTCGGCCCACGATCGATTGCTCCTTGACCAAACGGACATTACTAGCGATCCTCCGATGATTCGCCAAAAGCGACAAAGTCTCGCAAATGCGCAGTAAGAGCACGCCTTGGAGATATGGTCGAAAATATGTCGTGCACTTAGCGCGTAATTCATCGCCCAATGCGGCAATGCCAGGAGACACGTACTACGAGATACCCAGATGATCAATCCCTACTCGACGCCTGCCATTCTCATTCTGTCGAGCTGTTAAAACGAAATCTGACGCCCGGCGGCATCCTTGCTGCTTCACCCAGTCTGCAGGCTGACAAGCGCGGGTATACGGCAATATTCGGGCGAGACGCTGCCGTCTGCGCGATCGGAATGGTGCTGTCCGGCGATCAGTCGCTGGCGCGCGCTGCCGCAACGGGTCTACACACCCTGGCAGAGCATCAGGCGCCGAATGGACAGATTGCGAAATTCGTCGACCTGCAAAGACAGGAAGCTGATTTCTGGTATCTGGGATGCATCGATTCGACGTTGTGGTGGCTGATTGCGCTGGCGTTTCTCGATCGGTCCCGCAGTCCCGGCGGTTTGCTGCGACAATATGCCGAGCGCATCAAGCTAGCCACTCAATGGCTTTTGGCGCAGGAGCATCAACGCTTCTATCTGCTGCAGCAAAATGAGGCCAGCGACTGGGCCGACATCATGCCGCGCTCGGGCTTCGTTCTCTATACGAACGCGCTGTGGTATTTCGTGAAACGGCTCTTTCGCATCGACCACGCGGCGAAGACGCGCGAGAATTTCAACGGGCTCTTCCATCCTTTCTCCGCAGACATCGGCGAATATCGCCGCGCCCGCCTGCTCAACGAATACGTGTTACGGCAGGGACGCAATCGCGATTTGTACCTGAGCTTCGTCAATTTCGCGTTCTTCGGTGAGGAGGGCGATGTCTTCGGCAACGTATTGGCTGTTCTACTGGGACTCGCCGACAGAACCGCAAGCATGCGAACGCTTAATGCGCTCACGAAGGCACAGGTGGGCGATCCTTACCCTGTGCGGGCGGTCACTCGTCCCATCAAACGAAGCGATTCGCTGTGGCGCCCGTACATGGCACGACACCGTCAGAATTTCGTCTGGCAGTACCATAACGGAGGCATTTGGCCGATGGTGGGCGGATTCTGGATAACGGCACTCATAGCGGCAGGGCGAGTAGAACAGGCAAAGTCGGAACTGATCAAGCTGGCGCGCGTATGCGCGCTTCGAAATTGGCGATTTACTGAATGGCATCACGGAAAAACACTCGCACCGCGAGGAATGCCGGGGCAGTCTTGGAACGCGGCGGCATTCCTCATGGCTGAGCAGGCGGTCTCGACCGGTAAGACTATATTTGCCGACGCGAGTAAGCGGTGATCTCCGAGATGGAACAATTTCCGGTGGATGAGGCTAACCTGCAGCAGCGCTAGGATCCTGCGGCAGCATCTCGCCAGTGATGCCTTCAGTTTGGCGTTCGTGCCGCGGTCGGAAACCCCAGCCGACTACTGCCCGACGCCGGCACGATGGCTACCCATGGACTCGTGTCGACCCCAAGGTGCCTGTGACGACCGACCGCTATCGGGAAGCCGAACGCGTCCATAGCCTCTAAGTATCCTCTCCGGGTGCTGGAGGTGGGCGACTGAAATTGCCCGGAACAACTATTTCGGACTAAAAATGAACTTGATGCCTGGATGAGCGGCACGATTCTTACTTGCAATCTCGTAAAACCGCTTGAACTCGTTTGCGTCGTCCAGCCTGTCAAACGGTGTTTGAAGTATGTATTCGTTGTCATTGCTATAAGAAATCAATTGCAGCATTACACTACGTACCTGCGATGCCACTGCTTGAAAACGATCAATGACCGTTGCGCGCTGTGCCGCTGTTAGTACCGAAAGATCGAGGTCGCCCGAGGACGTTTCTACGGCGTGCGGGCCAATTGCTTGGTCCAATGCGGACAATTGCGCATTGAGCAGGGTCGTCCCGCCAGTGGTCGAGTCGAAGATTGCGCGTTCCCTGTCATCCATATCCTCGAACCAATTTTGTGCGCCCGCAGGCAGGAGACTGCTCAGGCCGCTGGCCTTCGCGGAAATCCAAACACCCGCGTCCGGCGCATAAATCCGACCGTCAGGCATGCGGCGAATAGTCAGGATGCCGGTCGCTCCGGCACGCTCAACAATCGAGGTTTGTTCCAATGCCCAGTGCAACATGCCTTCCGCCACCGCAAAATCGTCCTTGATATATTGTCGGTTTCCTTCTCCGTTGCGCCGAAGGGCCTCCCCGAGTTCATAACGCTGATGACGATGGTGGAAATATTCCACGGTCTGCTCCAAACTTACGGCGATTAGAAGACCAACGACAATCGTAGCAATGTGGACGAAGAAGCTCTTCCAAGTGTGAATAGCTTCGTGGGGAGTGTGAACCTCGAGCATAGGCGCCGCGATCTCCGGGGTGGAAAGTGTTTCTGTATCTGCAGGCCCCGCAGCCTTGAGGTTATCTGCGGGTACCTGAGGCATTTCTGGTTCGGTCCTATCGGCCATGCGTTGGGCTCTGGTTAGTAGCTCGTTAGCCTACCCTATGAGTCTAACGGCCGCTTTATCCCGGTGATTTCGGGACCGCGAGTAGCCGCTTTTGGCCGGCAGTTGCCTGATGCGGTCAATTCCCGGTGTCGACCCTAAGCGGTCCGACGACTCTCCCAATTGCTGCCGTTCAAGAGTGATGGAACGGACACTGACGGCACCGCTGGTCGATCCGGACCGAATGCCCCTCAGCGGGCAACCCAGCTCGGCCAAACTTAGCTACTTCAGCTAAGCTGCTGGCCACGGAGGCGATGAATAGACCTCCCCAGGGGTGATTCTGCCGGTGACTGAGTCCTCGCACGCGCTATTTCTAAGCTACGCCTCGGAGGACGCGGAGCCCGCTCAAAAGATTTGCGAGGTGCTGCGTGCGGCCGGCATCGAGGTCTTTCTCGATCAGAGCGAGCTGCGGGGCGGGGACGTTTGGGATGAGAAAATCCGGCGGGAGATCCACGACTGTGCTCTCTTCGTTCCGGTGATTTCGGCCAACACGGCCTCACGGCACGAAGGCTATTTCCGGCTTGAGTGGGATCTTGCCGATCAGCGCTCCCACATGATGGCTCGCAGCCGCGTGTTC
>Ga0210383_10001702_pt1 | contig 20002 bp, 15 predicted proteins | sample IncBWC14OmetaG_FD_160072 | JGI IMG/M metagenome (GOLD analysis project Ga0210383, IMG submission 160072) | Forest soil microbial communities from Barre Woods Harvard Forest LTER site, Petersham, Massachusetts, United States - Inc-BW-C-14-O ... | reverse complement strand
GTCCTGAGTCCAGCTCATGCCGCCGACCAGAGGATCGTTGAGGAAACAGCGCTCGAAGGGCACGGCCTGGGAAATCTTGCGTATCTGCATAAGCTGGAGCAAGACTGAAATCTTGGCCAGGTTGGTGACCATGATTCGGGTCTCGGTCGACGAAAGCCGCTCCAGCTTGATGTGCAGCTCGGGCGACCATTCGCGCTCGAACTCCTCGCGCGCCAGCGCCAGACCTTTGTCGGCGGCCTCGGCATAACGCAGGGTCGCCCGCGCCAGAATCACGCTGAGAGCGCAAGTCACCACCGTCGCCACCAGTGGGATGGAATTGACCAGGCCAGAAAACGGAACGCTATACGAGTTCATCCACTGGATGTGCATAGAACCGTTTGGCTTCTCGCCGTGCAACCGCGATCATGTTTAAGTCGTCGGGGGTCGATTCCTGCCTGCGATGAAACTCCGCGTCAATGCTCGTAGCTCGGATCAGCAGAAGTCTAAAGAGTGCCCCTTGCCGGCTCCAGATGCAGATGGTACAGAGCCTATATCCCTCGTGACTCTGGGTCTTTGGTAACAGTAGGACGACCTAGTCTCAGTGGTTTAGACATGGAGTCTTGTCAGATCGCAGCCGCTCCAGCACGGGTCGGAATCCCTGCGCCGACATTCTGAGTGCTGACTGCTAAGTGCTGAAAGCCGATTTCACTTCAGCATAAACATCGCATTCACGTGCGCCGTCACCGAGGACGTCTGCGGGCTGAATCCCTCGGTCGGCGCGGGCGCGGCTTGCGCCATTGCAGCCATCGGCGCCATCCGCTGCATGGGCATCGGACGGATGTTTTCAAACGTGTCCACGGACGCGTAAGACATCTCTCCCAACGTGCGTCCCGATGCGTGAGCTACGGCTTCCGCGGATGCACGTGCGCGGCGATAAGCGTCCTCAACGGCTTTGGTCTTGGCGGCTTCGATGTCGTCAAGCTGATATGTGATGGATTGGTCGTCGGTAACGTCGGCGTCCGACAGCTGCTGCACAATGGGCGCAATCTTTGTAAAATCCTTCAGCTTCAGCGATACGTTCACATTCACCCGGTATGCCACCAGTTTGCGTTTCGCCTTCGTGTAATCGTAGATAGGTTCGATAGAGAAATAGCCGAGTTGCGCCGCCGTGGGCTCAATGCCGTTGGAGCGCAGAATCTGGCGCACCTGCTCCGCAGCCTTGGAGGCTCGATCATAAGCCGCCTTTGAGTTGTCTTCCTGCGCGGAAATATTGAATTGCACCAGCGCAGTGTCTGGATTCGCCTCAAACTTTCCATCCGCTCCAACGAAGACGCTATTAGGTTGGGCCGTGATCGTCGGACGATCCTGCCCGAAAGCAAACCCGATGCCGAAAACGAAGACCACAAGCCAAGTGACGATAGCTTTCATAACCCACCTCCCGCCTGACAGCAAACAAGGCTATACACTTGAGTCGTAACTAACAGAAGAACGCAAAACCCCGGGCAACTTGCGAAGGAAACGTTCGTGATGACAACGAGAATATTCACGGCAATCCAAACGCGTACAGCGAACTCCCCGCCGCAATCGCAACGTACTCTTTCCCATCAACCGCAAAAGCCATCGGCGAAGCGTAGACCGCTCCGCCCATCTGAAAGTGCCAGAGCACTTTCCCGGTAACCGCGTCCAGCGCGATGAAGTTCCCCTCCGCGTCGCCGGTGAACACCAGTCCTCCCGCGGTTGACAATGCACCCGACCAACTCGGCGACAGATGCCGGAATTCCCACTTCACTTTCCCGCTCGCCGGATCAATCGCGCGTAGAGCGCCCCAGTAAGGCTCCGATCCATCCGCCGGGAAATAAGCGCTGCCGTAGTAAGCGTGGCCCATCTCGTAAGGCTGCGGCGCGGTGCTGAAAATATCGCACTCCTCGCGAGCGCTCACGTAAAACAGCCCAGCCAACGAACTGAATGAAGGCGACATCCAGTTCGTCGTGCCCAGCGCCCCCGGACACACCTGCCGTCCCTCCGCCGTCGGCTCACTCTCTTTATTCGGAACCGGCCGCCCCTCAGCATCCTTGCTATCACTCCAACTGATCTTGCCATAAGGGTTCGCGGAGAGCAGCTTGCCCGTAGCCCGATCCAGCACATAAAAAAACCCGTTGCGATTCGCTTGCGCGATCAAATGTTTGTCACCCAAATCAATCATCACCGGCACCTGAGTCGCGTCCCAGTCATGCTCATCGTGCTTGGTGAATTGGAAATACCATTTGAGCTTTCCAGAATCGGCGTCCAGAGCCAGCAGCGAATTGCTATAAAGATTGTCGCCTGCTCGTCCCTCGCCGCGATTCGAAGGCGCCGGATTTCCGGTGGGCCAAAAAAGTTCGTTGTTCACCGGATCGTAAACACCCGTGATCCACGCTGGCGCGCCGCCCGTTTTCCACGAATCGCCTTCCCAGCTCTCATGCCCCGGCTCACCCGGTCCCGGCACAGTGTAGAATCGCCACGTGCGCTTTCCAGTATCGGCATCGTACGCATCAATAAAACCTCGGACACCGTACTCGCCCCCTGAAACCCCAACGATGACAAGGTTCTTCACTACCAAGGGCGCAAGCGTGAAGCTGTAGCCTTGCTGATAGTCAACCGCCACGACGTCCCAGATCACATTACCGGTTTTCGAATCGAGAGCGATGACGTGCGCGTCCAGCGTCGCCAGAAAAACCTTGTCCCCGAGAATCGCGAGCCCGCGATTCACTCGCCCGCAACACGGACGTATATCCCCAGGCAATTGTCGCTGATACATCCAAATCGGCCGTCCCGTGCGCGCATCCAGAGCGAATGCCCGATTGTCCTGCGCCGTGGCGTATAAGATGCCATCGACCACCAGCGGCGTAGTTTCAAACTTCCCAGTCGCCGCCGTCTGATAAACCCACTTCGCCACCAGCGAATGTGCATTGCCGGCATTGATCTGGTCCAACCCGCTGAACCGCCGCCCCGCATAATCCCCGGAGTAGGTCAGCCAATTCTGCGGCTCCTTCGCTGAATTCACCAGCCGGTTAAATGTGACTTGTCCATAGCCAGTGGAGGCCAGCAAAACCATTGCAGCGCAAAGCCATTTGTGCGAGATCGCTTTCTTCATTTCGCGCCCACGCCAACCAGATAAGCGACAATATCCTGCAAATCCGTATCGCTCAAAACGCCAACGCCATAAGCCGGCATCAATGACACGCGACTCTTCGCGAAAGCACGCAGCTTGTCCTTTTCGACCAAATGAATGTTCTCGCTCATATCCATTATCTGAACCGAGAAGTCATCCTCGTTTAAAGCGACTCCTTTGATTTCCTGTCCGTCCGCGGTCACGACAGTCACGGTCTCATACTCCTGCGGAAATTCCTTGGTAGCTTCCGTCAATCCCCAAGCCAGCCTTCGGCTCGGGTTGCGCACCGAATCGACGATCGACTCCACCGTGCGTGCCCCGCCCACCCCGGTCAGCTCCGGCCCCAGCCGCCCACCCTTTCCGTCGACCATGTGACAGCCCGAACAATTGGCGTCCCCATAAAAAAGCTGCTTTCCGTGAGCCGCGTTGCCGGTGGGCTGTGCCGCCGACTTAACTTCCACACTTCGTATATAAGAAATCAACTGCCGGATCTCGGTCTCGGTCATCCCCACACCTTGCCCGTTGGTTCCATTCGCTGGCATCGCAGTTCCCGGAATACCGTTATTAATGATCTGGAACATCTCGGCATCCGAGTGAGCATACTTCTTGTGCGCCCGCGTCAGGTCCGGCCCGCGCCCTCCACCCCGCGCGCCCAGCCCGTGGCAGAAAGCGCAATTAATGCGAAATTGAAACTCCCCCAGCTTTGCCGCATTGGGATCCCGGGCCAACGGATTCGAATCCTCGCCCGCGAAGGCGGTCGCCACGCCTAGCAGGAGCACCACGAAAAGTCCGCGCGCAGGAGGCGACCCCGGCAGGCTGCAGAAAAACTTGGACCAAGATGCAGTTCGGAAAAGCCACGCCTTCCGCTGCAAGCACTGGAAAGTCGACAGCCGTCTCACAGCGTGAATAACTGCCCGATTCGTATCCGGGCATCGCTCCAGCGATGCCGCAACAATCACAGAATCAGTGGCGCCTTCAGGCGCTATGGCTCGGTCGCACACTTTCACCAGCATCCCATCTCCTTCACCAAGCGTGGCAGCAGAAGTCTCGGCATTATACAAAACCAAAAGCTCGTGGAAGGGACGCTTTACGAAATGAACTTTCATTGGCTGATGGGTGGTTCCACTCGAAGGTGGCGAGGAGATTTCGCTTCGCGCAAATCGTGGAGGCTTGCAAGTCTCTTGAATCGAACGCGCAGGTGGAAAAAATTGCGATTACGTTGCTTAAACTCGCCGTGGGTGCCCCAGGTCTCGTCGATACCTGGGAGCCACGCCCAATTGCTCCTGTCCGATCTTCAATTCTTCCCCGCATCGTAGGGCCGCAAGAAAACTGCCGGCTGAAACTCGAAATATGCCGGCGCAACCGGGACTTCCTTGCCATTCACCTCTAACACATTGAGCTTTTTCCCCAGGCCCTTGGCCGCTTTGTTCAGCGACCCAGACTCCAGGCCAGGCCAATTCCCAGTATCCAAACGCTCGACAAGTCCCTGAAAGGCCACCACCGTTTCAGCGGGAGTAAACTCGCAGTGTCCCGCACGATGCACAAACACTTGCCGCAAAAACTTCTCGTCCTTCCCATCTTCGACCACATCTTTATAGGCGCTTTCGTTTTCCACCCCCACCAGCCCATCCCCTTTGGTATGCAAGGTCAACACCGGTATCGGAATCTCGCCGTTGAAAATAATATTGCGCTTCATGTACTCAACGGCTGATGGTTGCGCCATGATCCGCGCAGCATTGTTGACCGCCATAAGATCGGTTGCCAGATCAAGGCCGGCCTTCTGGTAAAGTCCCTGAACCTCTGCCTTATCGATGGAAAGCGCCAACTGCTTGGTGTAGTCAACCCCGTTGTTCCACGACGGATTGCCACCCGCCCGCCCCTCCACCTCAGCCCGCAGCGCGAACGCAAAAGGAAAATCAATCTGCGAAAGCCAAAGGTCCTGGTTCTTTTCCTCTGCGGCATAGTCGGTAGGAGATGGTTCGGGCGATAGAGGATCGAACCAGCCGGGACTGTCGGCGAGAGCAGCCGCCAAAGCGATTCGCGCCCGGCCCTTAGCAGTTTTTTGCGCGTCGGTGAGAATCCCTTCAGCGATCCCCAGATTCTTGGCGGGATTGGTGATATCCACCAACTGCAACCCTGAACCTGCTCCCAGCAGTACGTCGAAAACAAAAGCCAGGTCCAGAGCCTGGTTCCACGTGCCGACGCCTCCGGCCACAACCCCGCACATCGGCAACGCCGCGTCAAAACGGGTGGGATATCGCTGCACCAGACCCGCCGTGACCATGCCACCCAGCGAATGCCCCCACGCTATCGTTCGCTTGGGCGCCCCGACAAGTTTGTTGAAAGTGTCCAACACCTCGATCTGATCCGGCAACGCCTGCTGGATGGCCCACCCGGTCGTTGCATAAGATGACCCGCCCAGTGCATAACCATTCGCCAGAAGATAAGCCCCGGTAATCGGATCGCCCACATCCATAGCCGGATTCGACGACCCCGGCACTACGTATCCGTGGCTGTACAAAACTAAAGTCCCATTCCACTTCGACGGAACTTGAATCAGGTAAGTCGCCCCATCGGCGAACTTACCCTTATACCTCTTAACCCCTGAGGCCTGGGCGTGCCCGAGAAATAAAGCCAGCGGCATCGCCCAGCATGCCACCAGGAAAACTGCCCGCTTGATCCTCCTACACATGGCTGGCCGTCCTCACTCTGACAAATTGGAGCCAAACTGATTCAGGATAACGCCAATTGTCAAGCCGGCAAAGTCAATCCCCCAACGCGCGACTCACGGGGACGGCGCCCCCGCTCGGCCGAACGTCCCTCGTACGCGAGCAGGGCCCAACGCGAAAAGGCCGCCAACCCTGGCGGCCTTCTCCAAAAACTCACTATCAAACGTTCAGAAAACTCAATCCCCCAAAACTGGCTCGCCCACTTCCGGCTTGGGCCGCGAAGCAGTCAAAGCTCCCAGCGGAATGAATCCGTTCTCCGCCACGACCGGCTTCTCCTGCAACACGACTTCGCGATAGAGCGCAGCCATGCGCGCATTGTAAGCCGCATCGTCTTTCTGCGGACCACGAGCCGCCGCCTGCTTGGCATCGCGCGCCCGCTTCTTTTCTTCACCAGAGTTCTTGGCGATGCCCAACTTATCGAGATCGTGCTGCTCTTCGTTGGTCACCAACTCATCTTTCAGAAGCAATGAGTGTGCCGTCGATTCCATCTTCACATTCTTGCCGCCGGCAAAGATCTCATGCCGTCCATGCTCCTCATACCACTTGGTGAGCGTGGCGGTCATGTGCATCTTCTCGATAATGTTCCGCCAGCCCACGCCGGTGTTGTAAGCGCAGAACGAAATTTCGCCTTCCTGCGTGGCATAGGGAATAATGCACTGCTCGGTCCGCCGGAAATCATAGTTGAACAAATCCTGAAACCACATTCCCGCGATAAACAGGAAATTCCACCGGTCCTGCCGCCGCTTCATCACATCGTCAATCGTCCGGTCCGGACCAACCTTCCCATAATTCTTTCCGGTAGCATTGAAGTTCTTATCGAACTTCTTCAAAAGATCCATCAACTTGAAATGCGTAGGCGACTGGAACGGATCGTAGTTCTTCATCAAACACAAAGCCATCCCCACAATCGTCAAAAACTTTCCGCGAGCCGCATCGTTGACCTTCTGAATATCTTTAGCCAGTTGATCGCCCTTTAAGAAAGCAGTCACCGGAACCGCCTCCTTAGTCTCCTTATCGATCATCACGGCCATCCCCGTCCCACAATTCGGATGGCAGCCGCAGGAGAGCTGGCCCCAGTTATTCTTGGGATCGTCTACATGCATTAAATCGGCCCAGTCGCTGAAAGTGCCCATGAATGAGATGGGGAACCAGTCGCGCGATGGTTCGCCCAGGCCGGTTTGATTCTTTACATCGTGGGCCAAATGAGAGAGCGTGTAACGCTGGGCCTCGCGGCGGTCATCGGTCACGGCTTCGTCGCGACCGGTGAAGCTCACTGGCTGGAAGGAAAGGAATCCGATTCGCTTGGGATTATCGAGAGCGAATTTGATGATTCGTCCCACCTGCTCGTTGTTGATGCCGTTTACGATGGTGACCACCGGAACGATTTCTACTCCGGCGGTGTGCAGGTTTTCAATGGCCTTCAACTTTACGTCAAAGAGGTTGCCGACTTTTCTGTGAGCATTCGCGGCGTTGCCGATGCCGTCGAATTGCAGATAGGCGTAGCGCATCCCGGCTTCGGCGGCCTGCTGAGCAAACTCGAGACTCTTGGCGAATTCAATTCCGTTGGTTGCAGCTTGCACGCTGTTGTATCCAACTTTGCGAGCGTAGCGGACGGCGTCCAAAAAATACGGCGACAAAGTCGGTTCGCCGCCAGAGAACTGCACCGACATCTGCCGCTTCGGCTTAATCGTGATGGCATTGTCGAGCATGGTCTTGATGTCTTCCCAGCTTAACTCGTGGACAAATCCAACCTGATTGGCATCCATGAAGCAGGGGTCGCACATCATGTTGCAACGATTCGTAAGGTCGATGGTCAGCACCGAGCCGCGTCCATACTTCACCGTGCTCGAGCCGTGATGGTGCAGCTTCTCGTCGTTATGCGCAACGATGTCGCGGCCGGGGAACACTTCTTCCAAATGGCGCGAAAAGTCGGTGTCAATCGACATCACGTCTTCGAAGTGACCATGGATTGCGCAATCCTTGACCATCAGGATTTTGCCGTCGCGCTCGATGATTTGAGCTTTGATCTCGCCGATCTTTGAGTTGCTCAGAACTTCGACAGGGAGTTTGCCATCAAGAATCTGCTGCCGAATTTCGGGGACACACTTCGGGCACAGCGAATCCGTCGTCCGCGGCCAGCCCAGCGGAGGCTTGGTCTTCTCATACGACTTGAGCAGCGGCTTGTCGGACCACTTGGGCTTGGGAGACGGATTCTGTTTGATCCGGTTCAGGCGCTCAAATACTGCCCATGCGCCCGTGGCGGCGACTGTCACTGCTTTCTCCACATACTTCACTGGCTTGTGCATGTCCTCTCGCTTTCCACTGCTCGGGATTATGGCAAGTCAGGCATCTGCCACTTCTCCCTGGGTGAATCTTCAAATCCAAACTCTGAAAACGGTTGAACCTGTAGAGCCTACCCTTGCTTTGACCTTCACTTTGGAAACCAGTTCAAACCTTACAAATAATAGAAGAGGCTTTCTCGATGGACCTCTCCCCTTGGTTTCTTGGTGTCACTATCCTATTGAAGGCAATGCTAGATGGCACGCACAACCCAATGAAAGGGGCAAAATAGAGGTTTAGCGGTGAAACGGCGCATTGGATGGGTGTAAGTGATTGAGGGGATTAGGTTTTGGTGAGAGCTTCCAGCTTCTGAATGGCATTGCGGCAGCCTGCTCAAGGGCGGCAACAAATCCCATACTGCTGCCAAAGCCGAAACCACGGGCTATGCGCGAGCATGTCGTCGTGCCTTCGATTCGCGGCCGAGATGTCGCTTGCGCTTAGCGGTCTGGTGTCCGGTACCGCGTAGACGCGCTCCAGCCACTCGATCTCGGTAATGGTCCGTTCGGCGTCCATCCCTCCACAATATCTAACAGAAAGGCGGGCAGGTCAATTGGGAACGGCATCTCCAAAGACGCTGACTGAGGGATTTGTCTTCCTCGGGTCGATTTGCTCCGGTCGATCCGCCAGCCACCGCCTGCCCTGGCGCGCAACGCTCGGATGGCATTCACTTTGCATTCGTTCGATGGCAATGCGGTGTTCGCCTTATCGCCTCCCACCCGTCCGCAAAAAACGCGAAAAGGGTGGGCCACCCTAACTGGACAGTGAGGGCGGCGGTCCCCACGTGAATCTATCTAGTCCTTGACGGTCTTGGTTTCGGAGTCGACGGCTTTCTTGCCGGATACGCCTTCTAGTCCAGCGAGGATGCCGCGGTAGTCGTTTTTATCGCACTCGATCCCACTTCTCGCAAAGAACGCGAGAAATGGGGCACCCAGCACCCAGCCAAACGGCTACCACTACATACGCCCACCCAAGATGCGGTCGATCTGCCGAAGATGATTCAAGTCGTGTGCCGCTTCCAAGCGGACGAACTCCTCGACCGTTTGCCGTCCGCGTACCTCGTGGACCCCATAGCACTCGACCCATCGTGCGCGCGGGACCGACTCCAACAGTCGCAGGTTGCTCTCGCGCAGCGTCCGAAAGACCCCTGCCGAAAGGCTCGCATCTTGCTGCGCGTAAGCCAAGCGCTCCGCCCATGCGGCCTGATCCCACCACGTTAAGGCCACGCCCGGATTCGCCAGCATGTTTCGCAATCGCCACCCCATCGCCAGTTCCGCGTCCGCCAAGTGCGCCACGATCTCGGCGATTGACCACTTTTCAGGTGCAGGACGCCGGATCAACTCCTCGGGCGCGACATCGCGCAGACGCCGATCGAGTTGCGATGGGGTGGCTTGTTGGACACCGATGGGCTCCTCATCGCCGAGATAGCTTAGGACTCGAGTTCGGTAGGCTTCGAACGTCTCTGCCATTAGTCCTCCCGGTAGACTGCGTATGCGGCCGAACATCTCGCGGAGTAGAGCGAGCCATCCTGGTTCGCAATCACACGGTGTGATGAAACCTCAGGGCGGAAAGATTCTCCTTCTTCTGCGAGCCGGTCTTACAATTTCGCCATGCCTGAAGAAATGCCTGGCCAACCTGAATGTCGAAATAGCCGGCCTTTGTCCCGGTGTTTATCGCAGTGGGAACCGGGCCGATATACAACGCTGTGGACAAGCTCTTCGCGGCGTTTGGGGCCGGAGACGGATTAGAAACGTCGGGGGTAAAAGCAGTTGTCGGTTCGCGGTTCTTGGTTCTCAGTTTCGTTGGGCGCCGGAGGTGGACTGAGCGGATCTTGTCTCGCGGTTTAAGATATGGCGATGCCGATCACGTTGACTCAGGTGGAAGAGGCGAGGCGCAACATTGCCGCGGTGGCGCTGCGGACTCCTTTGGTGCGGTGCAATGCCGATTTGCTGGTTGAACTTTATTTGAAGCTGGAAAACTTGCAGCCGATTGGGTCGTTCAAGATTCGCGGGGCTGCGAATGTGATGGCGCGGACTCCGCGAGAGCAGTTGGAGCGCGGGGTGCTTACCGCGTCGGCGGGGAACATGGCGCAGGGCGTCGCGTTCTGCGCGCGACGCATGGGAATTCAGGCGACGATTGTGGCTCCGGAGACGGCTCCGGCAACGAAGATTGCGGCGGTCGAGCGAATGGGTGGGCGCGTGATCAAGGTTCCGTTTGCCGATTGGTGGAGGACGTTTGAGACGCGGTCGTATCCGGGAGTGGATGCGACTTTCATCCATGCATTCGACGATCCGGATGTGATGGCGGGGAATGGCACGATCGCGCTGGAGTTGCTGGAGGATTTACCGGATCTCGACGCGGTGGTGATTCCGTGGGGTGGTGGAGGGTTGTCGTGCGGGATCGCGTCGGTATTGCGGGAGCGGGCGCCGCGGGTAAAGGTGTACGCGGCGGAGATCGAGACCGGGGCGCCTTTGGCGGCATCGTGGGAAGCGAGCGAGCCGCGTACGGTTGAATATAAACCGTCGTTCGTGGACGGCATTGGCAGCAAGATGGTTTTTCCGAATATGTTCGAACGGGCGCGGGGGTTGCTGGACGGATCTCTGGTGGTGACGTTGGCGGAAGCGGCGCAGGCGATGAAGCTGGTAGCGGAACGGAATCGCATGATTGTGGAGGGAGCGGCGGCTTGCGCGGTGGCGGCGGCTTTGTCTGGCCGAGCGGGTTCGGGGAAGGTTGTGGCGATTGTGTCCGGGGGAAATATTGATCTGGATAAGTTTGCTCAGGTGGTTGGGCAGGCGTGATTATGTTTTTTCAAGTGATCGGCAGAGTGGTGCAAAATCGAAAGGAGGGAACCATGATGAAAGAGAAGTTTCTGGTGCGCAACCTTTTCGCGATCTTTTTCGCGGCTGTGCTTACGATCACGACGCTTCCGGCGCTGGGGCAGCAGAGCGACGTTTCGCAGAAGGCGGTGGAGCGGATTCAGAAAGAAGTGCGGCACGAACTGGTTATGCTGCCATTTCTCGCCGTATTTGACAACCTGGCATACAAAGTCGACGGGTACAACGTGACCTTGCTGGGGCAGGTCACGAATCCTTCGCTAAAGTCCGATGCGGAGAAGGCTGTGAAGAGAATTGAAGGCGTGGAGAAAGTCGACAATCAGATCGAAGTGCTTCCCGCTTCACCAATGGATGACCGGACGCGGAGGGCGCTGTACCGCACGATCTATGGCGATCCGGCGCTGCAGCGTTACGCGATGCCGGTCCTCAAGCCGATTCGGATTATTGTGAAGAATGGGAATGTGACTCTGGAAGGCGTAGTGGACAGCGAGGCGGATAAAAATATCGCTGGTATGCGGGCGCGGGGCGTCCACGGAACATTCTCGGTGACGAATAATTTGGTCGTGGCGAAGTGAGGTCGGAGTCGCACGGGCAGGGCGCCGACGACTCGTGACCACGTCAGCGGCTGTCAGGTGGGACGATGCCGTTCATTCGCAGGTATTCCACCAGTTGTCCGTAGTGATTGAAAGAGTGGGCCACGGCATCGATCGCAAGACCAAGGCGAGCCCGCTGCCAGGTGCCGGAGGCGCCCGCGATTGGTGCGAGCTGATTCTTTTCGGTGATCGTAGCCACAGCTTTGTGCAGAGAGGCAAATGAACCCTTCAGATAGCTTACGATCTCGGCTTTCGTTTTGAGCGAATCGGGCCCTTGCTCGTTGATTTGGTCGGGGGTTGGCTTTTCGCCGACGATCACGGCGGCCTGGCGGTAATTATTGGCTGCCAGGTGTTTTAATTGCTCGGCAAAGGTGCGTACATTCTTGAATTCTCCGTTGGTGGGCGCGAAGCCGTATTTGTCCTCGGGCATGGCATTGGCAAGCGGGACGAGATGGTTTTCCGTGTTGGCGATCCAGGCATCGATCACCTGGCTGGTGGTTGGCTCGCCAGTTGGCTGCGCTTGCGCCGGGGCGGGATAACTGCAGGTTAGCAAAAGTAAAGAAATCAATTTCGTCCGTTTCATTGGTGTGACTCCGCATTGGGTAGGGACTGAAAAAGTCATTATTGCGAGCTCCAACGCCTGAAGGAGGTACTGATTCGAGAGCAATTTACGGCATCGCTGAAGCGATGCCCTGATACGAATCGAGCATTGTCCAGCAGCGGTGTGGTTATTCATCGGTTGACCTTCACCTTTTTAATCTTCATCGTCTGATCCAGGGTGAGAATTCGGCGTGGATGAATTGCTTGACACCTTCGCGGCCGGTGAGTTGCCACCAGAGTTTTCCTCCCTCCCGCTCCAGCCGGATGCTGATGTCGAAGAATGGACAGCAGGCACGTTCGAGGGGAGTGAATTCGGTTAGCGCCTGGTAGTTCGCGGGAGTGGAAGGGAATTCGAACTCGAAACCATCAGGCAATTCCTGGATGCCAAGAACGGAATCACGCAGAGTCCTGCTGAGTTCCTGTTGACGTTTACGCTGTTCCGGAGTGAGAGCGGTGCGGTCGCAATAGAATGGGGTTTCTGCTTTTGTGTTTGTGGAACTGGAGCGCTGGATGGCCTGCTGACGTTCGGAAACGATGTGGGACCATGCGTATCCGCCCAGGGCGGTGACGGTGATGGCGGCGATCAAGAGTATTTTCATGGATTCTCCTCCGCGGGCGTGTAAGTCCCGCTAGTCCAAACCTTACAACTTAAAGTTGACTTTAAGGCAAGCGTTGTTTTGTAAATTATTTGTCAATGTCTGGGGCGATGATTAGCCCTGGAGTACGCGTTGTACGAACAGGACCGCGAACGACCGTGGTGGTTCCCGGTTCCCAGTTCTCAGTTGATTGGGTTGCAGAGTGGTCTAGAATGCAGGGATGGCGCAATGGACCATCTCCGAGGTGGCGCGGCAGGTTGGTTTGCAGCCGTCGGCGATTCGCTATTACGAACGGATTGGAATCCTGGTTCCGGCTCAGCGGATCGGAGGACAGCGTCGCTATAACACTACCGTGCTTCACCGGTTGGCAGTAATTCAACGGGCACGGCAAACCGGGTTTACGCTGGAAGAAATCCGGGAGTTGTTTTTTGGTTTTCGTGATACGGCTCCGGCGTCACAGCGATGGCAAAAACTATCGCGCAGGAAACTGGGGGAACTTGAGGAGTTAACGGGGCAGATCAGAACGATGCAGCAGTTGCTCCGTAAGATGATGGACTGTTGTCGTTGCGAAACTTTGGATCAGTGTGGCAGGGGGATATTTGCCAAAGGGTTGGCGACGGCGAAGTCTTTGGCTACGTCTCACAAAACCTTAAAACGCAGAGAAGGCTGAGAACAGCAGCCGAGGCCCGCGGAGATGGCCGGGTACTTCTAAGCTTCGTCCTTTCGCCACTATTGTTTACAATAAGGAGTTTGCCGAAAATATAAGGAAGCGACTTGCGTCTTGTGTCAACGAGGCGAGCCAGGATTTGGAACATTTGAAACACAATTCGGGCGAGGTTGGGGCTGCCCCGCGAGCGTATTGGCGAGCGGAGGGTAGTCTTCTGGAGTTGACTACCGTGCGTCCGATTGCGTTTTTCACCTGGAACGGACAGACCTTTATCGAACGCTGGATGCGGCGCGGGCTGGTTTTGGTGATGGCGGTGCTGCGTCCTTTTTTGTATGCCACGAACCGGGTGTTCGCCACACGGGTGGTTCATACGGTGCTTTGCGGAATCAGCCGCGACCGGTTAGATCTGCTGGGCGAGGAATATTTTCAGTACAAGTTGAAGCCGTTACTGAAACCGGAAGGAGTACAAGCTCTTAGAGAACTGATCGATTCGGGCGCCGATGTGGTGCTGGTCAGCCAGGGACTGGATCACGTGATGGGACCGCTGGCACGGCATCTGGGGGCAAAGTGGGTGATCGCGAACCGGCTCGAGTTTCGCGAAGGCATGGCAACCGGGAGATTGATGGAGCCGGTGGTTCGTCCGCGGGGAGTGTTTGCGAGGATCACCGGGGCAGGGCCGGATGGAAGGCGGACTCCGGACCAGTTGATGCGGGATCTGGGCCTGGATAGTTCGGGTTCGCCGGGGGTTGAAGCGTTGGAGTTGGCGGTGATTCCGGCGGTGAGGCAAAAGACCGTGCCGGTACATCCGATTGTTGATTTCGACGGGGTGCGCCAGAAGCCACTCTCGGTTCGGTCCGCGCTGGCCGGGAAGAACATCATGCTGATTGGCGTGACCGGGTTCATCGGCAAGGTGTGGCTGGTGAACCTGCTGATGGATTTGCCGGAGATCGGGCGGATTTATTTGCTGATCCGGCGGCAGAAGTCGAATCCGGCGCAAGGGCGGTTTGAAAAGTTGGTGGAGGAGTCGCCAGTCTTTGATCCATTGTACAAGCGTTATGGGGCGGGGTTGGCGCGGTTCCTGCGCGAGCGCGTGGAAGTTGTGGAAGGCGACGTATCGCAGCCCGATCTTGGTCTGGCTGGGGACGTTCACTCAAGCTTGCGCAAGAATCTGGATCTCATCGTCAACAGTTCGGGGCTGACGGATTTTAATCCTGATTTGCGGGATGCTCTGCTGACCAATGTGGATGCGGCGGTGAGCATTGTGGAATTTGTGCGCAAGTCGGATCACGCAGGGTTGTTGCATCTTTCGACGTGTTATGTGGCGGGAACGCGGGACGGAAGAGTCGGTGAAACTCTGCGGCCGAACTACACGCCGGCGGGAGTGGCAAATTTCGATGCCGATGCGGAGTGGCGTTCGCTGCACGAATTCGTGAGGCAAGCAGCGGAGAAGGCGGAGAGCCGCGAGGTTACAGAAGAATTGCGTCGGCAGGCGTTGCAGAAGGAGCACGCTTCCAAGGATCTGAAGGGCGCGGCGCTGGAAAATCAAATTCGCAAGAACCGGGTGCGCTGGCTGCGTAATTATTTGACGGAGGCGGGAAAGAAGCGCGCGAACGAATTGGGCTGGGCGAATACCTACACGCTGACGAAAAGTCTGGCGGAGTCGTTGATTCACAAGTACGGAGCCGGATTACCGATTGCGATGGTGCGCCCGGCGATTGTCGAAACTTCGGTGGAGAAGCCTTTCCTGGGTTGGAATGAAGGCATCAATACCTCAGCGTCGCTGTCGTATTTGCTGGGGACTTATTTCCGGCAACTGCCGTCGAACGAGCGTAAGCGGCTGGACGTGATTCCGGTGGATTCGGTTTGCCGCGGCATGACATTGATTGCGGCGGCGATTGTGGAACGGCGAAATGCGCAGGTTTATCAGTTGGCGACTTCGGTGACGAATCCGTGCGATATGCGTCGTTCGATTGAGCTTACATCGCTGGCGCATCGCAAGCACTACCGGGCACTGGAGGGTATGGAAAGCTGGCTGCGGCTGCGCTTCGATGCGATTCCGGTTTCGAAGCAACGTTACGAGCGCATGTCGGCGCCGGCACAGAAGGCGATCATCAAGTCGATCCAGCGCATCGTGTCGCCGCTGCCTTTGCGCAAGACACCGCTGGCGCGGGCGGAGCGCAATCTGGAGAAAGTTGAAAAGCTGATTGAACTGTTTGAGCCCTTTATTCTTCTGAATGAGCATGACTTCGTGGCTGAGAATGTGGAGAAACTCGCGTTTGCGCTGGTGCCGGAAGAGCGCGCGGATTTCGGCTACGACACGCGAGGCATCGACTGGTGGGAATACTGGATTAACATTCACATTCCGGCGCTGCGGCGATGGACGTATCCGCTGATTGAAGGGCGTCCGTTGGAAGCGAGGCCGTCGCGGAGTTTTCAACTGGCTGAGGCGGAGAGCAACGGAGAGACTATCAAGACGGGCACAAACGGAGCAACGTGGCGATATTCCTGACCGGATCCACCGGATACATCGGCGGGCATGTGGCCGCCAATCTGTTGGAGGAGCACGGGGCGTCGTTGAATGTGCTGGTGCGGGCGCGTGATCCGCGCGAGGCGGAGTTGCGTTTGTGGCAGGCGTTGCAGTTGCATCTGGAGTTCCCGCGCTTCTACGAATATTTGCAAACTCGCATACGCATCTTTCGCGGCGATCTGACCGGGCCCCAATTCGGCTTGGGCCGGGATGACTACGATCGATTGATCCACACCACCGATTCGGTGATTCATTGTGCAGCGTCCCTGAATCGGAAGTCGGAGAAGAGTTGTCTGAACGTGAATCTGCGGGGGACGCTGGAAGTTCTGCAGTTGGCAATGCGGGTGCACCACTATCACGGGTTGCGCCGGTTTAGTCACGTGAGCACCGTGGCTGTGGCCGGAAAGCGCAAGAATGAGGTCGTGACGGAGGACGATTCGATTGATTGGGAGCGGTCGGATTACGATCCGTATGCGCGCACGAAAAAGTTTTGCGAACACATGATTCGGCAGCTTCTGCCGGAGGCGCCGATCACGATTTTTCGGCCCAGTATCGTCCTTGGAGACAGCCGCCGTGCCGAGACTACGCAGTTCGACATGGTTAAAGCGTTTGTTTTTCTGGCGGGTTTGCCGGTGCTTCCGTTTCGGCCCAATGACAAAATCGATATTGTGAACGTGGACTTCGTGGCGAATGCGATTGCGAACCTGCATCAAAAAGACAATCCGCAGTACGACACCTATCATCTTTCTTCGGGCCGAGAGTCGCAGACGTTTCGCGAACTAACCAACGCGCTGGCGGCTGCGCAGCAAAAGCGGGGGCCCCTTTTTGTGCCGGCGCTGGAACGGCCTTTCTCCGGGACGGTTAATACTTTGGCGAATCGCAAAGGCACGGTGGCGCACGGAGCGGCGCTGATGAAGGTCTTCATGCCGTACCTGGTGTGGAATACGGTTTTCGATAACACACGGGTGACTTCTGAATTGGGCCGTCAGCCGGTTCCATTTTCGCGGTACAGCTATCCTTTGTTGAAATTCAGTCGCGAGACCAACTTTTCCTACAAATATCAGGACTGGCCTGCTCAGATAGGAGGGTCCGCGGCATGATGGATTTTCTGCTGGAAGCATGGGTCAGCGCCTCGATTGAGAAGTCGAAAGCGGCATGGATGCTGGGTACAGGGAAGCCGTGGCAGCCGGGAGAAAAGCTGAAGCTGTTGTTTGCCGGGTACAACGGGACGCGCAACATGGGCTCGGACGTGCGCGTAGAAGAGATGTTGCGGCAGCTTCGTCACATATTGGGCGCTGAGCGTGTGAAGTTCAGCGTGATGACGCAGGTTCCCAAATTTTCGCAAGGATATTTTGAGAGTACGGCACAGGTGCATCTGCCGGATATTTTTCCGCCTTTCTTGTCCGATGAAGTGCCGAAGCATCACGGCGTGGTGGCTTGCGAAGGATCGATGTTCAAGAGCAAGTTTGCCAACGCGCTGACCACGATGATGATTGGATCGCTGGGCATTGCAGCAGCGCAGAACAAGCTCTCGGTGGGCTATGGCGCTGAGGCGGGGCACATGGATCCGCTTGTGGCCAAAATGTGCGGGCGGTATTGCCGGAATTCGTTGGTGATCACGCGGAATGAAGAGTCGCGCGCCATCCTGCGCGAATTGGGAGTGCCTAACGAATTGGGAACGGATACGGCTTGGACATTTGAGCCGCATCCCGCGGAGTATGGGAAGAAAGCGCTGCGCGAAGTTGGATGGGATGGGAGCACGCCGGTGCTAGTGGTGTGTCCGATTAATCCTTTTGAGTGGCCGGTGAAGGCCTCGGTGGCCAAGTTCGCAATGCACGGCCTTGCGGGAGCCTACAAGAAAAGTCACTATCGCTCCCTGTATTTCCATAACTCGGGGCCGGAGGCTGATCGCGCGTATGAGCGCTATTTGACGGCGATTGCGAATGCGGTAGATGCATTTCGCAAACAGCGAAATGTGTTTGTGATTTTGGCGGCGACGGAGCGATTGGATGCGCGTCCGGCGGGACGAATTTCCGAAAAGCTGGGCGGCGTGCCGGTGCTCAGTTCCGACGATTACAACATGTATGAACTGGTGAGCGTGCTGCGAGCTTGCCACATGATGGCATCGTCGCGCTATCACGGGATTGTGACGAGTATGCCGGGGCTGGTGCCGTCGGCGGGCATCACCATGGACGAGCGCATTCGAAATCTGATGCGCGAACGGGGGCATGAGGATCTGCTGATGAACGTGGATGACGCCGATCTGGAGGCGAAGTTGCTGGCAGCGTTACTCAAGCTCAGCCATGAAGGCGAGCGGATTGCCGATGGGATCGGGCGGACCGTGGTGCGAAATTTGAAAGTGATGGCACGAATGGGAGTTTACTTCGAGGAAGAGGTGCAGCGGCGCTATCCGGAGTTTCCGACGCGCAGGGGGGAATGGAGTTGGGAAGAGTATCTGCCGCCAATCAGCGCGGGGTTGCATAGCTTGGCTGAGGCTTACAGCTAACGGTCGCCGCCGCGAGAGATAAATGAGTTTTCTGGAAGACATATTCGCGCAGCTTGAGGCGGCTGGTGAGAGCATTGCCCTGCAAGAGCTTCGTGGTCGGGAGACGCAGCAAGCTGCGTCTCTAAAGAGCGGGCCCGGACTGCTGGAGTCGATTGCGACTGCTCGGGCTTTTCTCGCCGCTCGAGGGCTGAGGCGGGGCGACCGGTGTGCGTTGCTTGCGCATAACAGCGTTCGCTGGGTTGCGATGGACCTGGCGATCATGGCGGAAGGGCTGATCGTTGTGCCGCTCTATGCGCGCCAGGCTCCGGCGGAACTAGTGGCCATGATGAAAGATTGTTCTCCGGCGTTGATTTGTTGCGGAGATGCGGCGTTGCGGGATGGAATTCTGCAGCACTGGCCGGAGGCGCCGGAGCAGGTACTTTTTGAGGATGTGTTTGTTGCCGGCTCCCACCCTTTGCAAAGAACGCAAAGGATGGGGCATGCGGAGAATGCCGAAAAGCCGCAGCTTGCGGACTCGGATCCGGTCACGATTATCTATACGTCGGGAACCTCGGGCGAGGCGAAAGGGGTTGTCCTCACGGCCGGGAACGTTGGCCACATGCTGGGTTGTACTTCCGGCCGCCTCGATGCACTGATGAACAGCAAAGGCGGCCAGGATCGCGTCTTTCACTATCTTCCGTTTTGTTTTGCCGGTTCCTGGATCATGTTGCTGACTTGTCTTGTGCGCCGCAATTTGCTGATGCTGAACACGGATCTGAGCAAGATCGCGAGCGACATGCGCGCGGCTGCGCCCGACTATTTTCTCAACGTTCCGGCGCTTCTCGAACGGATGCGCAAAGCGGTCGATGAACAGCTTTGGAAGACCGGCGGAGTGGCCCTGAGCATTTACAGCCGGGCCAAGGGCGCGTGGATGCACAAGCACGAGGGGCGGGCGAGCATCGCGGATTCGATGTGGCTGGCGTTGGCCAATGCGATGGTGTTTCCGACCATCCGCAAGAAGATGATTGGCTCAAACCTGAAAGCGTTGATCTGCGGTTCGGCGCCGCTCAGTGTGGAGACGCAGCTCTATTTCATGATGTTGGAGATTCCTGTGCTTCAGGTTTACGGACTGACCGAGACTACCGCCATCTGCACCATGGATGAGCCCGGTCATGTGGAACCGGGCCGCGCGGGACCCGCGATCCGCGGGGTTGAAATGAAGCTGGGCGAGAACGAAGAGATTGTGGTGTGCGGGCCGAATATTTTTCCGGGATACTGGAACCGTCCGCAGGAGACCGCCAAAGTGTTGCGCGATGGTTGGTTCCATACTGGCGATCAGGGCGAGGCGAATGCGTCAGGGAACTGGCAGATCATTGGGCGCATCAAGAATTTGATTATTCTGGGTTCTGGGCACAACGTTGCGCCAGAGCCCATTGAAGAGGAAGTACTGCGGAATTTGCCGGGAGCGCAGCAGGTCGTGCTGGTGGGCAATGGACGCGGATAT
>Ga0210383_10001699_pt1 | contig 20026 bp, 15 predicted proteins | sample IncBWC14OmetaG_FD_160072 | JGI IMG/M metagenome (GOLD analysis project Ga0210383, IMG submission 160072) | Forest soil microbial communities from Barre Woods Harvard Forest LTER site, Petersham, Massachusetts, United States - Inc-BW-C-14-O ... | reverse complement strand
GGTCATGGACGAATTCGGCCAGCTCGACATCCTCATCAACAACGCCGGTATCTTCGAGTCGGTAGCGCTGGAGAAGATCTCAGTCGAGCAGTGGGACGGGATGTTTGCAACCAACACGCGAGCCCCGTTCCTGATGGCGAAAGCCGCTCATCCGCACCTCCGCGCCGCCAAGGGACGCATCCTGAACATAGGCTCACTCGGCGGCCTGCATCCCTGGGCAACGCACGGCCATTACTGCACCTCCAAGGCCGCCCTGCACATGCTCTCGCAGACCATGGCCAAGGCCTGGGCGCCTGAGATCAGCGTCAACTGCATAGCCCCCGGCATGATCGTCCAGGGCGAAGTCGACGACGCCTACGAGCACTTCGCCCGCAAAACTCCGATGCAGCGCAACGGCACCGCCTACGACGTCGCCTCTGCCGCAGTCTTCTTCGCCACCGCCCCCCACTTCATCACCGGCCAGATACTCGCCGTCGATGGCGGCTTGGGTCTGTGAAGTCAGAAGCTACTGCCCCGTCAGCCTCTGCCACCAGCTCTTTTTCTCAAGATTGTCGTAGAGATGAAGCGGCTCAAGCTGCGGTCCAAGCGGCTTGCCCATAAACGCCGCCAGCGGATTCGACGTGCAAAGCAGATGCGCGTAGTCGGAACCATACTTCTCGGCTACGAGTTCGAACGCCTGCTGCATCTTCGGCGGACGCGAGGTGATGTTGTGTGCGTCGGTCGCCAGAAAGTGAACCCAACGGTCGCTGAGGAGGTCATGAGCCATTCGTTCAGCACGCTTTCCCATCCGGCCCAGAACCGAACCCGCCGTAATCTGGATCAGAACGCCGCCCCGAAGCCAATCCTCCAGCCGCTCCGGATCGCTCTGCAAGGTAGGATTCCGCTCCGGATGAGTCAGAATCGGGGTCAGTCCCGCAAGCTGTAGCTGATAGAAGATCTCCGTCAGCCCGCGTGAGATCCCATAGTCGGGAATCTCCACAAGGAGGTAGCCCAATCCGTTAATGCTGAACTTTGCCGGATCAAGCTTCGCCTCCTGAATATTTTCGTAAGACATGTGGAAGTCGCATCCACGGCCCAGCTTGACCGCGATGCCTTCCCGATCGAACAGTCGCTGCAGGGTATCGATCTTCTCCGATATCAAGTAAGGGTCAAATACGTAGGTCCCATTAGCGTGAGGAGAACAGACGATGTGGCTGATCCCTTCCTCTTCCGCGATCCGCGCCATCGCAACCGAGGTCTCGACACTCGAAGCACCATCGTCCAGGCCCCACAGAAGATGATGGTGAATGTCAATCATGAGGAGTTAAGGTTAGCACCAGGTTACTGCGCCGCCGCCAGAGACTCAGCCATGGCACGGAAAAGCATCAACCCGTCAGCCGACCCCAGCAGAGACTCGCTGGACCGATCCGGATGCGGCATCAATCCAAGAACGTTTCGCCCCTCGCTCAGAACTCCGGCGATGTTCTCGAGTGAGCCGTTAGGATTCGCTGCCGCCGTCACCTCACCCTTCGAAGTGGCATACCGGAACGCAATACGCTCCTCCCTCTTCAGGGTCGCGAGCGTCTCAGCATCACAGAAGTAGTTGCCTTCCATGTGGCCGATCGGCATCTGCAGAACCTGGCCCCTGGAGAGCCCTTGCGTGAAGGGAGAATCAACCGTCTCGGTTCGCAGAAAGGTCTGTTTGCAGATGTAGTGCTGGCTGGCATTGCGCATCAGCGCCCCCGGCAGAAGCCCGGCCTCGCAGAGTATCTGGAAGCCATTGCAGATGCCCATCACCAATCCACCGCTCTTCGCGAACTTCGCGACAGACTGCATCACAGGAGCGAACTTCGCGATAGCGCCCGTCCGCAGATAGTCACCGTAAGCAAATCCGCCTGGCACCAGAATCGCATCGCAACCCTCCAGGTCCTCCGACGCATGCCAAAGATAGGTCACTGGTCGACCTACCAGCGCATCGACCACATTGTAAGTGTCGTGATCGCAATTAGACCCCGGAAAGACCAGAACGCCGAACTTCATGACTTAAGGATAGCACTCGAAAATGGGAGATAGAAGAGATGGTGACGTATCGGAACCTAGATCGGCGCATAGACCGCGTAGCCGCGTGGTGGAGCAGGGAACTCGGCGTGGCCCTCCGCGTCTGTAGTCCGCTCATCCGGATGCGCAATGTCATGGCCGTCCCAGGCCACAGGAGTGAACTTCTGGTTATGCCATTTTGTTTTCACCGACGTGCCCGACCATTTATCCCCAAGGTTATTCAGCACATAAACACATCCGGGCTGTTGATCGATGCCGCCACGCTCCAGGATGTAGAGGTCCGGATCAGCATGGAGAATGCAGGCCTCGCCACCGGCATATTTATGGTGCGCATCGATCAGCGCATCAATGCCATTCGGTGTGCCCGCGCGGGCGAGACCAAGGTTGAAGTAGTCGTACCACCAGATGCACGGATACCCCTCGTTCATCAGGATGAACGAGTAAGCAAGGTTCTTGTCGTTGACGATTTCATTGCCGCTCATATCGTGGTTGTCCACAAAAGTCACCGCATTAAACGGCCGCTTCGCCACAACCGAACCATCAGCAGTGAGGTTTCTGAGATCGTACTTCAGCGTGTCGCAGGCATCCTTGAGTTTGTAGCGCAGAGGAAAGTCGAACGCTGCAATTTGGTTATCCGTGACCGACTTAACGCCGTCGAGCCAGCCTTCAATATCCTCAGGTCCCGACCAATACTCGCCCACAACAAAAGGGGTGAACTCCTTGCCATCGCGCTCATAGCGATACTTCGCGAGCAAGCCGATCATCCACGCTCCATAGCCCTTCGCAAAATCGAAGCGGAAGCCATCGAACCGCAGTTCTTCGATCACCATTCGCGCGTATTCGAACATCGCCTCATAGACCCGCGGATTGCGATGACAAAGATGCGGAAACCCAGCAAAGTTCTCGCCCTCAATCATCACCCTCTCGTACCGCGAGGGATGGAAGCAGTTCCAGTCGCGAGGAAACTTACCGGATTTTGGCGTGAACTTTGTCCACCGCTTTTGCCCGTCGATCGGATTGACCTCTTCTTCATCCGCACCAGAGTTGTGGTTGATCACCATATCGGCATACGCGCCGATGTTGCGTTCGTGGAGAGTGCGAATCAGGTTTTCCAGCTCTTTGCGATTGCCATAAAGCGTCTTCGCTCCACCCTTCTGATCGAACTCGCCCAGATCGAAGTAGTCGTATGGATCGTAGCCCGGCGACCGAGCTTCAGCGCCTTTGCAAATCGGAGGCAGCCACAACGCATTGATGCCTGCTTTCCCCAGCAACTCAGCCTTCTCAGCGATGAAGTTCCACCATTCGCCCTCTTTGTGCTCCTTGATTGGCGCGTCCCAGTAGAACGCCTGCATCATCACAGCCATCGCACGAATCTCCATTCGCGAACGTCAACGCAGCCATTCTCTTCATGCCGATCGGCATCGAAAGGGAGGCTTTACGATATAGTTCTTCAACAGGTTTGATGCCGATCGACGAAGTCAGGTTGGAATGGACATCCGAAACAACAATGCGAGCGCACATCTCAAAACCGCCGGCAGCGCGTTAGTGGCGTGGTGGCGGGCCGCAACTCTGGACGCGCTCATTGTCGGCGTTCTCTGGCTTATCGGTCTGGAATTGATTCGTGTTCCATGGGCGCCGTTCTGGGCGATCCTCGGAGGGCTGCTCCAAATCATCCCGACCTTCGGAGGCATGATCGCTCTCATCGGCCCGGTTCTCGCGGTAGCTTTTAGCGGACACGACGAGTGGCGCCTCGGACTAGTGCTCGGCCTATACGGTCTCATCGTCATCCTCGAAGGACTTGTTATCGGCCCTTATGTGCTCCACCGCACGACTAGGATTCCCTGGTGGGCGGCCTTCTTCGGCCCCATCGTTCTCGGCATCCTGATCCCATTCTGGGGAGTCCTGCTGGCACCGCCGTTACTGGCCGTGATTTTCGCCTTCCGCAGACCTGCACCGCCCAAACCGATGTAGCTTATCCAAGTTTGTACCGCGTCTCCGCCAATCGATAAAGCGGCCGCCACACCAGCCGATTGATCGTAACCACCATCAGCGCCATCACAATCGTCGCCGTCAACAGGATCTGAAACTGTCCGTGATCGGTCGCCGCACTGATGACAGCACCCAGCCCCACCGTCTGCAGCGTCTGGTCTTTCAAATGGTAGTACTCCGCAATAATGCTGGCATTCCACGCTCCTCCCGAAGCAGTAACCAATCCCGTAATCAGAAACGGAAAGATGCCGGGCAGAATGACAGTCTTCCACTTTTGCAGCGTTGTGAAGTGAAACAACGTCGCCACCTCCTTCAAATCGGAGGGGATTGCCATCGCTCCGGCAATCACATTGAACAGGATGTACCACTGTGTTCCCAGTAGCATCAATGCAATCGAGCCAATCCCCATCCCGCCGCCAACCCGTACCAGCGCAATCAGAATGACAGGGAAGAGTGCTGTGGCCGGAACGGACGCCGCAATCTGCGCAATCGGTTGCGCGATGCGCGCCAGCCGCGGATGAAATCCAATCGCAACCCCAACCGGAATCGTCCAGACGGCGGCGATGATCAGCGCGACATTCACTCGTAAAAATGTCGCCATCGCTCCCCTCATGATTTCAGCAAACTCTGACCCATGTACCTGTCGCAACAGAGTCAGCGCCTGCCACGCAGCATAGGCAACCGCCGCCGCGATCAAAACCAAAACTGTGCGCCGCAGCAACATCGCCACTGTGCCGTTCCTTGCGGCAACACCTTTACGAGAAGCAGGAGTTGGGGGTGCCTTCTCAGTGCGCTCCCGGGCTAGTCGCCGATACAGACCCTCTTCTAGGGGTACAACCGTATGCTGCCGAAGCGATCGTAGCCCTCGCGAGTGTTGCAGCAGATGGAGCAAAGGAGAACGTACCCTCGATCCGCTCTCGACCTGTTCAAACTTGAACTTGTCGCTCCACGCAATAACCGGCCTCCAGATCAATTGATCCGTCGCCACGATAATGGCGACCATCGTCAACAGGCCCCATGTAATCGCCGCAGTATTTTCAGTTCCAGCCGCCGTTTGCAGATACGAACCCAATCCCGGAAGCCGGAAATCTCGCGTCCCGAGAACGAACATTTCGCACGCCATCAGGAAGAACCACCCACCCGCGACCGATACCATCGAATTCCATACAAGGCCAATCGCAGCGTAGGGGAGCTCGAGCTGCACCAGCCTTTGCAGTCGCGAAAACTTATAGATGCTCGCCGCCTCCGAAAGCTCTCGCGGAATGCTCTTGATCGACGAATAAAAACTGAAGGCCATATTCCAGACTTGGCCCGTGAAGATCAGAACAATGGCGCCCATCTCCACCCCAATCTGCCGAGTAGGAAACAGCGCCACCATCGCTAGCATCACGCCAGGCAGAAAACTCAGTACTGGAATCGATTGCAGAATATCCAGTCCGGCGATCATCAACGCCTCGATACGCTTGTTGTAGGCAGCCACGTATCCATAACCGATGGCAAAGACCAGACTCAACAGATAGGCCAGACCGATCCGCACAACCGAATAAAACGCGTAGACCGGCAGCGCCCGCGGGCTCTGCGAGATGACGATCTCCGGTTCCGGATGTCCGAACCAATACTTCGCAATGAAGACAACTCCATAAAAACAGGCCAGCCCGATTCCGGCCACGCATATATCCAGCAAGAATGGCCAACTCCGCTGCAAAACCTGCGAGCGCGCCAGCGTCTCCCGTCCGGGAATGTTACTGAACTTCTCCGGAAACCGCATCATGCGTCCTTCTCCGCGCTTGCCTTCACCTCCGCCTCGTGATGCAGCTTTTCCGATTGGATAAACCGGCGCCGCGAAGCGTCGTAATCAAACAGCTCGGCATACCTGCCCCAGTTGATCGCTGTCTCGAGTTGCCGCAGGGTCTCTTCCTCACTGAATTGTTCGTCCAGAACGTCGTGGAAAAACTCCTCCGGCACGCTGCGGTCGCTCTTGGACTCGATCGCACGCACAATCTGCCGCAGCAACAGAACGTTTTCTATCGCAGCGGTCCGAAAGAGCTCTTTCTGGTGGAGAATCTCCGAATTGGCATATTCCGCCCCGGTCGGCGTAATCTCGGCATCTCCCTCGGTCACCTTGAGGAAGCCGAGCAATTGCGCCGCATCCACGATCGGCAAAAGGTCGTCGATCTCGAACGAAAGATCACCCGCAAGCCGATAGATATCGTCTTTGCCGTGATGATCCAGCAACAGTTCCAGAAGCCCTGCAATCCCTCCGGGGCGGGCATGGGGCAGCATCTGATAGTGCATCTGCCGCTGGTCCCGAACTGGCTTTCCCGTTGCGGTCTGAGGCAAATCAGGCGGTTGCGCATCCGGCTGCGTCAGTACCTTGTAGATATAGTCCACCAGTTGCATAAACGCGGTCGCCTTCCGATCTCTCGGGTGCGGAATCGCCACCCGGAAATCGGTTCGAACATGGCCCGGATTGCGGCCGAGCACGATGATGCGGTCCGCGAGCAGAACCGCCTCTTCGATGTTGTGCGTAACCAGGAAGATCGCCTGAGTGGGAATCGTCTTCTTCTGCCAAAGCTCAAGCAGTTCACTGCGCAGGTTTTCTGCCGTCAATACATCCAGTGCAGAGAATGGCTCGTCCATGAACAGGACCTCTGGCTCAACCACCAGGGCGCGGGCAAAGCCCACCCGCTGCCGCATTCCGCCAGAAAGCTCCTTCGGATACGCGGCTTGAAAACCGTCCAGACCCACAGTATCGAGAATCTTCAGGCTCCGCCTCCGCCTCTCGGCAGGCTCCATCCCCTGGGCCTTCAAAGGGGCCTCAACGTTTTCAAGAACGCTAAGCCAGGGGAACAGCGCGAAGCTCTGAAAGACAATCGACACATTCACATTGGCCGTTGCGATCGGCTGCTCATGCCAATACACCTCTCCGGCTGAAGGTTTCGAAAGCCCAGTCAGCATGCGGAGCAGCGTGGATTTTCCAGAGCCGGACGGCCCCAGCAAAGCCACAATCTCCCCCGCCGTGATGGAGAGATCGGTCGGGGAGATGACCTGAATCCGGTTCTCGCTTGGTTGAGCGTAGTATTTCTCGACCCGTTCGGCGCGTATGATGGCTGGCTGCATAGGATTTCGTAATAAAGCCGAGTTCTGTGTTGAATTGTGACGGTTTGTTCGCCAACCGGCTCTTCGGTCAGCGTATCATTACTAGGTAGGCGATGGGGAAACCTGATGCTTCCGAACGTGATATTCAAATTGTTTTAATTGATCTTCAAATTTGGGGAAATTACGCATGGCAGATCCAACAATCGCCGCTCCGGCAAAACCTCGGGTGCTCGTAGCAGATGATGAACAGGTGATTGCCAATACACTCGCAATCATTCTGAACCAGGCAGGATTCGACGCGCGCGCAGTCTTCAGTGGAGAGAAGGCCGTAGAGTCGCTCGAGAGTTTTCAGCCGGATATGCTCATCAGCGACGTCATTATGACTGGCATGACCGGCATCGAAGCCGCCATCATAACCCGCAGCAAACTGCCGAAATGCAAGATCCTGCTGTTCTCCGGGCAGGCCGCCACCGCGGACCTCCTGGAAAAGGCCCGGGCGCAAGGGCACGAATTTGAGATCCTGGCCAAACCGGTTCATCCCACCGATCTGCTCGCAAAGCTGCGCGGCTAGCTCTATTGCGTGCGTGAGATGTGCGTACGGGGACGTTCGTAAGAAAAGTCCTGCTAATGGCAGAGTTCAGATTCGTTCAAAAGAGCCAGTGTCAAACTGGCGTCTCTCTTTCACCTTGGCGGCAGGGACACCAGCATAGACCGTCCAGGCGTCCAGGTTTCGCGTCGCAACCGAGCCCAACCCGAGCACGGCACCTGCACCTAGGCTCACTCCGGGGGCGACCGACGCTCGAGCGCAAACCCAGGCATACTCGCCGATCTCCATGGCATAGGCTATTAGCGGGAATCCAGGGTCGTCATAGTCATGCGTGGCCCCGCAAATATACGCATCCTGCGAAAGAATCGCATGCGACCCCAGTCGAACCGGCGCCGGATTATAGATCTCAACGCCATCCCCTGCTGTCACCTGATCGGCACAGATCAAATTCCACGGCGCCCAGACTTTGGATCGCGGATAGAAATGGCAGTCCGCTCCCATCGTCGCTCCAAACCGCCGTAAAAGGAACGATCTCCAGGAATGTAACGGTCGCGGTGACGTTCTGTAGAAAAAGAGCCAGCAAATGTTCCAATTGAGCCGTCGCAAACGGTTTCGCAACGAAAAAGCCGGCCGCAGGTACGGATCAACCGCGGTGTCGGGCGAGATATGTTCCGCCGCGTTGTAGTGAATCTCTTTCGGCATGAGCGAAATAACCTATTCTGAATCGACAGAAGTGGGAGTGAGAACCGTAGCCGTTCCAAACAGCCGGATAATCGCCTTTGCATTTTCTCGCATATCATACCGGCGATGAAAGCATCGAAAGGCAAGCTCCGCCATCCGCCGTCGCTCCGGGATCGTCATGCCGATCCATCGTTGCAGAAGGCGCAATGTGCCCTCGGCCGTGTCCAACTCCATCAGTCCAGCGCCATCCACAGCAATATCTTCGGCGATGTTGACTTTATCGGCCAACAATACCGGTTTTCCGCACGCCAGAGCCTCCGCAACAGCAATTCCGAAGTTTTCCTGGTGCGAAGGCAAAACGAATGCTTCAGAACCAAAGAACGCGCCCCACTTCGCATCTCCTGTGACCATTCCGGGCCAGAAGACGCGATCTTGAATGCCCGCGCTTGTGGCAGAAGCTTTCAGCTTTGCGCTCCACTGTTGTTGGTCCGGGCCAGCCATCACAAGGTAAAGATCGGGATCGTCAGCTGCGACTTTCGCGAACGCATCGATCAACAGGTCGCACCCTTTCTTGCGGTGGATGCGTCCGAGAAACAGCAGATATCGTTTGCCCTCAGCCTCGGGGCACTTAGCAAAGAAAGCTCGCTTTTGCGCCTCTGGATCGCCCGATGGCCCGCTGGCGCCGTACGGCACGACATAGGCATTCCAACGATGCATCCAAAAACTTTGTTCCGCCAGACGCTTCTCTGCCTTGGACGTGAAGAGGACACGATATGCGCCACGCAGAATCCAATACTCCGCAGGAACCCAGTACAGCCACTTCTTAATATGTTTTAACGGAAATGCATGTTTAAAATACGGATCCAACATGCCATGCGTGAACACCACATAGGGAGTGTTCCCGGCAAGCGTTCGCCAGGCCGCATATCCGCAGTACTGCCACAGTCCGTTGACGACGACCCCATCGAAACGATGTCGATTGTCTCGTAGCCAGGGAAGCAACTTCGAGTTAAACCCGTACTTGGTATTGGTCGGACCAAGGGCGTGGACCGGAAACCCGATATCGCTCAGGTAGGGTGCGGACGGATCGTCGAGCGTCACCACCTCGCCCGTGTACCCGATGGGACCGTAACTGAGGAGCACCCTTACCGACTCAGTGGGGCCACCCGCCGCGGGATCCAATGTTCCGATAATGTGGAGAATCCGCATCTACTTTAGTTCGTCGTCCTTCAGAATACCAGCACGGTTGTTGTCGAAAAGAGTATCTCGTCGTGTCGTCAAGAGGCTGTTATCTTCCGCGTCACCTGTGCCACAGCGCGCCTCAAACCCTGCACATCCTTCTCGAAGTCCCATGTTTTAATTCTTGCCAGTGCGCGCTGGCCCATCGTGTCGGCCGTGGATGGCTCGGCCAACGCCCTCCGTAGGGCGTCCGTCAAAGCCGCCACATCGCCAACGGGGAAGACGCAGCCTTCCACTCCGTCCGAAATCAGATCGGGCTGACAACCCACATCGTCAGAAACGATGACGGCCCGTCCTGCGTTCATCACTTCGTTAACGATCAGCCCCCACGGTTCATTCCGGGAAGGCAGCACGAAGACCGTCGCAATATCGAAGAATCGCGGCAACTCCGATTGATTGCGGAAGCCGCAAAATCTCACACTTTCGACGCCACTCTGCTTCACGCGTGTCTCCAACGCCACTCGTTCTTCACCATCCCCAACGATCACAAGATAGGGATGAGATCCGATCTCATCGCCCACCACCAAATCAAGATAGGCGTCCAGCAAATCCGCACATCGTTTCCGCGTTTGCAGCTTGGACGCAAACAGAATGACAGACCGTGACCCATCCAGATCCAATTCGCTCAGTAATTCCCCTCGACGAACGACGGCGTCCCGGCACCGTCTTTGAAAATAATCATTGTCAACCGCATAAGGCATTAGATATTGCGGAAAATCGTCGCCGAGGTAGTACCGCCAATGCGCAGCATTGGCACTGCCAATCGTCAGCACTCCGTCGATGAGATGTCGGAGAACGTCGAAGAACAGCCGCTTCGTTTCATGCTTCCATCCCCTCATTTGTTTTTTGTCGAGACGCGACTCAGCACGAAGCAGCACCGGAATCCCCAGCAACTTTGCAGCTAAGATCCCCTGAAGCGCATTCAGAGTCGAGTATCCGTGAACCCACAGCACATCGAAGCCCCGAACTCCTTCGCGGCCCCTCAATCTGCTGAAAATGCCGTGACTCAATTGGCTCGTTGGGCCAGTCCTCCGTTCATCCCAGATCGCAGGCAGAAATTCGTGCTGGTACCCACCTACCAGAGGCACATCCCATTCCACGTCCACACCAAAACCCTTGTCGGCATAGGGCTGAATGGAAAAATCTGAGGCAAAAAGTACGGTCAACTCAATATCCAACTCTTGCGCTATGCGTCCTAGCAACGGGGCCTGATACTGGATTGGGTGGCTTACCAGGTAAGCAACCCTCACCCTCTTCCTCTTCTTGCTTTCTTCATCCATCCCGGAATTCGTCTTCGACACTGGCGGCCTCGTCTACGGAGAAATCTTTCGTGTAAGGTTGGCAATGGCCTTGCGCAACGCTCGAACATCCTCTTCGAAGCCCCACGTACGAATTCTCTCAAGAGCGCTAAAACCCATCCGCTCTGCTGTTTCAGGCTTAGCCAGCACACGATGCAACGCATCTGCTAGCGCGTTGACATCGCCAACCGGAAACACGTAGCCCTCTACTCCATCGGTAATCAAATCAGGGTGACACCCCACATCGTCCGACACAATGACCGGCCTCGCGGAGTTCATCACTTCATTGACAACCAGGCCCCACGGCTCATGACGAGCTGGCAAAACAAACACACTTGCAAGATCAAAGAACCGCGGCAACTCCGATTGATTCCGGAACCCCGTGAATCGAACATCAGTCAATCCCGTCGATTGCATCTGCTCTTCCAACCTCGCTCGCTCTTCTCCCTCTCCTACAATGAGCAGATAAGGTTTCTCGTAGCAGCTCTTCTTCTCGAGCAAGATACGATACGCGCTCAGCAAATCGGAACAATGTTTTCGCTGTTGCAGCTTCGAGGCAAACAAAATAACAGGTCTGCCATTATCAAGACCCAGCTCGCGCCGCATTTCCTCTCGTGTCGTTGCCACTTCACGGCTTCGCTGCTGGAAATAGTCGTTATCCACCGCGTAGGGCATCAAGAAAAATGGCGCTGTCTCTCCCAGATAATGCCTCCAATACTCTGAGTTCAGAGTGCCGACAGGCAATATCCCGTCAACTAAATTCCTCAGCACCTGAAAAAAAGCCTGTTTCAGCAGGAGCTTGGGTCCGCTGCGCGGGCGGTCCTTCAACCACATATCACCGCGCATCAATACCGGTATCCCCAGAGCCTTGGCGGCCACCATTCCGTGCAACGCGTTCACCATGGCATAGCCATGGACCCATAGGATGTCAAACTCCCGCTCCCCATCATTGCCGCGAAGCGCGCTAAATATGCCGTAATTCAGAGGCGTAGTAACCGTCTGCGTCCCGTCGTCGCGTAACACAGGAAGAAATCGATGGCGATATCCGTCCAGCAGCGGAACGTCCCACTCGATCGCTACTCCAAAGCCTTCGTCTTGATAGCTCCGCACGGAAAAGTCCGAGCCGAACAAAACGGTCAGGTCGATGTCCGGCTCTTGCGAGATGCGGCGCAGCAGGGGTGCCTGATACTGAATGGGGTGGCTCACCAGATACGCCAACCTCACTTTATTCTTCAATCGATTTCCCCATGTCTGGCGTAAATAAGATCGTCTTTCGCCTGGCTCCGTCGCACTCCGTTGGCGCTATATCGCTACTGTTGAATTGCAATAAGCAGAATGGATGCGATACCCAGCAAGGTTGAGAGTCCTCCAGATTTGATCGCCGCCTTCATCTGGTTGGTGGGCAGGAAGACAATATCTTCCGGCTCCAGCACCGGGTCCGGCGCCTTCCCCTGAATGACCTTCTTAATGTCGACACGTACAACCTGCCGATCGACTCCAACGGAGCGGATAATTCTCAGATCGTTTTCCTGACCTTCAAATCCAGGGCCACCCGCGAGCGCTGCCAATTTCATCAATGTCATCGGGGAGTTTTGTTGAAGTGGGATAGCGCCTTGGATCTTGAAAGCGCCGAGAACATAGACCACTCCTACTCGAGGAACGATGATCGTGTCCCGGGGAAAGATCGGGATATTTGCGGCAACGCTCTTGGCCGGGTCTGTTCCTAAGTCCACCGTGATAGGGTCCTTTAGGCCATATCGGTTGATCGTGATGATGTGGCTGGCAGTAGTGGGAAGGCCGGCGCCCCCGACGACTACCGTTGTCGTCGTGTTTGGTAAGCCGCCTCCGCTGGCCGCCGAGAGGACATCGTAAAGGTGTCTTTCGCCAATGATGGGAACAATTCCATGGATTTCGCCGATTACGGTGGCGATCTGATTCGGCGATTCGGTGACTTGAATCGACACCTGAGGATCGCGATACATGCCGGCTGCAATCAGCTTTTGCGCAAGTAGATCCTGCGCTTGATGCAACGTGAGACCTTCCACATGCAAAGAGCCGACCAGAGGAAGTTGAATCGTTCCATCAATGCTGACCCGCACTATCGGAGCATAGTCTGGGCTGCCGTAGAGATGCACCGTCAGAAGGTCTTCTCTTCCCAGATAGATATCACGGTTTGCTGGATACAAGATTGCCGGGTCCGTTGTGATAACGACCGGAGGGTTGACGGGCGTGGAAATGCCGAGCGCTGGGCCACTGAACTGAGCCATAGCCGCACCGCTACAGCACACAAGCACAAGAAAGAGACCGACGCTAAAGAACCACGTGCTCCTCCTCGACTGCAGCAAACGTTCGGTCTGGAGAGTATTTCGCGTCTGCTTCATCGCTTTGGCTCCCCTACTTCATGGGTTTCTTCGTCAGACGGCTTGTGCGATTCCCAACTATCGCTATCCACGCTCGCGTAGGAGTAACCCGAATACCCATAGTATCCGTAGTACTCCGGTGAGTTAAGGTCGACGGCATTCAAGACGATACCCGTAATCCCAGCGCCCGAGCGGAGCAGGATATCTCTGGCGCGGCGCACGACGTGTTTGCTCGACTTGCCGTGCCGCACCACGAGAGCAACCGCGTCTGCTTGCCGAGCGAGAATGACACCGTCTGTGACGGAAAGTATCGGGGGAGAGTCGATGACGATATAGTCATACAGCTCTGCGCAACGTTTAAGGATAGCCTCCATCGCGCCAGAACTTAACATCTCTGTCGGGAAAGGCGGAACCGGTCCGCTTGGCAGAATGTCGAGATTCGGAATCTCGCGTACACTTTGCACGGTATCTTCGAGCGTCGTCGCGCCGGTCAACACCGTCGTAAGGCCAATCTTGCCGTTCAACCCAAAGCGGTGATGAATGTTAGGCCGGCGTAGGTCGCCGTCAATTAACAGCACCCGCGTATCGCGTTGAGCAAGAATCGCGGCAAGGTTACTCGCGGCGGTCGTCTTACCTTCTGACGGCGTTGCGCTCGTCAACACGATAATCTTCGGAGGATGGCCGGCCGTCGACAACAGAAGAGAGGTCCGAAGCGAACGGAAGGCCTCGGCGAATTGCGACTTCGGCTGTGTCAATATGCCTATATTGCGCTGCGCCGTAGTCAGGGTTCCTGCCTGATCGACAGAGGAGCGCCGTGCCCGCGGAATGATCGCAAGCGACGGCAATTCGGTGATGCTCTCGATCTCTGCGATACTGCGTAGCCCCGTATCCAAGCTCTCCATAAGGAATGCGATGACTATTCCAGCCAGGAGACTAAAAACCAGAGCAGTAAGAATCACGGTCGATTGCGGACGCAGCAAGGGGCTTGCGGGAGGTAACGCAGGGTCGACAACGTCGATCTCCAGAGACTCTAGTCCCGACTGAACGCTGGCAGTCCTTAGACGTTGCTGCAGACTGTCATATAAAGTACGGTTCGCTTCAAACTCGCGCTGGCGTAACGTGTACTCAACAAGTTGATCTCGCAGTTTATAGGCGTCGGTCTTCTGGGCTTCCAGGGCAGCCGTGGTTTGGTCTTCATTGGCTCGAGCGACGATATAATTCTGCTTCGCTTGCAACAGAAGACGATTCTGCTCGGTATCGATTTCTTTGACGAGTTCGTCAATCTGGGCCTTGAGCGCCTTAGCCTGAGGATGGTTCGGCCCAAGGGATGAATCCAGCTGGGCGTAACTCGATCGGGCGGTTGCGAGCTGCCCCCGCAGCTGATTCAACTCCCCGGGCGCCGTTCCCGGAGTCAACTCGAGGGCACTTTCAATCGAGTCCGGGTCCATTCCGCTCACCACGCGATAGCGTGCTTCCGCAATAATGCGCGCCAGTTTCGCCGCCGCGGCCGCTTTAGCCAGATCGTCGAGTGAGCTGCTGATTTGATTGTGCGTCGGATCGAAGCCAAGGATACCCAGCCGTCGCTGCATGTCCATCATCTTCTCTTGCGACGTCTCCACCTCTTGTTTCAGGCCCTCCAACGTGCCCGAGAGAAAGTCGGAAGCATATTGCGAAGACTCGTATCGAGTCTGATAGCTGCGATGAATGTAGTCCGAAATTACTTTGTTGACGATATCGGCTGACAGCTTTGGATTCAGGCTGCTGTAGCTGATGCGGATGATGTCCGTCTTCGGAACCTGTGCCAAATGCAGGTTGCTCTGCAGCCGGTGAACTGTGCTTTGTCTCACCAGCCCATCGTCAAGTGAGGTGTGGGGCACCGGCGCCTTACTTTCGAGAAAATCAGCATTGTTCGAAAGATCGAGCTCTTTACACACCTTCAACATGAGCGAGTCGCTCTTGAGAATCTCAATCTCTGTCAACATTTTGGAGCTCGTGTCTCCGCCGTATCCCTGTACAGCGCTGACCCTGTACTCGTTCGACGCTCCCGACCGAACCTGGATCCGTCCATAAGCGTCGTAAAGCTTTGGCTGAGATTCTGCTTTGAAGACTCCGTAGGCCAGACCCAGTAGCACGGCAATAATCAAGACCCATCGCCGTTTCCGCAGCACAATCAGCGCTTCAGACAGCGTAGTATCTGTAACCGTCGTACTGAACCCGCTCAGATTAGTCTCCGGTACACCCGTGACCGGCGGTTGCGTAGTTTGGGAACCCATTGCACTTAGTCTACCCGAGGGTCCTTGCGGAAGGAAGACTAGACTCCACAGCGCAAACACAACGGACCAAAAGAGAAAGCGCCATGTCGCCCAGGTGGGGACTTCAACATAGGTTATGCTGCGTTAGGAGGACTTATAAGCACTGAAATGAGTGAAAACGTCAGGATTGCGGTTGTTGGATCGGGATACGTTGGCTTGGTTGCAGCGGTTTGCTTTGCCGAGATGGGACACGATGTGATCTGTGTCGACAATGACGAACGTAAGGTTGCAGCTCTTAAGACAGGGGATTGCCTTATCCACGAAAATTTTCTCCCGGATTTGCTGGCAAAGTATGGCAATACGAAGGTACGTTTCACGGCGGATCTCGCACATGCGACACGCGAGAGCGAAGCCATCTTTATCGCTGTCGGAACCCCCCAAAGCGAGGGTGGAAACGCAGATCTATCCTTCGTTGAGGCCGTCGCCTGCGAAATCGCCCGTTCGCTGACCTGCTATAAGGTAATCGTCGAAAAGAGCACGGTCCCCGTCTACACGAATGAGTGGGTAACTCGCTCGATGGAGCGCAATGGCGCCGATCGCCAGATGTTTGACGTCGTCTCCAACCCCGAGTTTCTGCGCGAGGGAACGGCCGTTTCTGATTTCCTTCACCCCGACCGCATCGTCGTCGGCGCGGACAGTGATCGGGCAGCCGAGGTGCTCAAGCGAATCTATCTCCCATTGACGAGTGGCAGTTATTACCCGAAGGCCGACGCCGTCGCCGGACACCGTAATAGCGCGTCCGTGCCTCCGCTGGTGCTTACCTCCACTAAAAGCGCCGAGATCATCAAGCATGCTTCCAACGCATTCCTTGCCATGAAGATATCGTTCATCAATGCGGTCGCAAACCTGTGCGAGGCCGCGGACGCCAACGTGGAACAGGTTGCCAAGGGCATGGGTCTCGACAATCGCATCGGACCAAAATTCCTGCGTCCCGGTGTTGGATACGGTGGCTCTTGTTTCCCCAAGGATATAGCCGCTTTTCGCTCGGTGGCCGAGCAGCTAGGCATAGACTTTAGCCTCCTGGCAGAAGTTGAGAAGATCAATACGGAGCAGAAGAAGCGATTCCTCAGCAAGGTTCGCTCTGCCTTATGGACTCTGAGGGGAAAGCGGATCGGTGTTTTGGGCCTGGCATTCAAGGGTGGTACGGACGATATCCGGGAATCGCCGGCGATTGAGATTATCGAAACACTTCTCGCCGAAGGCTGCACGATCGCAGCCTATGATCCTGCCGCGATCAAGCGCACTCAGGAGGTTCTTCCAGTTGGCCCCAATCTCAGCTTCGCGACGAATCCTTACGCTGCCGCGCAAGACGCTGATGCTTTACTCATTCTGACAGACTGGAATGAATTCGCGACTCTTGATCTCGATCGCATTAACAAGACCCTACGCTATCCAATCATTATTGACGGCAGAAACCTTTATGATCCAGATATCATGACCCAACACGGCTTTACCTATATCAGTGTAGGACGACCCGCAGCTCATCCAGTGCGGGCCTCTCTCCAGGGTCCGCCAACATCTAACACCCGTGGCTGACAATAGAGATCCCCTCTTGGTCTCCGGGCCTTCTGATTGTAAAAACGAAGAGAGCGGCAACCGGTCACGGTCTGCCGAAGAAAGGTAGTGGATGGCGTCTCGAACTTTTCTGGTCACTGGGGCAGCCGGTTTCCTCGGCTCCCATCTTTGTGACTCGTTGCTCGCCTTAGGCCATTCGGTCATTGGCGCCGACAATCTGAGTACGGGCAGAATGGCGAACCTCGAACACCTTCGGCGAGAGAGCCGTTTCAGCCTGATCGAGCAGGATATCTGCAAGCCCTTTGATCCGGGCCGGGTAGATTTCGTCTTCAACTTTGCATCCCCCGCAAGCCCGGTCGACTATGCCCGGCTCGGAGTCGAAACTCTCCTCGTCGGTTCGGCAGGAACCATCAATACTCTCGACATCGCTCGAAAATATGCTGCAGGCTACCTCCACGCCTCTACGTCTGAGTGCTACGGCGATCCCGAAGTCCATCCGCAGGTCGAGTCCTATTGGGGACACGTCAACCCCGTCGGCCCCCGCTCCGTTTACGACGAAGCCAAGCGATTCTCTGAAGCCGCCGTCATGGCTTATCACCGCTACTACGGCGTCGATACCCACCTCGTGCGCATCTTCAATACCTATGGCCCCAGGCTTCAACCCAGCGACGGCCGGGTAATATCGAACTTCATGGTCCAGGCGCTTCAGTCCGACCCTCTCACAATTTATGGCGACGGCTCTCAGACACGGAGCTTCTGCTATGTCTCGGATCTCATCGACGGCATCCTCCTTCTGTCGCGTTCGGACGAGCACTTTCCGGTCAATATAGGCAATCCTGACGAGTGGACAATCCTCGAATGCGCCCGCGAGGTGCTTGCAATCACGGCCTCAAAATCCGAAATACTATTCCAGCCTCTTCCCGAAGATGATCCTGTCCGCCGCCGGCCTGATATCGGCCGTGCCCGGACGCTTTTGAGTTGGGAACCGAAGATCAAACTGCGCGAAGGATTGAAAAAATCGCTCGAGTACTTTGAAGCCTTCGCCAAATAATCTGCGTGCCGGTTGCGATCACGGCAACTCAGGCCGGTTGCGCAGTTGCGGATACCAGGTAAGTCCAAACGCAATAGAGGTATTCTTCTGCAGTCCCGGCTTGTAGATCGGTGCCTTCCATCCTTCGTATTGCATCCAGGAGTTCAATTCGATCTCTGGCTTGAGCCGCTTCACGATGCTGCCCTTGAATTGGTTCTGCGTCGTGCCGCCCGGGATAAAGTTGAACGGCGTCTTCTTGTTCAGATACTCAAATTGTGCCCATTCATTCGGCGAAAAATGATAAGTCAGCCATGCCTGGCCCCCCTTGGCCTCCCGGCCAATCCAGTCTCCCATAATGAAGCCCTTGGCCGTATATCCCTGCAGTTGGACGACCTCCCAATACGCAAATTGACCCGCATGCGCCGGTGCAACTCCGGGGTCCGTCGATACTGCTTCGACTCTGAAATCAAACTTGTTTAGTTTAGGAATCTGTGAGACGTACAGGCCTGTCCGAAACGAAGCCCGGCGCGGCGCGCTGATCGGAGTGACGTCGTCGTGGGAGATCGAGTCGAGATAGAACGTAACGTATTTCCGCAGACGTGGCAGGCGGTATGACGCGCTGAAGTCGCTGAATCGCGCCCCCGGGTCATTGCGCGAGACCTTTTCATCCCCAGCCGTGTCGTTCGTGTCATAGAAGCTATGCCAAAACGTACCCAGCGTGACAGGTGCGTGTCCCTCACCTCCCCATATGACCGTCCTCTGGAAGGAAAACTCAAAGTTATCCGTTGGCCGGAATGAAAACATCTCCATATGCAACCATGGTGACCGCGGAACCATATGCCCCTTCAGGCTTCCCACAAAAAAGTCGTAGCGCACAGGGCCCAGCAGCTTGGACAGCCACTTGATGTTTAGCGGTTCCACTCGATTCACTCGAAGGGTATAGCCATCTTCGGCATTGTTCGACCATGCCATCGCGCTTCCGGTCGCCGGTCCTAGCCACGCATCCGTCTTCCCTCCGGATATCTCATGGCCGAGCACGTGGACGGAGGCATACGCCTCCACCAGTCGAAAGGGATTTTCCTCGCCAATTGGACCTTGAGGAATCGTATCCTGCGGCCCGGTATAAGAAATCTCATCGATGTTGGAGAGCTGTCTCGACAACGCGGCAGAGTACCCTGTGGCAGAAGGCGAGTGCTGATACTCTCCTCTGACATATAACGAAAATGGTCCCCACTCCTCAGCGGTCGAAGTCCCTGCTATCGCGTTGAAACCTGATTGGTAGGGTCGCCCATAGTCATTGGCGATAGTCTGGCCCAGGTGGTAGCTGTCCCGAAGTATCGGCCCGTCGATTCCAAGAAAGCGAGTGTAGTTGGACTCTAACCCATACACCAGGCCGCGGTCGGCTCTGTCATCTGGCACCTCTGAGTGAAGATACCCAATGACCTTCAAAAAAATATCCTGGGCCTGCTCGTTGTCGCTGCTCAAAATCGCCTCTTTTGAGGCCAGGAGCATGTGCAGCACGCTTCGGCGCGTATAAGGCCGCATGCTCAGGTACATCGTGTTGACGAATCCCATCCCATACAAACGCGTCAGCGCCGGGTACACCCAGTTATCCATCGGAATGTAAACCGATCCGAGCCGGTCCGGCGGCGGCTTCTCTGGACTGGGGGCGTAGGGTGCTAAGGCCTCAAACGGAGATTCCGGACTAGTCGGCTCCGGTGGAACAACCGGCGGCCCCTTCTTTTCGGGAGCGGGTGCCGAAGGCTGCGGTTGTTGTGGCGGTTGAGCAGAATACCCCGGAACAACCGGGCTCGCGTCCGGCGTAGGAGTTGGGATGGGTGCAGCCCCCGGAGCGGGATTCTGAGTGGGCGCCTGCGCGATTACGGTCCATGTAGAGCAAACTAGAATCGCCGCAAGAA
>Ga0210383_10001698_pt1 | contig 20041 bp, 24 predicted proteins | sample IncBWC14OmetaG_FD_160072 | JGI IMG/M metagenome (GOLD analysis project Ga0210383, IMG submission 160072) | Forest soil microbial communities from Barre Woods Harvard Forest LTER site, Petersham, Massachusetts, United States - Inc-BW-C-14-O ... | reverse complement strand
TCCGATCTCTCAATCGTTGCCAATGGGTATAGACCGACCGAAAGGGAGTAACCGTGAAATTCATGATGCTGATGATTCCCGCTGTTTACCAAGGTGGCAAGACGGTGCCAGGCTTTACGCCCGATCCGAAAAAGATAGAAGAGATGGACCGCTTCAACCAAGAATTGGGCAAAGCGTTCACAATTGAATCGCTCAACGGCCTGCATCCCCTCGCCCAGGGAGCGCGCGTGTCGTTCGCCAAAGGCAAGTCTTCCGTGACAGATGGACCGTTCATCGAAACGAAAGAAGTGGTGGGCGGTTATTGGCTGGTAGAGGCGCCATCTAAAGAAGAAGTCGTAAAATGGGCGCAGCGCTGCCCGGCGGATGAAGGCGACACAATTGAGATCCGGCAAGTCTTTGGGCCCGAAGTATTCGAAATAGGTTGAAGAGAGGAGATTCGGATTGAGTCAGACGCCGCGGGGCTTGGCGCTGTCGCGCCAAGAGGCAGCCCGTCTACGGGCCGCGTCTCCAGGGAAGGAGTTGGTGTCGGTAAGGCGGGACTCAAGCTCCATTTGCGACACGGAAGTAGCAACGGATTATTACTCGGCCGTTGGCCTCGCCCTGCGGGCCGCCGTCGCCAAAGTCTCCGGCGTTCAACGCGGCCAGACGGCCGCTTTAGTCGGCGATGCGCCTCACCCCTTTGGCGCCGCCCTGAGAGGGCGTTTGGCGGATGACGTCGCCGATGAAGGACGCTTCGTCCGAGATCCGGAAGGGTGAGGTCGGATATATTTTCGACGCGACTCAATGTCGCGTCGGACCGACCGAACGCCCGCACAAGGATGTGTGGGCAGGGCCGCAGCGAAACCATGCATGGTGAAGCGTCGCGGTCGAAGTCACGCCTCTAACTCGCCGTTGCCGGGCGAGGGCAAGGACGCCCGAACGGCCCGGCCAGACGAAGAACGCCGCCGGAGGCGACGGCCAAGCCGCCTAACAACAGCGTCAAGCCGCTCGCGGCGGACGCTGGATCGATCTCCGGCGCTTGCGTCGGGGGAGATACAACCAGGAATTCTTGGCTCGCGTTGAGCGGCGTTGGCGTGTACACGCTCACGTTACTTGCTACGTATCCGTTGTTGACGGCTGAAAATGCCGCGGCTTCCAGCGTCGTCGCACCGCCGCTGGGATCCATCTGCCGGCCATCGAAAATATCCCAAATGGCAAACGAATAATTGATTTGGGTGTTTGGGTCATTGAGATTGTTCAACAACCCGTTCCCGAGCCAACCGGCTGCGTTATACGCTTGCTGCGCGGAATAGGTACTCCCGCCAAACGTTGCAGTCCACGGAAATTTCTCGGTGCCGTTCAAGGCGCCAGCGCCCGTCATAGAGGCCAACCACGGAGCGTTCAGATAGGACTCGGTATTGAAATCATCGCAAATCATAAAGCCGGAATAGCTCATGCTGTTGCTGGTGATAGTCCCTTGGTACGGGCTGACGTAAACGCCGTTCGCCACCCGTTGCCCACACCGGTCAGATCCAAGGTGTATTGAGCGGATGCCTCTGGTGCAACCGCAATCAGACTCACTCCGAGTATTACTTTTATTTTCCCGTACATGCGCCGGATTTCCCCCCGCGAGCGCAATCGTGAACCGAACTTTGCGAAGCTTTGCACTCATCTTTCATGCAACGCAAAGGCAAATGTGAGAGTCATGACAAAGGACGCAGCTCACGATGCAATAAGTAGACTAGCAAAAGTTTCGATGGACTAACGAGTGGAGAGCAGCACCCAGAGGTAACAGTGGCCCTTGCGTAAGGGTCAGACGTCGCTTTGCGACTCGGTGCTTACGCACCCAGATTGGGAAGGTTTCCAGTAAGCGATGTGGTCGGTAAAGCGCGATTCGAGCGCCCTTTGCGACAGGATGTCGCAACGGTTCGAAGTGCGTCTTCGCACGAGATCCGGAAGTCGGACTGCAGTCGCGCCTCTGAGCCGCCGTCGTCGAGCGAGGGCAGGGATGCCCGAACGGCTCGACCAGACGGAGAAGAAACGAGCATGGCCTCGGAGGAACCGACACCAACAAAATCGCACGACGCGCCAGATTCGCCCCGCAGACCGTCTATCGGTGGTTCCAGGACAAGGAGGAGATCTTCATCCAAAGTTATGAACTCTGGACGCGCGAGGAATTTGGTGCTCTTAATACATTGCTGGTCAAGAACGCAAGCGATGCTCGCCTAGCCCGGGCCGTTGTCGCGCATCACAGGGCCTATCTCGTTTTTCGACGCAGTCTGCGCCAGTTGTCGGTGGAAAATAAAATCGTACGTGCGGCGCGCGCTCGCAGTCGCCTGAACCAGATCGAGTATGTGAAGAGCCTGAGCCCGAATGTTGCGCGAGACGACGCTTCTCTCGCAGCAATGCTCCTTCAGACGGAGCGTCTGGCCGACGCGCTAGCGGAAGGCGAGTTCCGCGACATGGGCCTGAACAAGAACGCAGGCGAAGAGGCGCTGGCACGTCTGATTCATGATTTCTTAAAGCCTAAATAAGTGCGGTCGTTGTTGAGTCACAGTCATGGTCGCGTCGTGCGCATTTCAGGCTCACCTGGCCGCACCACCGCTTTGGAATGTTGGGCGAAGTCCAACCAGTGTGATAAGCGTCGCGATTACCGAGAGAACCGCGCCCACTAAAATAATCGAGGCGGAAAGCACATTCCATGCGGCTCCGCTCTGGCCAACGGATTCCAATGGCGCGTCAGGCGCGCTGCCGAGGGCAGCTTTCAGGACGAGCCCGAGCCAACTTAAGTGCATGGAGAGGATGAAGCACCATGCCCCGCACTGTGACCAACTCGGCCCGAGTTTTAATCGCGGCCAAAGCCATCCGACTGCAATTAAGCCGAACCCGCCGATGAGTCCTGTGAGATGAGCTGCGTTGCCGAAATGATGGCTATGAAATTCTCCAATGCCGAAGCCTGTGAGGAGACCGGCAAGCAGTAGCAACGTCCCGTGTCGCGCGAAGCGAAGGAGAAGAGTGTCTTGCATTGGGGACATTATCCGACTCACCGACGTATATGTCGACTCCGAAGCTTCCAGACGCGGATACTAATCCTGTCCGGCGTTCGATCGCATACGTTTCTAGTCTTGATCGGCGAGGAGCTAGCACGGTCCAGGGCCCGAAGCGGCCCTTACTTTGTTGAGTCACAGTCATGGGTCGCGTCGTGCGGGTCTACTATTTCGCGGCAGATGGAGCTGAGATGCTGAATCGCTACTCGTATGTTCCAACAAGAATGCGTCGATGATCCGTCCAAGCTCCTTGTATTTGGTAATCAACATCCAATGGTCTTGGCCCAAATGCCCGCACACGGGACAATCATATTTCATACTAGTGTCCTATGACAGTCGGTGGCGAGCCTGGCTGCGTGTCAAAATAACTAAGGGGTAACGCTGATCAAGACTTGTAGCTCTGCATCAAGCCCTCGCGCATCAATGCGGGCGGCATGTTGCCTACCTTCAGCAGGCGTTCGTGGAAGTCGGAGAGCGTGAATCGCGTGCCCAGAAGCGCCTTCACTTCCTCGCGCATGCGCATGATCTCGGACGCGCCCATGAAGTAGCCGATGCGATAGCCCGGCTCCGTAGCCGAGCCGTCGACCTCGAGCTCCGCGGCCCAGCGCAGGAAACCGACGCCATCGACGAGCAGCGACACGCACTCATCATAGCTCAGCTTGCCGGTGTTGAGGCCAACGTCCCAGATCACCCGCGCGATGCGCCACAGCCTGAGCTGCAGCTGGCGTAGGTGGATTCGCTCGTTGGGGAAAAAGCCGGTCTCGTACATCAGAGTCTCGTTGTAGAGACCCCAGCCCTCGGAGAAGATGGCGATTCCAAACTTCTGGCGCAGCTTGTAGGGGTTGTGCGCCTGGTACAGCCCTTGAACGTGGTGACCGGCGTAGGTCTCGTGGGGCGCGGTGTCGATGATGACGCCCCAATCATGTTCGGTGAGGTACTGAAGCTTCGTCTCCTCGTCCCACTGCTCTTCGTATGGGTTGATGCGCCACTGTCCTACCCAGACGCCCTCTGCGTTCGGCGCCTTAGCCCCCTCGAAGTCGCCGTAGTAACTGTTCTTGCGCTGGAACTGGGCGCGGGGCACAACCTCCACGCGCTCCTGCCACGGAATGGGCACCAGCTTCTTTTCAAGTACGTGCGCCTTCGCCTTGTCGACCCAATCCTGGTGGGCCTCGATCATGCGGTCTGGGTTGGGACCGAAGCGTTTGACTTCGGCCGCGAGCTCCTTCCACGTTTTCTTAGGATCGATCCGAGCCGCGACTTGTTCGAGTTCGCGCACCGTCGCGTCGAATTGCTGACGTCCGTAGGCGTATAGGGAATCCGAATTGTAATCGAGTAGATACTGCTCCTTCAGCATGCGGTCGTAGGCGGCCTTACCCATGGCATAGTCGCCTCTGGGCAGTAATGGGAGACGATTTTTCAGGAAAGGCCGGAACTCATCGAGTGCACCCAGGGCGCGCAAGCCGGCCGCCGTGAGGGCAATTTCAAGGCCGGGGTGCTTCGCCGCGAATGCGGGCACGGCATTACTAAGGACAGCGTGCGCGCCCTCCGCCATAAAGAGAGCCAGCGTCTGAAAGCGCACGACGTTGACCTTCAGATTCTTCTGGCCATCGGCCAGCTGGGCGGGCAGCGCCTGAAGGGCACTTAAGGCCTTGGCGGCATCCTCCTCCGTCGCGTCGGGGTTCTCGATGAGCTGCGAGAGCTCCGAGAAAGGAAGGTAGATGCGCGGATCCATGCTCCAGAGCAATCTCCCCTGCGCCAGCATTTGGCCGACGAGCAGGCTCTCGGCAAACCGATAGTTCAGAAGGTCGTCAGCTTGAAGTGCACTTCGGTCGATCGCACGCAGGCGCTGGAGTTTTGCGGACGTCGTCTTACGTTTTCGCCGAAACGCACCGGCACTCAAGTCCCGCGAGGTCTCTTGCTCTGTCGTCGTCGCGAAATCCTCGAGGAAAGCATGCAACTGGGCTGCTGCCCTTAAGTCGATCGCGCTCGCCGGAAGCGCCCGTGCGAAAGGTGCCTCAATGAGCAGCGCCGCGGCGAGGCCGCTGCAGCGGCGAGTAAATGCTCGGCGTTCGGTATCCAGTGCGTCAGGCAATTGGACTCTCTGGAGATTGTCTGATAGGACGCGCATGTTTTCTCACAACTCATTTGAGGCTACCAAGGAACGACTGGGCAGCATCACGTGGCCCAACGCACGTCCAACACGATCATAAATGTGAATCCCTTGTCCATGGATCGATGGTAGCTAAACCCAACAGGAAAAGCAGATAATCCCGCCCTCGTCCGCCTCGATGTCCGAATTGATGTGCGAGAATGCACTATGGCCGCGGAAGAAGTAGCGCTAGCGGGGGGACGAACCACATCCGATGTGGTTTGAATTGGGCAGACTGTCCGCAATCCGCTCAAGTCACACTCGCCATTCGTTCATCGGCTGCTAATGCATCTCGAATCGAAAGGGTTTGTAGGTGCTCCTCGATTCCTTGGAATCGATTCAGCAAATCGCGAGATTCTTTCTTTCATACCTGGCTTCGTTCCCGACAATCTGGGGGAATTTTCAGGTGCGCAGTTGTTCTCTGCGGCGCGCTTGCTACGGGCGATGCACGACGCAACAACGAACTGTGATCTCAAGGGTGGTAGCGAGGTGATTTGTCACGGAGATGCGAGCCCTTGCAACTGCGTATTTGCTGATGGCGTGCCTAGCGCGCTTATCGATTTTGATGCGGCGCATGCCGGTTCGCGTCGCGAGGATCTGGGTTACGCTGCGTGGTTGTGGCTCGATATCGGGAATCCAGAGACAGACGCTGAGTTCCAAGGGAAGCGATTGACTGACTTCTTCGTTTCTTACGGCGAGGTGGATATTCGCGATGCCGTTCCGGCGGTCATCGATGCTCAAGTTCGGCTTGCGTCGCGCTGTGGTGCGCCTCGGGCTGCGCGAGAGTGGACGGAGCGGAATAGAGCAAGACTAATGGGCTTGCAGGAGCAAGACTTAGTCTCAAGCGAGTTCCGTATTGATTCCCGCTCATTGCCCTCAGTATCTTGCGGCCGATCTTGTGGTTGAGCGGCACGGATCGTGGTGAGCGGGAGCACCAGGTCCGATGGACTTGTTGAGGCGTGCAAAACAGGAAGTTTTGGCCGCAGCGTCCAGGGACGGATTATTCGGCGCTTCGCGTCTCACCCCTCGCGTGCGCTCGGGGCCGCCCTCCGGGCGTTCGTCGCCGTTACACGACGTCGTCACGGCGGTCCGAAACAAGTAGATGCGATGTGGTGTGCATGGGGATGCGACATCGCCTGCTCGACTCGCGCGCGCAATTGCGCAATAGTATGAGGATGACACTACGCAAATGGCACGCCGCGCGATTTGCAATTTTCTTACTCGCCGCAGCCGTACCTGCCATTGCGCAACACCAGGTTTATCCCGCTCCGGAACAAGCCGCGGCGGATTTGGCGGGCGCTTTGAAGGTTGCAGCTGCGCAGCATCGCCGCGTCCTACTCGATTTTGGTGGCGACTGGTGCACGGATTGTCTGGTTCTAGATTCGTATTTTCATGATTCAGCGAATAAGCCGATCTTGGATGCCAATTTTGTCCTCGTGCATATCAACGTCGGCCACTTGGACCAAAACTTAAGAATCGCCGAGCGCTATCAGATACCCTTGAACAAGGGCGTGCCTGCGCTCGCTGTCTTAAGCGCGCGCGGTAAATTGCTGTACAGCCAAAGGCTCGGAGAATTCGAACCCATGCGTCACATGGAGTCAAGCGCGGTCACGGAATTCCTCGTGCAATGGAAACCCGCGGGGCCTGCCCAAAACTAGCGTTTCGATCAGGAAGAGTCGTTGCGCTGCGGCTACATGACTGAACACAAGGCGATGCCACGTTCCGAATAGAGAGCCGCCGACGCACCCAAATGGGGCGGCCAAAATCGCGCGTTAGAGCCCTAAACAGAGCCTATTGTTGAGCGGTGCTCATTGTCTTACACAAGCTCGAGGCAGTCGCCGGGTTCGTCATTCCGTTCGGTGATTCATGCTGCCCGCACTTTCTCTATGAGCATTTGAATCATGCGAGCAAACTTTAAGCCCGGTGTAGTAGCGACTCTTCTCGCAAACGGCGCCCTGCTGTTGGCCGTCAGCGGCTCCCATTGCATCGCAGCGACACCGACTGACGGCGCGGACGAGGCTTCGCACACTCAAGAGCCCACTCATGTGAAAGCGCCGCTGGACGTTACTGGGAGGACGCGTTTGGGCAAGGCGTCTTTTTATGCGAGTCGATTTGGTGGACGGACCATGGCGGACGGTAATCGCATGAGCTTGAAGGGCAACAATGCCGCAAGTAAGACACTGCCGCTGGGCACGACGGCACAGGTAACCAATCTCGAGACCGGGCAGAGCGCCGTAGTGACTATTCAGGACCGTGGCCCTTATGTGAACGGTCGCATCGTGGACCTATCGCCAGCCACGGCGCAACAAATCGGCATCACGCGCAAGACAGGCATCGCCAAAGTGGTGGTGGCCCCGATCGCCGTGCCATTGCCGAATGGCGATGTAAAATTGGGAGATGCGGCCGCGGATAACAGCTTTTTAGTGGCACTCAATGATTTGCGAGTCAAACATCCGAGGGGTTCGGAGTGGGACAGCTCTTATTAAGTTGTTCGCGGATGCGAATTTTCGAACTCCTTGCGGGTTCGGCAGGTGTTCGACTTGCGCGCCGACAAAGTCCTTGCGCTGCGGCTGCGCCGCTGAACAACGCGCACAGCCGCGTGCGGTCGCGGGTGCTGGTGCTCACCCGCTAACGATTCTATGTTTTCACATGAGATCACTGGAGCCGAGTGCAGAGTGCATTGTGGAAAGTAGTCTCAGCCAGCGCGGTTTCCACACATCGTCACTGTCTTTGGAATACGCACTTGCTTCGAAGATGAGCGGGTCTCGGAAATTGTCAATAGAGAACACCGGCCGATCATTTTGCTTAAAATAGAATTGGTGAACCGGTCGTCCTTGCTTTGGGAAACACCTCGAAGAATGTTAAATGTTCAACGGTCGCAAACTTTTTTAGGGCGTCTCTTAGCTTAGGTATCTGGTCGGCGCGCCTAGCTGCGCCGCAGCAAATGCGGCGCTCAGAGAAGGTGAGCCCCGTCGTCGGCGAGTATCCTGCAAGGGATCCCGAGCGCGTTCGTGATCGACCTGTGCCTCGGTATCCCTGTCGTCGGAAAGCGCCACGATGTCATCAAGGCTGACCAAGGTAGCGATTCGCTGGCGATGCGCCCGGGCGATGTGCTCAAGGGCCGTGTTGTGGGCCACGCGGTAGACCCACGTGCGAAGCGAGCAGCGCGCGTCGAAGGTGGCAAGGCTTCGCCACACTTCTAAATGGACGATCTGCAGTAGATCAAGCCTTCGATGTGGATCCGATTCATTGCCGCGGACCAAGCGCACTAACGCTGGGCCGTAATCCCGATCGACCAGCATGTAAAGGCGATCAGGCTCGCCTCCACTGTCCGTGGTGTCGCGCAGGCCGGTTTCGGTATCAGTTCTGACGACAGGAACCTTCACATATGGGGTTGTACCCGCTAGTAGGACTTTCTTACAGACGGGTCCATCGATCCCGGTGGGGTTGGAGGCTCTGCTAAAGCAGGTTAGCCAACGCACCCTTGCCCTAAAAAATCAGCGACTTAGTTGGATATAAATAAATGATGAGCGGGAAGATTGAACTTGCGGCGCCCATGCCCCAGGGTCGGAGCCCTTGGAGCGAACGCATTTGACGACGAGCCGGAGCGGAAGACCGGCTTAAACCGAGATCAGCGAGAAAGCAGTGAAGACCACGTGCCACCCGCTGCCAGTCGCCGCTCTGGATGGAGTTCATCACAATTCTGTGAAACACCGCCGCTAGGTCGAAAACACCAATTCTTGATGGGAGGTTGTATGAAAACGATTGACACGCATGAAACGTCGAGAGATGACCGCGACGAGTTAGGGTGCCCGTCTGGTCAGAAGGGGGTCGCAGCGTCCAATCCTTTAAGCAGACGCTCGTTCTTTGCTCGCTTGGGCGTTACCACCGCGGTCGCAGCCGCCACTGCCGGCCTACCATCGCTCTTGCGAAGTGAGAAAGCCAATGCCGACGATGATGGCGATGAAGATGCTGACGATGCGTCATCGCGCAGAGGACGGTCCTATCGAATTCGCAAGAGGGCGGCGCTTGCCGAACGCAAAATTCCGACGCCACTGCAGCTTGGGAACGGTGACGAGGCGCGATATCCCAACTTCATCGGCAACTACTCGCAAGGTTTGCCTCACAGCAGCATCGGTGAAGTTGACCCCGCCGCGTACCAAGCGCTGCAGACAGCCGTCGACACCGGGGCCCCAAGTGATTTCGCCAATATCCCATTGGGTGGAAACACGAAACTCGTCGACCCTCAAGGGGGACTCGCTTACGATCTGGAGGGCACCGACAGCGGCCAGCTGACCGTTCCGCCTGCGCCCAAGTTGGCGAGTGCAGAGAGGGCCGGAGAGATGGTCGAGGACTATTGGATGGCCTTGGCTCGCGATGTTCCTTTCTCGCAATACGGCTCGGAACCGATCACCGCCGCGGCAATTGTCGAGCTCAACAAATTGTCCGACTTCAAAGGGCCCAAAGTGGGCGGGAACGTCACAGCCGCCACTCTGTTTCGCGGAGTGAATGCGGGCGATTTGATCGGGCCATATGTCTCGCAATTTTTCTGGCTGCCGGTGACATTTGGCGTCTTAAGCGTTGCACAGAAGTTCAATGCCTACGTTCCAGGCACGGACTATCTCACCAATTTTGCCTCGTGGCTGGCCGTGCAGAACGGGCAAGGGCCTTTCCCGGCCAACAGCATTTCCGGCACCACCTACATCAAGAGCGGTCGCGATTTGGGAGCTTTTACCCACTCGGATATCACGTTCCAGGCTTATCTGTTCGCGGCGCAGTGGCTGCTCACCCACGCAGCTCCTCTTAATGCGGGGAACCCCTATCTTGCCATCAAGAATCAAGTGGGTGGGTTTACCTTTGGTTCGCAGTACATCGTGGATCTCTTGGGCGAAGTTTCCAATCGGGCGCTCAAGGCTTGTTTTTATCAAAAATGGTTCGTGCATCGCGCGTTGAGGCCCATTGCCTATGGGGGCCTCGTGCACAACACCATGACGGGCGCGGCGGACTATCCTCTGCACAAGGAGGTGCTCAACTCTCAGGCAGTGGACCAGGTCTTCTCCAAGTACGGCACGTACCTGCTTCCGGCGGCCTTTCCCGAAGGCAACCCGCAGCATCCTTCGTATCCTGAAGCACATGGGGCGATTGCGGGCGCGTGTGTCACCGCCCTGAAGGCCTACTTCAGCGAAAGCTTCGTGCTCGCAAATCCCGTCGTCGCTTCCGACGATGGGCAGTCCTTGCTTCCCTACACGGGCGCCGACGCGGGCCAAATCACGGTGGGCGGCGAACTCGACAAGTTAGCCGACAATATCGCCCAGGGCCGTGACATGGCCGGTGTGCACTGGCGCTCAGACGCCGCGCAGTCTCTACTGCTCGGTGAGGCAGTGACCATCAGTATCCTGCGCGATCAGCGGGCCACCTACAACGAGCCCTTCAATGGCTTTACTTTCACCAAGTTCGACGGCACCACCATTACCGTTTAGTCAGCGAGCGGGCAGCCTGGAATCTTCGGGCTGCCCGCCGCACTACGCGGTCGAATCCGGTCACGGGTGCACCGAGACGCTCCCAACCGCTTGCCGTGCGTTGCGGTACTTTGCCGCACTTTGCCGCTTGCTCTGCCACCGGCCTCGACTGATTATCTGTTTGACGCTCGGTTCGTCCTGGCGGCACCTTAGTTCAAGATTGGTTGCGGATGGGGTCTGCAACCGTGGTGTTTGAAGAGGAGTGGGTAGTGAAAACAACTCTGCGCGACGCCTTTCAAATTACGGTCGCCGCGCTCTTGCTGATGGCGCTTACCGCGTGCGGTGGCGGCGGTGGCGATGGCGGCACGAGTCCGTCATCGCCCATATCCAGCGGATCTAGTTCCAACCCCCAGCCCGTATCCAGCGGATCTAGTCCCAATCCCGTCCCGACGATCAGTGCTCTCTCTCCGAGCTGCGTTCCCGCCGGAGAACAGTTCATTGATGCAGTAGACAATCAATTGACGGTAATTGGGCCAAATGATTTTGTTACGGGTTCAGTTGTGCGCTGGAACGGCAGCGACCGGCAGACCACTAGTAACGGCAGCGTTAACGGACTCATTGCTCAGATTTCGGCGAGTGACATCGCCACTGCTGGGACAGCCGTGGTTACGGTTTTTAATCCTGCAGCCGGTGGGGGTAGCTCGAACTCGTTGACCTTCACCATAACGACGGGAGCAGTTGATCCGCAATCAATCGTTGTGGACCCTGCCGGAAGGTTCGCCTATGTATTGAATGGCGGCTGCGGTGGCGGCGTTAGTGGCTACGTGTCCATGTACACGATCAACCCCACTACCGGGGCACTCATGTCCATAGGACCACCGGTATCAACGTACGGGTTCGGTGTCTACCCCGGATCCATCACCGTAGATCCTCTTGGCAGGTTCGCCTACCTGACAAATGAAGGGGATCCGTGGGGTTACGAGGATGGCGCTAATGGCAGCATCGCGATGTACAGCATCGACGCCACGACCGGGGCCTTAACGTCCACAGGAATGATAAACGGCAATTGTCCGGGATTATGCGATCCCTCCCCGATGGTCGTGGATCCATCCGGCAAGTTCGCTTATGTGGTGACTGGCGGCGGTGGTATTCCATTCAGCCTCGCGATGTACACCATCGACGCCACGACCGGAGCCTTAACGTCCTTAGGGACGATCGCCACGGGAGGAGTCCCTAGCTCCGTTGCCGTGGATCCTGCGAGCAAGTTCGTCTACGTGGCGACGGCGAACGTCACGCCGGGATTGGCTGGCAGCGTGTCCACGTACGCGATCAACGCCACGACTGGGGCCTTAACATCGGTGGGGACGATCGCCGCGGGAACATATTCGGGCTTCGTAGCGTTGGATCCTGCGGGTAAGTTCGCCTACGTGGCGAATTCCGGCTCGAACGATGTCGCGATGTACACCATCGACGCCACGACCGGGGCCCTAACATCGATTGGGACGGTCGCCGCAGGAACAGATCCTGTATCCGCAGCCGTGGATGCATCTGGCAAGTTCGCCTACGTGACGAATTTCGGCTCGAACGATGTCTCGATGTACACCATCAACGCTACAACCGGGTCCTTAACACTGATAGGTACGATAGCGGCTGGGTTGTCTCCCAGCTCGATAGCCATACATCCGTCGGGAAAGTTCGCCTATGTGACGAATTCCGGCTCGAACGATGTCTGGATGTACAGCATTGATTCCACCGGGACCTTGACACTCATATCGACAATAGGCACGTGACGGGGTACGACCGTTCGTGTTCGCCGCACCGGCCAACCTCATCGCAGCTTCCGCTCCTTTGGCGTCTTCAATCTTGCCTTCTTAAGTAGTTTCGGCTTCGACATCGCGACCTGTAGATTTGCCCGGCGCGGCGGCGACAACCGCAGCGCCGGGACACATCATGCTCAATCCGATTGGCGCGTGTAGCTTCGGAACACGAAAAGTCCGCCCGGAACTAACGCACTCGGCGTCTGTGTCGCGTCTTCGAGTGAGATGGCTAGGCGTCGACCACTTTCATGCTCCACCACTTTAGTGATGAGCAAATTGTCCGTCTGGGTCGTAACGACACCGCTTGAAGACGTCAGGGTGCGCGTTATGGTACCTGTACCGTCACAATTTACCGAGTACGTCCCTACCTGCGTGCCGGTGATTATTGTCCTGGCGCCTGTGAGTGATCCCACGACGGGTGCGTTGAGAACAAACGTCCCGGTCAGGTTGCCTTGACCATCGAAATGCCTCACTCCAAGCGCGAGTGCGACGTTAGCGCTGTAGGTTGCGACGAGTGCGTACGTGCCCCGAATGCTGGCAACCGTGTAACAGGGTTCCTCGTCGGCTGTCGCGACGGACGTACCGAGTACGACAAGGGAAACCAGCGCCGCCTTTGCGACTAGACGTCTGTTGTTGAACATTTTTTTGTCCTCCGTAGTTTGGGTCGAAATGAATATGACCTAAAATCGCCGGCGATTGCGGGGGCGATGCAGGCCTGCCCGTCTAAATTGTGGTTGTAGGCCATCTCACGGTACTCGCAGCCATTCCATTGGAACCACATACTATTGGCGGCGACTCAAAGACTGCCTCCTTGAGCCTGGCATTGCATGACAACAGGCCAAAAATTGGCCCAATGGGGGTTGCAAGCCGCATAGAATCCATCGCAAGGGTGCATAAGCCTCAAAGGAAGAGGGTTGCTGGATGGTGTCTCAAGGGGAATGCCCATTGCGGTATCGCATTGCCGATCTCGTGATTGACGTCGGCCTGCGCAGCGTGCGCCGGGGTACTTCGGACATTTACTTGCCAAAGCTCTCCTTCGACCTCTTCATAGCGCTTCTCGCAGCCGCGCCGAACATCGTGTCGAACGACGAATTGGCCCGTAGCGTGTGGAAAGGCGTGCTCGTCTCGCCGGAGTCGGTCACCCAGCGCGTTAAGCTGCTTCGCGACGCTCTGGGCGACGACCCGGGAGCGCCGAGGTACATCGTCGGACTTCGTCGTCAGGGGTACCGGATCCTGCCGGACACGACCGTGGAACTGGCCGGGCTCGGGCCGGTGCCGCCGCTGAACGGCTCCGCTGGGCACGAGTCGGCATCCGGTTCGCCGGAATCCAAGTCGGCGTTTGTGGGATTTGGAAGTATCGCACTTCTATTCGCTGCAGTGTCCCTGGCCGGTGCGTTGGCCTACCTCGCCATCTACAGCACACGCCGCACGATACATGGTCCGGCGCAGACCGGATCGCCTCCCTCCGCAGCGATACCAGCTTCAAGTTCATTGCCACCGGATTCGACGGCGGGCGACCCTTTACCGCCTCCGCATTCGGTCGCAGTCTTGCCGTTCCTGGACATGAGCGAAAAGAAGGACCAGGAGTATTTCTCGGACGGACTCACTGAAGAGCTGATCGATCGCCTTGCCCGCGTAGTTCACCTCAAAGTGATCGCGCGAACCTCATCCTTCCAATTCAAGGGAAAGAGTGAGGACGTGCGGAGCATCGCCGCCAAGTTGGGTGTTGCGAACATACTAGAAGGTAGTGTGCGGAAATCCGGGACTTCGCTACGCATCACAGCCCAACTCATTCAGGCATCCGATGGCACCTACCTGTGGTCACACTCATACGACGAACGTGTCACGGATCTCTTTAAGATACAGAAAAACATTTCGGAAAAAGTGGCTCAAGAGCTGGAATCCACACTAACGGCCGATTCCAGTACGTCGGCGAAGACGCCAATTTTGGACGCGTACGAAGCCCTACAGAAAGGTAACTACTTCTGGCAGCGCAACCAGACGGGTGACGAGGAACGTGCGCTCGCATTTTACAGGGAAGCCACGCGCCGGGATCCAGACTACGCACGTGCTTGGGCTGCAGTCGGCTATGTGTATGTTTCGCTTGGCGTCGGCGGATCGATAGCAGTTTCGGAAGCACGCTCAAAGTCTATGGCTGCCCTGCATCGGGCCTTATCCATCGACCCGGGCTCTGCCCAGGCGCACGGTGTGATGGGCAAGATCTATCGAGACATTGATTGGGACTGGAAGGCGGCCAAGGAGGCGTTCGATCGTGCGGCAAGCCTGGAACCGAACGGCGGTTGGGGTGAGGACAGTGGTTATCTGAATTGGATCCTCACAGGCGACCTAGATGAGCAAATCGTCACTCTGCGGCAGCGACTTCGCCGCGATCCACTTGACGCAAACATCTTGTTTGATTTGGGCGTCGCATACCGGGCGGAGCAACGCTATCAGGAGTCCGCCGACAACTTTGAGCGTGCATTGGAATTGAACCCGCGGATTGCCGGTGGCAAGTCCGAATACGCCGCAACTCTCCTTTTATTGGGTCAGCCCGAGAAGGCGTTGGCCGCTGCACAATCGGATCCCGATAAGAGCAGCCGTTTGAGCATACTACCTTGCGTTTACTGGAAGTTGGGGCGCAAGGCGGAATCCAGCGCCGCGCTGAAAGAACTCGAAGCGGATGCCGCGAAATCGGCATACAACATTGCGGGTATGTACACCTGCCGCGGAGATAAAGACCGCGCTTTCGAGTGGTTGGAACGGGCCTGCCGCGAACGGCAATCAGGTCCGTCGAACACGAAGTTCGATCCATTCCTATTGGATCTTCATTCGGACTCGCGATTTCGGCCGCTGCTAGTCAAATTAAACCTCGCGGACTAGTTGTGGAGTCTCAGGACGTAGGAACAACCTCATGAGACTCCACATCTCAGGAAGATCAGCGCATTATTCGCCCGAAAAGTAATGAGACAAGCGAAGTCGCAGCGAAGATAAGCAGGGAACACGTGGTGGAGAGAGATTCGGAGGATCAATATGAAGGCTGTATGGAAGGGTACGGTAATCGCGGAGTCGCCGGATACGGTGATCGTGGAAGGTAACCACTACTTCCCCCTGGCGTCGGTCAATGCAGCGCTCCTGGAACCCACTAGCCACACGAGTGTGTGTCCCTGGAAGGGCACCGCGAACTATTACTCGATAAACGTCAACGGTGAACGTAACGTAAATGCTGTGTGGTACTACGCCGAACCCAAGGAAGCTGCAGCGCAAATCAAAGGTCGCGTTGCGTTCTGGAAAGGTGTGAGCGTGATCGCCTAGGTTGGACGGGCGAGGTCAGGGGTGAGGGAGGATGTCTTTTCGACGAGATCTAAAATCTCGTCGAGCCGACCGAACGACCGGACATGGGTAAGCAACACTGTTGCGAACGCCGCCACAGGGAAGTGGCGGCTGATCCGTGAGCGGGACAGGATTGCGCAGCGAGCGGGGCAGGCTGGACCGCAGAGGAGCCATTGATGGCGGAGCGTTAGCGGCATGAACGGCCCGGCCAACGAAGAACATTGGGGCGGCGCAGGACCTTCTGGCACTTAACATTGAATTGAGCGCCGTGATCGTTTCAACCATCGAGTTGCCGATCAACTGGAGAGTGGCGGCGCGATGAGTCACGAGGTCGAACATAATGACCGAGAACAAAACAGGCAATCCCGGTCCCGTGCACAAAACTCCGATGGACTTGCGCATCGCGCTAAGATCGGAATCGAAGACCCATGCGGCTTGGAAGGATCTGACGCCGCTGGCGCGAAATGAATGGATTTGTTGGGTCCTCTCGGCGAAACAAGAAACAACGCGCGGCCGCCGAGTCCAACGGGCGATCGAGGATCTTCAGGCGGGCAAACGCCGTCCTTGTTGTTGGCCTGGCTGTCCGCACCGCCGACCCCGCGCGAAGAAGTGGTTCGAGAGACCGGCCCGCTAGCGGGGCTCAACCGGGGCTGTCCGCACAGCGCTCTGGAGGAGTACTAATGCTTGGGGGCATGTCAACCGCACGATGGCAGCGCTGACCTGAGGTGTGTTCCCGGGATGGTTACGTTGGGCTCGCGCGCCTAACTCGCCGTGCCGAAATATCAGGCGGACGGAAGCTCATCGGGCGGCACAAAGCGACTCACATTCCGGTATTGCTTGACGCCGGCGTCGATGAATAACAGCAAGGCGGCAGCGCCGATTGCGCTCAGCGCCACCTTATTGGGGGCAGGCTCTTTGAACACATTGCCGGCACCCAGGAACCAAATGCAAACCAGGCCAACACCAAGTTCCAAACCGACATCCGCGCTTCGCAGCAGGGGGTTCCATCGACCGCGTATTACAAGTACAGCGAGCAGAACGGCCTGGCATAGCCAAAATAGAAAGAGCACTGGTAGACGCGTCGATTGGAATGTTGCGTCATAGGCGAGCCAAGCGGGGAGTAACCCGCCGTGACTAAACAATGAGAAGAGCCAGCCAGGCGCGCCGTACGCGACCGTGCCGACACCGATCATCACAATTATCCCCATCGATCCAACGCGGCTCACGCGGTCGTTGTCGCGCGGCACCCATAAATTCGCGGCAGTTTTGCGCCGGTCGAGAGAACTGCGGATTGCAAAATAGCTGACGAGCGCGCCCAGCCAGGCGAATACCAAGATCGCAAGCTGCCCTGACCGCGCCGGCGCGGCGATGAGCGGACTGAGTGCCGTCAATACCAATGCACCGACGACTGCGGCAAATGTGAACCTACGCGTCTCGGTCGGCGGAATGATGATCCACGGCTCAAAATAACGAGCTGCGACGTCTCGCGGTTCGCCGAAAGCCCTTAACCCCTGAAGCGCAATATCCGCGTCCAGGGTACGTCGATCCGAGGCCGCTCTCGACTCAAGTTCTTCGCGCACCAATCCGCGAAGTTCGAGCGCGACATCCCGCCGTTGCTGACGTGGCAAAAGCAGCACAACGTCCTGAATATAGAGATCAATCAACGTTTCAACGTCCATCGGAACCCCCATGGGCGAGCAATCGACCCATCGCCTCGTTCAAGCCGTGCCAGGTCTCAGTCAGGCTCTTAAACAGCTTTCGGCCATCCGCGCTCAGCGTGTAGTAACGTCGTGGCGAACCTTCATTCGTACGCCATTCGCTCTTGAGAACACCCTGGGTCTCCAGGCGACGCAGGAGGGGATACAAGGTTCCCTCTTCTATTGCCATGCCATAGTCGGCGAGAGCTTGTCGCAACTCATACCCGTATCGAGGCAATCGAAGTTGAGACAAGGTCGCCAGGACAATGACGCCTCGCCGTAGTTCAAGTGCGAGAGGCGGTGTATCTCCTTGAGCCATGCGGCACACATTACTGTGTATCCTACAGTATGTCAACAAACAGGACGAGAGAAAGGCAGTAGGGGCGCCGAAGACGTGGATCGATACTTGCTGTCTGGATCGCCGTAGATCCAATGCCTTGCGCATGGCGGCGCCAACACCATAAATTCGGACGGGCTCCAACGTCAGCGTATCGTAGCTGCGGTACGGGTCGGCGGAACATGCGGTGCTCAAGCGCGTACCGTCAAAGTGATTTGCTGTGGTCGCGCTCGTGATATTGATGTTTGCCGCAGCAATCGGTGGGTCCTGAGGAACTAAGGCCGCGCTCAAGTGAGGTAAAGGCAGGGCAGCCGCGATGGGAGATTTATCTCTTGCCACAAATATAGCAAAAGTACTATAGTGAGTGCGTGAAAGAGGTTCGCTGGTTGGGCGACGCGCGTGCCGTGGCTGCGGCTTTTCCTAGAGGCGCGCGCCTCAAGTTGGGCCGGGAACTCACGCGAGTGCAGCTCGGCGCCAATCCTAAGCATGGGAAGCATTTGGCGCAGGTAGGCGGTGGCGTGCAGGAAATTCGAATCGCCGATAACAAGGAAGCCTATCGGGTGATATATGTGGCCTCCATCGGTACGAAGGTTTACGTGCTGCACGCGTTTCACAAGAAATCGAAGAAAGGCATTGAGACACCGAGAGCGATCGAGTTAGCGCGCCGCCGGTATCGAATGCTTGTCGGAGGAAGTTATGAGTAAAAATGTGTTTTCGGATTTGGGATTTTCCAAGGCGGAAGCGGCTGCGATGCAGGCGCGGGTGACGCTGGCCGTGGAAATCGAGCGGTACATTGGAAAAAATAATCTCACGCAAGCAAAGGCGGCTGCTGCTTTTGGAGTGCCGCAACCGACGATATCCAAGATCGTGCGAGGAGATTTGTCGCGATTGTCCGTGGAATATTTGCTCAAGATGCTGGCGCGAGTCGGGGTTACCGTGCAATTGGTGGCGGGAACGCGGAAAGCCGTAAAGAGATCGGTTGCGGCGTAAGTTCCTACAGCCATAGCATGCATTAAACAGATTAAGGCAGGGAGCCGAGAATGATGGGGGAGGAGGCCAAAGAGCAGTCCTCGACGCCGGGAGCTCAACCGCCGAGCGCTTCCTTGGCTACCACCTCGCGGCCCGTATTTCTCAGCTACGCCTCGCCCGATGCCGCTCTGGCGCACAAGGTGTGCGCGGCGCTGGAAGCGGCGGGGATCTTGTGCTGGATCGCGCCGCGGGACGTGGTTCCGGGGACTCTGTCGTGCGCGAAATGAATAGGATCGGCATGATTGTCGATGTGTCGCATGTTTCAGATAAGACCTTTTATGACACGTTGGCGGTGACGAAAAAGCCAGTTATTGCGTCCCACTCGTCCTGCCGGGCACTGGTGGATTTCCCGCGGAATATGGATGACAAGATGTTGCGGGCGCTGGCCGCGAACGGTGGCGTAGTGGGCATTAACTTCTACGCCGCGTACGTCAACGAAGAAGACGCTGATGGCGCTCGTAAATTGATCGCGAGTAACAATTCCGTTGGTACAGACCTTGCAGGTCCGGCTCTGGATGCATACGCCATGAAACAGCGAATCGATACCGGTGAAGCCAACCCACTGGTCGGGCACGCATCGATTAACGACGTTGTCGCTTGCATCGAGCATGCCGTCAAGGTGGCGGGCATTGATCACGTCGGGATCGGCGCCGATTTTGACGGCATACCCAGTGTACCCCGTGGACTCGAGGACATCTCGAAGATGCCCGCGGTGTGGAAGGCACTTCAAGCCCGTGGGTATTCTTACTCGGACATTCGCAAGATTATGGGCGGCAATTTCTTGCGAGTGATTCGAGAGGTTGTCGGGGAGTGAAGCGGAGAAATCCGGTGGGGCAGGGGTGTGATAAGCTCATGTCGATGAGTTCGCGCGCCTCACACGCGATAGTCCACTAGAAGCCATATGCCATTCGTCACGAGCCGCGGACATCAGATCCACTACACAGTCGAGGGTGAAGGCCCGCTGGTTGTCTTCCAGCATGGCCTTCTTAGCAGCGCCAGGAGTTGGAAAGAGTATGGCTTCGTCGGCGCCCTCAGGGACAAATACCGTGTCGCCTGTGTTGACTCGCTTGGCCATGGTTTGAGCGATAAGCCCTCCGATCCAAAACTTTACGGCCAGCGGAAGCGATCGGAAGACATCGTCGCCGTCATCGATGATCTGGGATACGACCGCGCGAACCTTGTCGGCTATTCCATGGG
>Ga0210383_10001697_pt1 | contig 20042 bp, 22 predicted proteins | sample IncBWC14OmetaG_FD_160072 | JGI IMG/M metagenome (GOLD analysis project Ga0210383, IMG submission 160072) | Forest soil microbial communities from Barre Woods Harvard Forest LTER site, Petersham, Massachusetts, United States - Inc-BW-C-14-O ... | reverse complement strand
AGCTGCGGTCGGCCGCCGAGAACCTGCCGGAAGGTCGCGAGCGCCTCGTTCAGGGCCTCGATCTGCTGTGGGCCAGCTACGCCAACCCGTTGTTCCAGGCGGCACTCGACCTGTGGTCACACGCGCGCACGGACTCAGACCTGCGCGAGCGCCTCGTGCCGGTCGAGCGGCGCCTGGATCGCCAGACGCTTGCCATCACCAGACAACTGTTCCCGGCGATCGCCGAGCAACCGGACTTCGACCGGCTGATCGAGATGGCCGTTTCCACGATCCGCGGCCTGGCGCTACTCGACACGCTGCACCCCGGCGATGGGCGCAACCGCAAGCAGTGGCGCTACAGCCGAGCGCGGCTGGTCGAGCTGTTCGAGGGCGCGCTGTGAGCATCGCCTCGAGCCTGTAATGCGAGCGGAGGTGCTTCCTGACTGCCCGCCCAGTGCTACATCAACTGGACGTTTCCGGCCTTGGGTCCCTTGTCGCCGGCCTCGGCCTCGTAGGAGACCTTTGCGCCTTCGGCGAGCGAGCGATAACCCTCACCGACGATCGCGCTGTGATGAACGAACAAGTCCTTGGACTGGTCATCCGGCGTAATAAAGCCGAAGCCCTTGTCATCGCTGAACCACTTGACGGTTCCAGTAGCCATTGCGTTTCCTCCTGCGTTGAATAGCGCTGCGAACGCGGAGATTGTCGACGACCAAAAGCTACGAGCGCTTGCACTGTGTGTCGGGCGGACCGCCCAACCTGATGTATCGAACGTTAGCAGCAGCCCTGATCTTGGGAAGCCCGGGCCCCACCCTCCTCGGGCTCCTGGCTAGTCGGTGGTGCTTTCCAGAATGGATGGAGCCGGCCCGCTATGACGGGCAAGGATGGCGAGCAGATCGCCTACCTTTTTGTTGCGTGCAAGCGCATCTGGAAGCGGGAGGTCAGTGTGAATGAGATAGGCATTACGACGACCTGTGCGCTTGCGAGTGATGTAACCGGCGTCGGCCAGCTCGGCGACGATTCGGTGAGCGGCTCGTTCGGTGATCCCGACGCGCTCGCTGATGTCACGTAGGCGGACTCCGGGCTCATCGGCGATGCACACCAAGACCTGGGCGTGGTTGGTCAGGAATGCCCAACGTTGCTCTCCGAGCGCCATAAAGTCAGACTATCAACTCTAGATTTCTATTTCATGTTATCGTTATTTGAAGCGACGTGCTCGGCCAGCGAGCCATGCGCACCCATCGAAACGAGGCGCCTCGTGTCAATCTCGGTCCTGCCGCATCCGTCGGCTGCGCCTATCGACAACGGCGCAAAGCCAATCGACCCTGCAGTAGGTCGCGGGCCGATGGCCACTGACGCGTGAGCTCGCCGCCAGCCGTTGCCGACGTCCCGGCCAGCCGCAGACCACGGCGCGTCGCGTCCGAGCGCGCACCGAATCGCACACCACCGCTCGCGGATGGCGGCGGGGACGAGCCGCCTCTGCGCGTGGCAATGCTTGCCCCTCCATGGATCTCAGTTCCACCGACTGGTTACGGAGGAGTGGAGTCGGTGGTAAGCGTTTTGACGGAGGCGTTGGTGCAGCGTGGCAACGAGGTGACTCTGTTCTGTGCGCCCGGGTCGACCTCGAGTGCGCGTGTGGTGAGCTTGCTGGATGAGGCTCACCCCGATGAGATCGAGCGCTCGCTATATGAGGTCGACCATGTGGCACGGGCGTTCGCTGCGATCGACCGAGCGCAGGGCGAGCGCCCATTTGATGTCGTGCACGATCACTGTGGGTTCACGGCTCTCGGCATGGCCGACCGACTCGCGACCCCGCTCGTGCACACGCTGCACGGGCAGTTCACGCGGGCCACTTCAGCGTTCTACACCCGGCACGAGTCCAAGGCGACGCTGGTGGCCATCAGTCGGGCTCAGCGCGCGACCGCACCCGAGCTGCTGGCCGGCGTGGAGGTGATCCCCAACCCGATCGAGCTGCGGAGCTGGCCGATGCGCGAGCGCAAGGAGGATTACCTGCTGTGGGTCGGCCGGATGACCGTGGAGAAGGGTCCGCATCGGGCGATAGCGGCAGCCCGTGCGGCTGGCGCGCCGCTTGTGCTCGCCGGTGTCATCCAACCCGGCCAGCAGGCTTTCTTCGACCGCGAGGTGGCACCACACATCGACGGCGATCGGGTTCGCTTCCTGGGTGAGATCGGCGGGTCGCTCAAGCGCTCGGCGTTCGCCGGCGCTCGTGCGCTGTTGATGCCGATCAGCTGGGATGAGCCGTTCGGAATGGTGATGGTCGAGGCGCTGGCGTGTGGCACCCCGGTGATCGCGTTCCCGGCGGGGGCGGCAAGCGAGCTAGTAGTTGATGGGCTGACCGGATTTCTCGTCGAGGACGCGGCCGCGATGGCAGCAGCCGTCGCAAGAATCGAGAGCATCTCCCCGCGTGACTGCCGGGCATGGGTCGCCGAGCATTGCGACGTCAACGTCGTGGCCGGCGCCTACGAGTCCACCTACCGTGCCGCGGCCTATCGCCGCGAGGCGACGATGGCTCTTGGCTGAGCGAACTCTCAGCGTGCTCGACGGCAGTACCTTCGTGGTCAGTGACCGTCTCGGCGACATGCGTGATGACGAAGGTCGCGATCACGGGTTCTTCTGTCAGGACACTCGCTTTCTCTCGCGCTGGGTTCTGCGGGTCAGTGAGCAGCCGCTCGAGCTGCTTGGGCTGGACCAGCAGGCACACTTCGTGGCCCAGTTCTTCCTGACGCCCCGCGTTGGCCCGGAGACCGAGGCGCCGTGCTCGATCATGCGCCGCCGCTTGATCGATCACGTTTGGATGGAGGAGATATCCGTCATCAATCATCGCCACGAGAGTGCCAGGATCGAGGTAAAGCTCGAGTTCGACACCGACTTCGCCGACCTGTTCGAAGTCAAGGACGGGGCGGTCAAGAACAGGAGGATCACCTATCAGCAAGACGATCGCTCGCTTACGCTCTCCTACGAGCGCGACGGCTTCCAACGCTCGGTGACAGTTGCCTCCAGTGTGCCCGCATCCGTCACTCGTGAGGGATTCACCTACACGCCACTGCTGGCGTCCGGCGAGCAATGGTCGACCACGTTCACGATCACGCCGGATGCCGAGCAACCGACGGCCGGATTCGGGCAACGCCGGGCGTGGGCCCGCTTCGATGCGATGAGCGCATCCAAATCGGCTGAGCTCGAGCGGTGGCTTGCCCGGGCGCCGGCCCTGACAGCAAGCGATCCGGCATTGATGCGCACGTATCGCGCGAGTCTCAGTGATCTGGGTGCGCTGCGACTACCGCCGGACATCAGCAAGGGTGCCACGCTGCCGGCGGCAGGCCTGCCATGGTTCATGGCGCTGTTCGGACGTGACAGCCTCATCACCAGCTTCCAGGCGCTACCGTACCTGCCAGAGTTGGCGGCTACCACCCTGCGGGTGCTCGCCGCAGCCCAGGCCGACGACCGCGATGACTTCCATGAACGTGAGCCCGGGAAGATCCTGCACGAGCTGCGTTTCGGCGAGCTGACCGCCAGGAATGAGCGCCCACACTCGCCGTATTTCGGGTCGGCCGACGCCACGCCGTTGTTCCTGATTCTCCTGGATGAGTACCACCGCTGGTCTGGCGACGACGAGCTGGTGCGGGCGCTTGAGCCCAACGCCCGAGCGGCGCTTGCTTGGATCGAGGACAGCGGCGACATCGATGGAGACGGCTACGTGGAGTACTCGCGCCGAAATCCTCTAACCGGCCTTGTCAACCAGTGCTGGAAGGACAGCTGGGACGCGATTCAGTTCGCCAATGGCAAGCTCCCGTACGGCCCGATCGCCACATGCGAGATCCAGGGTTACGTATACGACGCTAGATGCCGCTCAGCGCGGCTGGCACGCGAGGTATGGCACGACCGCGCATTTGCCGAACGCCTGGAGTTGCAAGCACGGGACTTGCGCACATGCTTCCGCCGCGACTTTTGGATGCCCGAGCGTCGGTGCCACGCGGTGGCGCTCGATGGCGACAAGCACCATGTCGACAGCGTCACCTCGAACATCGGCCATCTGCTGTGGTCGGGTCTGCTCGACGAGCGTGAGGCAGCCGTTACAGCCGAGCGTCTGCTCGAGACCGAGCTGTACTCAGGCTGGGGCGTAAGGACACTCGGCGCGGGCGAGACCGGCTATAACCCACTCGGTTACCACACCGGGACCGTGTGGCCGCACGAGAACTCGCTGATCGTTGCCGGGCTCGCACGCTACGGGCACCGTGAGCAAGCAGTCACGATCGCCGGCGCGATGCTTTCCGCGGCACCGCATTTCGAGCATCGCCTGCCCGAGGTATTCGCCGGCTACCCGGCCGCGGTCACGTCCGTCCCGGTTGCCTACCCAACCGCATCCCGCCCTCAAGCATGGGCGGCTGGCACACCACTGCAACTGCTCACCACCTTGCTGGAACTGCAACCCGGCATCGCAGACGCTGACTGTGATCTGGGCGGCATCGGCCACGTCAAGCTGCAATCGAGAGGAACATAGAGATGACCCAGACAGCAACAGATGAAACAGCAGCCCTGGTGAGACGTTTGGCCCGTCCGCATGCCTCGGGGGGAATGGTGATCGAGCGCTCTGTGATCCTCGCCGAGGGCGCGAACTCGACCGCGATCATGACCTGGATCTCCGAGCACGATGGCGTCGCCGATTCGACCACGCCCCCCATGCACAGTCAGGGGCTGCACGGCTCGCGCGGCAACGCCCCGCTACAGGCCGCGCCGGCACAACGATTCGTGCTGCCGGCCCGGGCGTTTTTGGCCGCGCCGGACACCACCGCCTGAGCGCTCGACCCCCCATGTCCGTCGAGCGCCTGAACGACCTAAAAGCGGAAGCACGGTACGCCCGTGAGCGCTACCAGCTTTACAAGGCCAAGTCGTTTGGACAGCACATCACAAGCCCGGCGCGTCTCAGCGAGCTTCAAAGAACCTATGAGCAGGCGGAAGCACGTCTCAGTGCGGCCACAGCAGAGGAGCTGCGAGCGCCCGCGGCGCAGACAGGCCAGCAGGATCCCGACTCGCCCAAACTGCCGCCGACGGTGTGAACCGTCCCCGTCCACACCGTCGGGTTGCCTCGATAACACTCCGCGGCTTGGTACCTATCAGTCCTCGGGAAGCGCAGCAAAATCACGCTTGGCCTTCCGGTACCACCCCATTCCAGAAATGGGATGCTTCCACCTACCCTTCATCTCCTTCAGTGCGCTTTCGTGTGTTGCATCGCCTTGTGCAACAGCCTCGTTCAGGTGTTTGTCCTGTGCCTTGATTACCTCATCTGCGGTGTTTCCATGGTGCGGAAGGTCGCACGGCCCACCCAGTTGCTTACAAGTCATCGTCTTCATCAATCTCCCCTCCTTGTCATGGTCGCTAATCGCCGGACGACTCAGCGGAGCTCGTTGACGAGATCAGCTTGCCCGCTGGATCGCCGAAGGCGCAGTCGCAAACCCCTGCCAGCTACTCAGATGGCACTCACTCTATGTGACGTCGGTAACCGGCGCTTCTCGATTCGTGACCGATCGCTGAGCTGTCTGGCCGGTGCCGCGCCCTGAGGCACGAGGCACCACGTGCCGGAGGTGATGTATGAGCGGCCCGGACGAGTCCCGCGGCATCAGGGCAACCGTTGGCGCGCTGTATGGTGCCATCGAGTGGAGGCCTACGAGGCGACGCGCCAGCGTCATATCGAGCATCTGCTGCCCCAGATCGGCGAGCATTTCGAGCGGGTGGCGTGGACTGCCGAGCGGCTGCACGCCGAGCGAACAACACGACTGCGTGAGCTCATCGAGCTGGCTGTGCAGCGGTCCTCCTGGCACCGCGATCGGCTCGGAGCTGTTGAGCTGACGACGCTTGACGCAGATGATCTGCGACGCCTGCCGGTAATGACAAAGGACGATTTGATGGGCAACTTCGACGCGATCGTGACCGACCCGGAGGTTCGCCTCGCGGATGTGAACTCGCATATCGCGCGGTTGGACGGTGACGCGTATTTCCGTGACGAGCTGCATGCTGTCGCCTCGGGCGGGTCGAGCGGCATGCGGGGCGTGTTCGTATGGGGATGGGATGCGTGGGCGACGGTTCAACTGACGGCGCTTCGCCGCTCGTTGTTGGATCGCATCGGCGACCCCGAGCTGGTGTCGCGTCCTGCGGTGGCGATGATCGTCGCAGCTGAAAACGCGACGCACTTCACGAGCGCGCTCTCTGAGACGTTCGCCACAGGTGCCATCGAGGCGCACAGGTTCAGGATCGGACTTCCGCTGGATGAGGTTGTCGCGGGGCTGAACTCGGTCGCCGGCGATAACCTCGCGACCTACCCCTCGATGCTCGCTCGTCTAGTGGGCGAGGCACGCGCGGGCAGGCTTCAGATCCAGCCTCGGCGGATACTGACGATGGCGGAGCCGCTGCTACCCGAGACGCGCCAGGCCGCGGAAGAGACTTGGCAGGCGCCGCTCGCAAACATGTGGGGAACCTCAGAGGCAGGCGTCACGGCCATCGGCTGCTTCAAAGGCAGCGGCATGCATCTCACCGACGACATGGTGATCGTCGAGGCCGTCGATGCCGACGGAGATCCCGTCCCGGCAGGAGTGCGCTCGCACAAGGTGTATGTGACGAACCTGTTCAACCCGTTGATGCCACTCATTCGCTATGAGATCAGCGACGAGATCACGCTCCTGGATGAGCCGTGTGCGTGCGGGTCCGTGCATCAGCGCATTGCCGACATCGAAGGACGCAACGACGACACCTTCATCTACCGCGGGGATGTGAGTGTGCACCCGCATCTGTTCCGCTCGATCCTGGGACGCGATCCGGCGATCTCCGAGTACCAGGTGCAGCAGACTCAGACGGGAGCCGCGATCAGCGTGCGCGCGGAGGGACCATTCGATCCCGAGAATCTCAGTCTCGAGCTCCAAGCGGCGCTTGCGCGCTCGGGATGCCCCGAGCCGACGGTCACGGTAACTGTGGTTGAGGGCATCCCACGACTAGCCACAGGCAAGCTCAAGCGCTTCCTTGTGCTCTAGCCGGCGGGGCACCCCAGCGGCTGCTCGATGAGAACGCGTCCGAGCGTGCCCGCCAAGCACGGCTCCACCGCGTGCTCCCGTTCTCATTCCTCCTCGGCCAGCTCCAGCAATTGCGCAACCGCTCGCCCCCTCGAGGGCTGGTGCCTCGAGCGGTGGTTCTCGAGTAGGACGCACACCTCCATGTGGGCTCTGAAAGCAGTGTCGTTATGTCTCAGCAAGGCCGGGAACCAACTGCTCGCGGAAGCTTGCATCGTTTGTCCAGCGAAGTGAGGGGTAGTGGTCGCCCTCCATAAGCATGAAGTCCTGCCGTCGTCTGGTCGTCGCCGCCATCACGGCTGGGTCTTCAGCGCCAGACAAGACAATTCCTCTTCGGCCGTTAGAAGCTGTTACAAGAAGCTCGTTGAGAGCTTTGCAACTCCGGTATACCGTCAACCCTACAGAAGAAACCATGTCGTGCAGCAAAGGCAGGGGCTTCCCGCTCCGGAGGTTCGCTATGTACCCACGTGACGCGAATAGCTTGTCCCACACGGGGCCTTGTCGCGCAAGAAAATGAGCCGACACCCATCCGTCTCGATGTACTAGAAGGTTCCGAAGCGCAATCCAGAACTCGAGCGCCTCTCGAGCGGATAGCCCGACCTCATCGCGTCCAGTAATACCGACGCGCGTAACTGGATGCTTGAAGAACGGCGGCAAGGTCTCCAAAAGACTATACGCGTCGTCGAAGGCTTTGAGTGTCGCGACCACGCCCATAGGTGACCCGGGAAGGTGCACAGGCGACAGATGCTGCGCCACCTTGCGCTCGGCGGCTGTCCACATAATTTCGGACTCGAGCTTTGCGAGTAGAAAATTCAACGACCAGCAGTGCAAGTACGACTCGAATACACTCACGTGGCGAATGATGGTCCCCTCGCGCGCGAGAAGGAGCATGCCGTCCAGATCCTCCATGACATCCTCCATCGACGGCATTATCCATGACCCACTCAAGTCGCGCCCGTGCGCACGTCGATACGCCGCCCAAGGGCCCCGTTCCGCTGGATGCTGACGCCGCGAGCGACCCTGTCGACGAACAAAGTAAGTACGGACCGCCACATGGTCCCCGTCGGCGGCCTCGAGCGACCGCTTCGTCTTGAGGGCTGTGAGCTCTGCAAGCGAGTAGCGTCGATTGACCTGCTTCATGGCTCGTAGATATGGCTCGAAGGGCGCACGCGAATTCCAAACTCCCGCTGCTCGAATGACCATGTCTGGCGGCATTCGCAATACGATCAACGAATGTGGATCGACTGCCATTGGACGCACAGGTTAGTCGAGCCGTAGCGACGTCACCGACGCTATAGAACCGACAGAAATACGCCGCCGTCACAACCGACTTCAAGTTGGCCTTCTTACTCCGTTTTCGGACCTCTACGGTCCATTGCGGTTCCGCATACCGTGTTCATACCGCCTGTGCGAGTAGCCGCGCCGCGCGTGTACCGCCCGTACCGCGAAGTCGACATTCATCCGCCGCCCCGCCGCCGTGCCCTGCCGTTGGACTACTCGCCGAGCCTGAACCAGTCACGCACGGCCATTACTTAGATTAGGCGGATGGGTAGCGAATCATGAGCCGCCTATTAGCCTAGTATCTTCTAGGCGCTCTCCCGACGTCGTGCGGCGCCACCGCAGGCGGCGCGGATCGGTCGCCCCCCGCCTGTCGACGGCCTAGAAGGCACCCGTCGCGAGGTCGCGAGCGCCCACGGCCAGACGTCGGCAGATGACCGCCATCAGGGTAGCCGGACGGTCGTGGACCAGCGGGCCTCGCCCTGTAGCCCTTCTACTGGTCGCGCGACCTCGACGGTCATTGGCTCGTCGGATATCAGCCGCACGTGGGCGGTAAAAGCCGCACGCCGTGGGCAGTTCGTGGGCGGAGCGCTCGGCATGCGGGATGCTGTGCTCACCCGTCACAGCCGTCGATATCAACCCGTGATCCCTGCTCGAGAACCGATTAATGCGTCTTCAGGACACCTTCAGCTCGTCCCAGCATCTATCGAGACTTCAATCGGGGAGACAGGTTAGAGTTGGCTTTCCCATGCGATTTTCGGCCCGCTTGCGGTCCCATTTGCGGTCCTCATACCGCGCCCATACCGGGCCTCGCGCCCGTCGAGACCCGGCGTATGCCATACCTCACACACGTACGTTGCCGCGATCAGTGGCTACACGCTCCTGGTTGAAAGCAGCCACCAACAAAGGTCCCGTATTGGCTCACGCAGTTCGTCCATAGCGGCATTGGGCGTGTCCGATGCCACATGCCTGCTCGGCCGGGAAAGCACGAGTGCGGCCCCGATGGGTCTTGTGGTCAACCTCGGACGGGGACGGGAGCCGGCCGTGTCTCGCCGTTGAGCGCGAGGCGTATGAGTGATTCGATCGCGACGTGGCCAGCGACAGGCGTGCTGCGTACTGTGCCGTCTGATGCGACGAGGATGGCGGAGGGTGTTCCCCAGACTCCGTATTCGTGCATGACGGTTGCTTGTTCGTCGATGAGCACGTCGGTCAGGGTGTGCTCGTGCGCGAGCGCCTCGGCTTGCGTGGCCTCCCCCGGGGCAACCAGGGTGAGGGCTAGGCGCTCAGTCACGGTGTCGTGCCAGCGTGCGAGTTCGGGCAGAAGCGCCGCGCAAGGTCCGCACCCTGGACTTACAAATGTGAGTATACAGGCTCGGTTATCGGCCAGGAGATCTTGAAGGCTCACGATCTGTCCTGCCGCGGAGGGCAAGGAGAATTGTGGTGCCAGCGCTCCGATCTGCCGGGGCGAGGAAGTGGCTGCTCGGCCGTTGGTCGAGCGTAGCCGGCGGTTCTCGCGCCACAGAAACACGGATGTCGTTGTTGCGAGGGCTGCCAGCGCAGCGGCCGCGATCAACCAGAGCTCAGTTGCGCTGCTGCGTGCTAGCCCTGAGGCAAGCGAAGGGCCGGGGCCTGCGAGGGCGACGAATCCGGCGAGCAGTGCCAGCACGAGGTTGCGGGCAACGGTCGTCCAGCTCGCCGGCTTGGAGTTCAGTTGGCCGAAGCAGTGACAATCCGGGGCCTCACCGCGACGCAGCACCCGAGTGAGCCCCACGATGAACGACGTGAGCAGGATCAGGCTGCCAGCAGCCCCCCACAGCGCCGTGGTCGGAAACACGAGCGCCGTTGCCGCCGCAAGCTCGGCGAGGGGCAGGAGCAGCACGAACGGATCGATGAGGTGAGCCGGCACATCGAAATTGGCCAGTGCCTGCCGCGTGCCCGGCCTGTCGGCGAGCTTCCCAACCCCCGCGACGACGAACACCACAGCGAGAAAAAGTCGAACTATCACCAGGGCGTAGCTCATCGCTCAAATGTACACCCGCTACGGTCCCGTGTGTGGTGGGTGAAAGGACGGAGTCGGTGGCAGTCGAGGCGTTTGGTGTGACCGTGGCGGTCACCGCCGATCCTGAGCACTTTACGGCTGTTTCCGACTTTCTACCTCCGCGTGCTGTGCGACGAAAAGCAGATCGCGGGCCCATTTGACCTAAGGCTCGCGCTCGGAGTCCTCGACGCCGAGCTACGCATGTACGTCGCACTGCATGCACCCGACCATGTTTTTGTGCACGCGAGAGTCGTTGGAGTCGACGGGCATGCGATTGTGCTCCCGGGGAGGAGCTTCGCGGGGAAGACGACGCTCGTGGCCGCGCTCGTAAAGGCGGGCGCTGAATACTGGTCAGATGAGTACGCCGTACTGGACGCCGATGGTCTCGTTCATCCTTACCCCAAGCCTTTGTCGGTGCGCATCAACGATACCCGCGAGACCGACGAGCAGCCTGTCGAGAGCCTCGGCGGGCGAGCCGGCAATAAGGCTCTACCCGTTGCTGTGATCGCGTTCACAAGCTACCGCCCCGGAGTAGCCTGGGCGTTGCGCGCCCGTACCTCGGGAGAGGGCGCCGTCAAACTGCTGGAGCACTCGATTGCCGCACGCTCGCGTCCGGAGCAGGTACTCGCAGCCGTGCGTCGCGCCGCGACCGACGCTGTGGTTTTCGAAGGAGAGCGGGGAGACGCAGCTCTAGCCGCCAGCGCGTTGCTCTCTCAGCAGGCAGTCAATTGACAGAGTGCATCGCGGACGCTGGCTGACTGGGGCCAGTATGTGCATATAGTTTCGGACTACGCCCGCCTCGTCGTTTGCCGGATGCGCCACAACGTGTGAATCCCGGCAGGCGCTTGGCCGATAAGCCACATCACGCGCCATACATATGCGCAAGCCAGCCCGAGCTTGCCGCGCTGTGCTAGCCGTGACGACCACCGCATGTAGTCAGGTCGTGGAAAGATATCGCGCGCAGCGATCGCCAGCTTCTGTCTCACATCCGCGTCGGCGGAGAGCATTGCGTAGAGCTCCTCGGCCATCACGTTGTCCTCGTGGCGGAACTCGTGCTGGAGCGACCGTACGTCGCCGAGATCGAGTTTGCATGCCACGTCCTCGCCCTCGGGCAAGAGCCGCAGGCCCGCTGCGAACGCTGGGAGACCCTCATACGCGCACGCGAGCGCCAGTGCGTTCGACCACTTCGACTCCTCGACAAGGGCGAGCGCTCGCTTCAGATCCTCGCGTGGATTGCCGTCCACTAGGTTCGCGTGATACGCGGCGTGCAGGACCACATGCAACAGCACCGTATCTCGATCAGGCACGCGCAACTCAACTCCACCGATGACCTGTCTGTCGGCGCTCGCGGCGAGGCGAACCCAGACCGCGTCTGGGTCGCCTTTGAGCCCTGGCAGCTGACAATGAAGGTCCACAAAGATGCCGCTACGGCTAAACGGCGTGCCCCCTGGATCCAGGGATAGCCGTATTGGCCTATACGGCAAATGCTCCGTGAACCCCAGTCGCTCGAGCACATCGACCGCGCACGCTCGGTCCCGGGGCGCCACCATCAAATCAGAGTCACTGCAGGGACGCACCTCTCCCGGATACAGCCACCTGGCGATCACCGGCCCCTTGAGCACAAGCGTCTCGATACCCTCGATGCCGAACGCGCTCGCAACCTCAGCCGTGGCCAAATCAATCTCAGCCGTGAGCGCAAAGTTACCCGCCAGCCGGGAATAACGCTCAAGACGTTCCACGCTCACCGAAAACCCATAACGACCACCAGCACAATCACACCGGGCCGCGGGAGTACGAAATGCAAAGCACGGTCGAGAGTCGAAGACGAAGCCGGCGATTGAGATGGTGAGTCCCGCGATACGCCCGCGTATCGCGGGATCGCCGAACTCGGGGGCATCCAGAGTCCGCGTGCAGGACGGTCGAGCCTGAACGGCTCGTCCCACATCTGTGGCTCGCCGGTACACCAACTCTTGACCCCATGTCATCTCCCGCCTGCCACACGACCCAGGCGTTCAGCACATCAAGCCGAATCCTGCGAACGACCATCATTCACATTTTTTGCCTTTGCATGTCAATTTGGCGTGCCACGTAGCTTTTGGTAATCCTTCTTTTTCGCAGCTTTTAAGACATTCCGCCGAAGTAGAGGCAAAACAAAGACATTCTTCTTCTTTGGCTGTGTAACACTGACAACAGCCTATTTCTTCTCCTCCTCCTGAGCTGGCCATAGCTGGCGTCGCGGCGGTTGCGGAGACGACCATCGACCCGGCCGCGGCGGCAGCACCGTAACGCCCGACCCGGACGATCGCTTCCCGGCGAGATTCACCGGGGATAGTGCTCTGCATAAGTGCGGGCTCAGCGACAAGCAGATCCTTCTCGCGCAGCTCGTAAAGCGCGCCGGCGACTAGTTCCTCGTCTACCCCAGCGAGTACGGCTAGCTCAGCCAAGTCGTGCTCGCCGTCGCAATACCGCCAGACGCAAGCTGCAACCGGGCTCAAGCAGTGAGCGGTATGGCTCTCTTGATCGTATAGGAGGAGCTCATCGCCGACCGCCTCTTCGAGGAGACCGTCTTGACGTGCTCGTGGTAACGACCCGTGTTCGTGCATCGACCATCCCTCCGTCCTATCGCTTAGGCGGACACGGCTACCTGTGCTTCTTTCCGCTCATCTAGTATCAGCTGCCAGCGCCCTGCGTCAAGCGTCCCGCACACCTCCTCCTTGACACAGACGAAAGATGGCCTATTCAAGCGAGATCGCCATCGCCTGCTGGCTACTGAGATGGCGCCCTTTGTGTCTTATCCGGGTCTTGCCAGATGAGGAAGCCGCCCGGATCTCGAACGCAGTCCAGCCCTGTGGGGTCGACGAGTGCGACGACGACTATCGGTGCGGAGCTCGCATTACCGCATTCGCCCACCAAGCGAGCGCCCACACTGAGGTTTGGTGCATACCCGCTCCAGACGGTGGCTGTTACGTAGAGGGGTTGTTGTCCGGCGGGTTTAAGACCATTCATGTATGCCCCAGAATTTCTTGACGTTTGACCGTGATCAGGTGTTGTTGCTGCCGCCGGATTTGAGGGATTGGCTGCCGAAGGGTCATCTTGCGTGGTTTGTGTTGGCGGTGGTGGATGAGATGGATCTGTACGCGTTCTACCGCCCGTATCGACACGATGGTCATGGTCGGCCGGCTCACGACCCGCAGATGATGGTCGCGTTGTTGCTCTACGCCTACTGCAAGGGGCAACGCTCTTCGCGGTAATTGAGCGCGAGTGCGTGGAGGATGTCGCCCACCGCGTGATCGCGGGCAACCAGCGCCCTGATCACACGACGATCGCGCGGTTTCGTCAGCGTCACGAGGACGCGATCGCTGGCCTGTTCAGCGAGGTGCTCGCGCTCTGTGCGGAGGCGGGGCTCGTGGGCGCCTCGGTGATCGCGGTCGATGGCACGAAGGTGCACGCGAACGCCTCCCAGCACGCAGCGCGCGACTACGAGCAGATCGCCAAGGAGATTCTCGAGGAGGCTGCCGAGACAGACCGTCTGGAGGACGAGCGCTACGGGGAGAAGCGCGGTGATGAGTTACCACCGGAGCTTTCCACCGAGCAGGGCCGTCGTGGCTGGTTGCGTGAGGCCAAGCGTCGCCTGGATGAGAAGCGTGCCGCCGAGGCCGAGTCGATCCCGCGGTCGCGCCCGGAGCGCCTTTCCCAGTCAAAGCGTCCGTTGGAGGAGGAGCTTGCCGTCGAGTGTGCTGCGAACGCTGCCTATGAGGCCTATCGTGCGCGCGGGGTAATGAAGGACGGGCGACGCTTTGGCGCTCCGCCGAATCCTTATAAGCCACCAGACACGCCGGCGGGAAAGGTCAACGTGACTGACCCTGACTCACGCAACGTCAAGACGCCGCACGGATACATGCAGGGCTATAACGCGCAGACAGCCGCTAACGAGCAGCAGATCGTGATCGCCGCCGAGGTGAACGCCGACTCCTCCGATTTCGGGCACCTGGAGGCAATGGTCAACGCCGTCGAGAGCGAGCTCGAGCGAGCAGGCGTGAGCAACAGCGTCGAAGTCGTCCTCGCCGACGCCGGCTACTGGCATCAGAGGCAGATGGAGAGCGTGATCAACAAGGGAATCCAGGTTTTGATCCCACCCGACGCCGGCAAACGCCGAGGCACCAGGCCGGACTGGGACGGCGGCGCCTACGCGCACATGCGTCGAGTGCTCGAGACCGACCTCGGCGGCGGGCTCTACCGAAAACGCAAAGCGATGATCGAGCCGGTGTTCGCGAGCACCAAGTTCAACCGCCGCATCGACCGCTTCCAACGACGAAGCAGATCCGCTGCACGGTCGGAGTGGCGGCTGATCACCGCCACCCACAACCTATTGAAGCTCCACAAACACCGGCTGGCTCCCCAAGGAGCCTGAAAGCCCAGCAAGCTCCATCCGACCCAGCGCACCCCGGACGAAAACCACGCCAACAGGCCCCGCCCCTTAATCACCCACCACCCAGGTCCAAACGACCACACGCCGCACCCATTACACAACAGCCACGACGAGAAGCAGAAGTCCTTCGCGCTGAGTCCCTCGCTCCCGCTTGAGCCCAGTACCGCGAGCCCTCCAAAACAACCTTTCTCAAAATGGACCGGCGAATGATGGATCGGCGCAGATGGGAAACAAAGGCGCCATCTCTGCAACCGCCGCGAGATAGCGATCTGGCTCGAATAGACCATCTTCCTCCGTGTCTAGAACGAAGTATATGGACGACTTGACACAGAGCACTGGCAGTTGAGACTGGATTAGCTAAACAATCCATATCTGGCCATGCGTATGCAAGGAGATAGGACGGAGGGCTGATCGATGCACGAATACGGGTCGTTACCACGAGCACGTAAAGATGGTCTCCTCGAAGAGACCCTCGGCGAGGAGCTCCTGCTCTACGATAAGGAGAGCCACACCGCTCATTGCTTGAGCCCGATCGCTGCGTGTGTCTGGCGGCATTGCGACGGTGCGCGCGACTTGGCTGAACTCGCCGTAGTCTCCAGGGTGAGTGAGGACTTGGTCGCCAACGCGCTCCACGAGCTGCGCGAGAAGGATCTGGTCGTCGCCGAGCCCCAGCTCATGCAGAGCACCATCCCCGGTGAATCTCGCCGGGAAGCGATCGCCCGGGTCGCGGGTTACGGTGCTGCCGCCGTGGCCGGGTCGATGATCGTCTCCGCGACCGCCGCGACACCAGCCATGGCCTCATCAGGAGAAATATCCTCTAAGTGTTGCCAGTGTTTCAACAAGAACGACGAAAAGTGTCAGTGTACACTCGCAGCAGAAGCTCTCATAAGCGATCTAAAGTGTGAAGAATACTGCCTGATGAAGGTTCCCTGCACCTCACTCCTTGGTAAAGGTAAATTGGATCTCGTAAACGTAAACTGCACCGGGGGGAAGGAATGCGAACTATAATCCAAAAGCGAATGCTAATGATGGTCGCTCGCAGGGTTCGTCTTAATACGTTGAACGTCCGGGCGCGGCGGGAATGCGAGGTGACGTGCGTGATGAGCTGGCGCACGAGTGGTGTATGACAGGCGGCGTGCGCACTTACGTTCGTAAGCCCCGGGTGCGGACCTGAGCTGCGCTTCTGCCCGAACTCGCACGCTGGCACGACACCGTAACCGAACGACTAGGTGTAGTTTCCAGGCACGTTGGTCGGCTCGTGTAGGCGTGTTTCGGGGGGCTTGTGGCTGAGCGAGCTGTGTGGTCGTGTGAAGTTGTAGTGGGTTAGCCAGCTCGATAGTGCTGCGCTGCGCTCGGCTGAGCTGCCGTAGATCGCTCCGTAGACCCAGCGATGGGTGAGCGTCTGGATGAAGCGCTCCGCGTTGCCATTGGTGCGTGGGCGATAAGGCCGGGGGGAACAGATGGCGGATGCCGAGCTCGGCCAGGGCCAGTGCGTGAGCGCCTGAGCGATAACGCGCTCCGTTGTCCGAGAGCACACGCTCGACTGTGATCCCAAAGGAAGCAAACCATGTGACTGCCCGGCGCAGGAACCGGATAGCGCTCACTGCGCGCTCGTCAGAGAGCACCTCGGCATAGGTCAAGCGTGTGGCGTCATCGACCGCGACATGGACGAACTCCCAGCCCGTGGCACCCAAGCGCTTGGGTCCGACTCTGAATTGGCTGCCACGATGGCCGCTGACGCGATGCCCGGCGCCGCGGATACTGATCCGCCCGAGCTTCTTGATGTCCAGGTGCACGAGCTCGCCGGGGCGCTTGCGCTCATAGCGGTTGGCCGGCTCGGGCGGTGAGAGGCGAGAGCGCTTGCCCAGGCCGATCCGCTTCAGGACGGCAGAGACTGTCGAGAGCGCCATCCTCAGCACCTCAGCGATCTCAGCAGCGGTCATGTGCAGACGCCTGAGCGCCGCGATCGCTTGCTCTCGATCGCGCGCCGTGCGATGTGGAATCCGCTTAGGCGCCGACGAGCGATCGATCAGTCCCTTTGTGCCCTCTTCGCGCCAGCGCTTCAGCCACCGATAGGCGGTCCGCTCGCTGACGCCCGCCGCATCAGCGGCTTCGCGCAGCGACTAGCTCGAGTTCTCAATCCGCTCGACCAGTAGCCGCCTGCTGTTCGGACAGGTGCGGGCATTACCGTGCAGCTTCATCCGGTGTCCTCCTTGGGTTCTGGGGGCTTCAGCACCGCCCAGCCTCCAAGGAGGCCCGGATATCTACTGACAAACGTTCTTAGGAACTACAACTAGGCCGCTGCGGCTCGTGCGACTGCACGGTCTCGGATTGACCCGCCTGAATCTCCTGCGAGAGCACGTGATCGATAGCCCAGAGTCCGAGTTCCCCAACCGACAGTGGCGACGCCCACGCCACCTGCACCGGCTGTGGCGCCGAAAGTCACTCCACCACCACCCTCGATGGAAGGCTCATATCGGGGGAGCACGAGCCAATCGACGCCGATCAATGTCGTCGTCGGCACGGGCGGCCACCGAATCACCGCGATCGCTACCAAGGTCGTCTATCACTGCCACACCGGCAACAGCATCACCGAGCCGATGGACGGGTTGAGCAACGACGAGGCAGAACCGATCAGCGCGAGCCACACCTTCACGGTCACCTTCTCCGGGGAAGAAAGCCAGACCATCACGGGCGCCATCGATGCCGCGAATGGCGGGATGGCCGGCACGATCAGTGCACATTGGCTGACCCACCGCTACGGACTCTGCTCCGCCGGGCGCATCTCGTGGTCCGCCCAGCGCACCCCAAGTCCCGTCTCGACGGCTGCCCTGGCCGGCGCAGGCAACTACCACGGCTGGACGAATCAAAGTGGTCACGTCTTCATCGCCGTGGCAAAGGAAGGCAGACAGCTCATCGACGTCCAGTTCTCGGCGCACTATCAGTGCGCAAGGCACCACAGCTTGCATCTCACCGAGTCTTTTCTCGGCGCAACCGAACCGTGGCCGCTAGAAAGTCTCGGCACCTTCACCCTCAGCCTGGGGGGTCACAACTACAGCGGACGGGTAGATGGTGCGTTCGGGCTCAATGCGCCTGGCGCAGCATTCGGCACGCTGGAAGCATCCACCGTCACCCGTTACGGGCGCTGCCGCACCGGACTCGTGCCCTGGGAAACCTAGACGCCGCGAAACCACCGAGCCAGAACGCGCGTCCCGCAGGGGTTTGACACTGCCAGATCAGCTAGTCGCTGAGCTCGGTGCCGTGTTTGCGGTTAGGATGAGTGCCGTCGATAGAGCCGATTCTTGGCTCAAGTTGGACAAGCTGAATGTCGATGCCGCATTAGGTAGTGATCACCAGTCTCATCCGGCGCCGGGTTCACGTCCACTGGAGGTGATGATTAATCGTGGGCGCACTCGCGGTAATTGTGCTGCTTCCTTTTGTCGCCTTCTTGTTGCGGGGTGGCCTGGTCCTGCGTGTTTGCGGGTGGGTCTTTCTGGCTGCGGGGGTCTTCGCGCCGTTCTCGCCTCGGGGCAACGTCGGCTACGCGTTGGTCTACCTCGTCACCGGAGCGGTGCTGTGGTTGGCTGGTCATTGGGCTTACGCGTTCGCTTACTACCACTACAAGTCCTCGCGTGCGGAACGCGTGATCGAGCACGGTATCTTCCCCTTGGTTCATGCCCGCGGGGGCCAGTACCGCGCGCAGGGGCCGGTCTCCTCGGCGCTGCGCGACACCGGCGTGAAAATCTCTCGCTTGATCCTGCGCTCGGCGAGCGGCGTGGACAAAGTGCGGCCTCCAGCTGATGTCAGCGACCAGGTGTCTGCCGGCGAGCGCGATGCCACTCGGCCGAGCCTGGGTGAGGTCGGGCGTAGCCGCTTGAGTGAGGGGGTTGTGTCCGTGCGCGAGCGGATCGGTGTTTCGAACCGGAGCTATGAGCGTGTGCGGGAGAGCCTCGCTAAGGAGCAGGCGCTCGGCGCTGAGCTACGTACGCAGCTCGATGTTCTCGAGGCTCGCGCGCGGGCGCGCGAGGGTCGGCTGAGCGCCATGCTGGCGGATGCCGCGACCTTTGTAGACGGCCTGGACCGATCGATCTTGGCGATTGCCGCGCAACTCGCCGCCAATCGAGTGGCGAGCGAGGAGGAGATCGCAGCGGCTCTGCAGGCGATGCTCGCTGGCCGTGTACGGTCGGTGGAGATCTCGCGTGTCGAGCAGCTCTCGGCAGAGCTGTGCGCGCTTGTACGCGAACGCGGTGGTGTTACTACGTGGATGAGTGAGGAGGCAGACGATGCTGGCGAACATCGATTGGAGAGTGCCGCAGCGCTCGCCGGTCAGCGGGCGATCCTCGTCACATATGCGGATGGGGTTTACGACGACGGGCTGCTGGTGGGGCTCGTCGAGCAGCTGTGTCATGCCGTCGTCGCGTCGCTGGAGAGCCGCGACCTCGCGCGCGAGAAGGGACGACGCCTGCCGATCTCGCTGCTCGGCGACGCGCACGCCTACCGGCGGCTGGCTGCCCTGCGCGATGCCCAGGGATCCCCGTCGGTGAGGATCGTCGTACGTCTCGACGAGGACGCCTACGAGCAGCTCACGGGTGTCTTCGGCGAGTCGGCGTGGAGCGCCGAGCTGTTCACGCTCGCGAGCGAGCTTGACGGTGCCGCGCGATCTCTCGGCGGCGAGGTGTTCGAGATCGGCAACGAGTTCGTGTGCCTGGTTGCGCCGGCACAGCACGCGGAGCTGCGCGAGCGATTCGACGCGATCGTCGAGCGCACCAGCCTGCGGGCGGAGGTGCGCGAGACGTGATCCCGCTGCGCATCACCACGGAGGTGCAAAACCGGATCGCTCCCGGCCTCTCCCCTGACGAGGCGGACGCAGTGGTACTCGCGGACCTGGCGGACGGCTGGACACTCACGCATACCTCAGGTTCGCTGCGCAGCGAACCTGGCGCGCAGGGGGCCTTGAATCTCGATGGCCGCTCACACCAGTACCTCGCGCGATTGGCGGACTACGAGCTGCCATTCGGCTGGTGCATCTGTCCACCTGCCAGCACAACGTGCAGCTGCCGCGAGCCGCGAGCCGAGCCCTATACGTATAAAGGCGCACCCGCGGTAGTGCTCACCAAGTGCGAGCCCCACAACAACTCGAACGCCAAAGCCGTGTTCGCCGGTGATCGCTACCACGACGCGTTCGCGGCCATCAAGCGGGGGGTGCGCCCGCCGGGCGTGCAGCGGGACTGGCACCGCGTGA
>Ga0210383_10001693_pt1 | contig 20064 bp, 21 predicted proteins | sample IncBWC14OmetaG_FD_160072 | JGI IMG/M metagenome (GOLD analysis project Ga0210383, IMG submission 160072) | Forest soil microbial communities from Barre Woods Harvard Forest LTER site, Petersham, Massachusetts, United States - Inc-BW-C-14-O ... | reverse complement strand
CCTTGTGTTCCCATTACAGAAAGGATTCACGTATGAAAAAGATTGTCTTTCCCATTCAGTACTTCCTTCTCATAACGCTAGTTGCTGTATCACTTGCCCACGTCCACGCACAGGCTGCACCTGCACCCGACCCACTCTTTCAAACGATCCAGTCTTTGGATGCCAAACTTTTCGACGCCTATAACCATTGCGATTTGGAGAAATTTGGATCGCTTTTGACCGACGATTTGGAGTTCTATCATGACAAGAGCGGCTTGACCAGCGGACGGCAAGCTCTGGTTGAGGGTGTGAAGAACAACATCTGTGGCAAGGTGACTAGAGAACTCGTTCCAGGGACACTTGAGGTATACCCCATCGCTAACTACGGCGCGGTAGAGATCGGAGTTCACCGTTTCCACCATCCCGGACACGAGACTGCCGAGTCTATTGGCGAGGCGAAATTCATTCATCTCTGGCAAAACAAAGATGGAATATGGAAGATCACTCGCGTCATCAGCTTCGACCACCATCCCCTGGCGAACTAGGAGCCTCATGCGTTTTCTGATTTTTATCTTTCTCTCTGCAAACTTCGTCGCCACCGGGTCGGCCCAAACGGCGTTCAAAACGCCGCCCAAATCAGACCTCAGACTCCGTCTGGATCAGAACGCACCACGATGGCTGAAACAGTACGATGTTCCCAGTGTGGCTGTGGCCTACATCGAGAATGGGGAACCGGCATGGACGGCGGTTTACGGAGAGCAAAGCCCCGGTGTGCCCGCGACATTGAAGACGCTCTACAACGTCGCATCACTCACGAAGCCTATTTCAGCCGAGATCATCCTGCGACTAGCATCCGCAGGGAAACTCTCATTGGACGAACCTCTATCCACCCACTGGGTGGACCCAGACGTCCGAGACAATGCCTGGCAAAAACTCTTGACGCCGCGCCTGTGCCTTTCCCACCAAACGGGCTTCAGCAACTGGCGGTTTCAGACCAACGACGTACTCAAGTTTCAGTGGGAGCCGGGTACACGCACGGGCTACTCTGGTGAAGGGTACGACTACGTCGCCCGCTTTGCAGAAAGAAAGACAGGCCACACTTTCGAAGACCTTGCGAAGGAATATGTTTTCGGTCCCATTGGGATGAATGACACTTCGTATACCGCGCGCGACTGGTTCGCTGGACGCCTCGCCATCCCGCAGGGCCCGAAAGATGAAGCAGAGCCAAAGGTCAGGACGACTTGGTGCGCTGCTGACATGCTCCGCACGACGATTGGCGATTACTCCAAGTTCCTTGTCAGCGTTATGCACAACGAGAACGTGACCAAGGAGATCGCAACAGAACGGCTGACCATTACCCGTAATCTCGTCACACCCGACCAGCAAACCAAAGTGTGTGCGCAGGCAAAATTAGACCTCGCCAGTTGCAACGTGATTGCCGGCCTGGGTTTGGGTTGGCAGACCAATCAGATTAACCACGACACCATAATAGATCACAGCGGTTCCGACTGGGGCGTCCACACTCACGTCTTTTTCCTTCCGCAACATCAGGTAGGTGTCGTCATCTTTACGAATGGGGATAACGGAGAGAATGTCATTCGAGAGATTGTCGCGATGATCTATCCTAACCCCATATACCTCGCCCATCTTGGACCCTAGCGAGTTTGTGCAATCCGCGGGAAACGTAAGGTCTCGGCACTTCGTTTAAATGTAAACGAAGTTCAGCACCATGGCGCCGTTTCGTCCCGACGAGCCGTTCCCCAGCCCTTCGCTTCCAGGACCACGACGCGCTTGTGCGGGGAGATGCTGAGGATGTAGTAGGCTGCAGAAAGTCCCGTGAACCCGCCCCCAAGTACCGCGACATCTGCTGCGATGTCCGCTGTTAACGGCGTTGAACTGCTCGCGCAGATGTCGTTTGCTCGCTGGAGTGCTTGTTCTGGCATTCGTGAAGCTGCAGCCGACCTCGCCATGGCCACGTCTGAGATATCGAGTCAACCAGATACTCACTAAAGAAGGGCAGGAACGTTTTCGGGAAAGCGGAAACCTCGTAACTCGGGTCGATTCCCTGCGAGAATCATCGCCTCGCTGACGCCCTGCCCGTTGCTGGGGAAAGACTTGAATATAGATCGACAAGCTCGGGGCAGGCTCTGTCGTAAAAGACGCGATAAGGACGGGGCACCCGCGTGATCTGGGACGAAAGGGTGGGCCAACCCCCATCAGAAAAAGTCCACCGCCTTGATCTGCCGCTCGGTTCCGTCCGCCATAGTGAAAATGTGAATCGTTCCGGAGTCTGCCATTTGAAATTTTATGATCGCCTGAGTAGGCCAGGCCTCAAACGGCTTTCCGTCGATCAGACTGATCTTATCGCCTTTCTTGAACCCCGCCGCTTCAGCCGGGCTGTTTGGGGAGACAAATGCCACCGAAAAACCATTGGTGACCTTTTTGTCCAGCACCAAGCCGATCCGGTCTTTTTCGATGGAAGTCATCGCCGTTCCCGAGTTGGGGATCGCATAGAGCCGGCTGTGCCCGTAGTCGATGATCAGCCTGAACTTGGCCAGCAGCGGCAGTCCGACGCCGCCTGTGATCGAGGGCGGCGGCAGTTCAGTGTCGGGTATGAGTGCGATCGGCACCCGCGAAAAGTCGATGCCGGCGAAGCTCAAGTGATCGACACTGACGACGGTCTCCGAATAGCGGCCCGACAAACGCTGAGAGGTAGGACGACCCGCGAGCAGCATCTGCCTCGCGGCATAGGCCGGAGTGACCATTAACGGGCCGATGACGTTCCCCAGTTCCAACTCAAACTGCGCCGGAGCCGCGCCATCGATTGAGAGGGGGAGCACGCGTTCGCCATCCAGTTCGATCAGCGGAACCTCGATTGCCCCCGCGGGCTTGGTCACAGCCCTAGGATCGCGAAAGGCGACACGATGGTGGGCGGAGTCAACGTCCACCACCACTTGATTGAACACCTCTTCGCCTAGCCGGAAGAGTACGGGTTGTCCAAGAATCTTGGCGTCGTAGCCCTGCTTCTGCAGATCGTCTGTCATCGCGCGGGCGTTCTGCAGGGTCAAGTCACCTAGCTGGATCTGAATTCCTTTCACCGAGCTCGCGTCTTCTATCTTGGACGCCAGGCCGGCGGACTCGACGAAGTTCTTGTCGATGTTTGAAGGCCCACCATAAAGCAATGCCATCGCATCGTGACCATTGATCTTGACGGGCAAATGGATTCCAAAGTTCGTGAGCGGCGTGAAGTCGATCCAACCGCTGGACGAAGTGTTGCCCTTGAAGACCACCGTTTGAACGGGTGTGGAACCGGCCGGAGTTGGCAGGCTGGACTGCGCGTAGGTGGCGGCGACCGATCCGGCCATCAAGGACAATGCGACCGCGAGCCTGGACAATCTTTGGAGCGTCGAATGGCCTGACTTTCTCAGTTCGACAGTTCTGGGAACGAGAATGCGAAGATCGAAACGTGATTGGTTCTGCACAGGGTGGCCTCAGTCATCTTAAGTTGAAAGCTTCTACTCGGGAATATCAAATCCCCGTACGTCTCTAAGAAACCGCGGAGCCTCGAAACGATTTTGGCAAACAGCAGACGATCTAGGATGCGACATGGCTTCGCTGTCTCCCATGTCTGCGCGTCGACAATAGTGAAGAGGGTATCTTCGCGAGGTTTGGCGGTTTGTCACCAAGAAGTAACGATTGCGTAAGTTTTCGGGGACCAGCCGTTAGTCGTCCGTGACCTTCGAAGGAGACTAGAGGTTGCCGCTCAGGCGTCCTGTAAAAACAGCCAACCAACAATGTGGGGACAAATAGGGGACGATAATTGTTCCCGAGTGCTCCTTGTCGGGCCCAGAACGGGTCGTCAGTACCGTTAAGAGTCAATAAGTTACCGGGTTCTGTTATCTGTCACGGCAGAGGCCGCGGGTCCGAGTCCCGTCGTCCCCGCCATTCATTCCAGAGCACTTAGGCGTGAATGGTTCCTTGAGTGACATTCCACAATCCGTCCCACAAATTCACTGCACTAAACGACTTCCAAGACCTACAGGCCTAAATAAGCGCCTTGGGCTGCCTGCTTTTCATCCCTGTCATCTGCGTGTTCAGATCCAGCGTGGTCTGGATTCTGGCGTGGCGCAGAATTCCCTTAAACCATTTTCCGGGTGAAGGATCACGCCCCATAAAAGAGGTTATGGGACTCCAAATAAAGGCCATGGTTGCCGCCGCTACCTGGCTCCTGTCTGAATTTCCCGCCACTTCGGATCGGCCAGGACCACGGAGGTCTCAATCTGGCGTTCGGGAACGGTCCAGTACTCTTTCAAGAGCTGGTCTTTCTGTTGACGATTGACTAGTCGAAAGTCATGTTTCTCGTAAAAGCGAATCGCCCAAACCGCATCTACCCAAGTGCCGATCAATACTGGCCCATTCGCCAATCCCAGCAAATGAGAAAGTAACTGTCCTCCTATGCCGCGATTCTGGCTGGAGGTGCGAACATAGGCGTGCCGGATGAGCGTCACGTCCTTTACTGATTGAATGCCCATTACTCCCGCTATCGTGCCGGTCTGCTCATATCCCCAGAACACAACCCCCTCGTCGATTTCATGGCGCAGTTTCCCGGCGGACATATACGGTTCCGTCCAGCGATCTGCAGGGATGATGCCTTTATAAGCCTGCGCGCCATCGTTGATGATGGCCCGGATCAGCTCAAAATCGCGGTCGTCGCAGCGTCGGATCATTGAGACTCGGCCTCCGTGCTCGTCAATGTGCTAACGATAGCTGAGTTGTTGCATTTCGGCGTCATGTGTTAACGAATTCCCCTCGGACCATACGGACCATACTGTGGAATCGCACTAGAATAAAGGGTGTGATAAAGGACGTTTGCTTCAATAACCCCAGATTAGAGCGTGCAGGCCGAAAACATCATTGAGGAGAAAACTGTGGGCGCGTCCGAAAGGAGCCGCTCTCTATGGTTTCTCAAACGCCTACCGAATATGGCCTTCGCCCCAATACGCTGGCCATCCCTGAGTTGGAACAATCGAAGGCGGCTGTGCTCAATACGCTCGCCTCCGTTCACTCTCGTCGCAGCTACACGTTCGCCATTGACAGGTTCATAGCCTGGTACTGCAGCGAGCCTAGGTTGACGTTCAATCGAGGTGTGGTCGTCCGGTACCGGTCGCACCTTGAAGGACTCAGTCTGTCCGCCTCTACGATCAATTCGCATCTTTCAGCGATTCGGAAATTGGCGGACGAGTCCGCGGAAAGCGGCTGGCTGACGCCAGAACTGGCGATTGGAATCCGGAGGGTTCAAGGGGTAAAGCGGCTGGGGCGGAAAATCGGCAACTGGCTCTCCCGGAGCCAGGCGCAAGAACTTGTGAATGCCGCGTCGAAGACAAACCTGCGCGGCTGGCGGGACGGAGCGATCGTTGGGTTACTTCTCGGTTGTGGGTTACGGCGTTCTGAAGTGGTCGGATTGACGCTGGAGCAATTGCAAGTGCGGGAGGGACGCTGGGTCATCGTCGATTTGATCGGTAAGGGAAGACGGCTGCGAACTGTGACGGTGCCGGCATGATCGAAGCAATTGCTGGATGCATGGCTCTCGCATTCGGGGGTCAGCGAAGGTCGAGTATTCAGGAGAGTTTCGAAAGTAGGAAAGCGACAAGAGGCTAGCGTGACTGCGAACGTTGTCTGGTATGCGGTCAAGCGATGTGCCCGGCAGGCCGGCATTCCCAACCTGGCGCCCCACGACCTTCGTCGCACCTGCGCCCGTCTCTGCCATGATTGCAGCGGCGAACTCGAACAGATTCGATTTCTACTCGGCCACGCTTCCATCCAGACAACGGAGCGATACATCGGCAGCAAACAGAAGCTGCAGGACGCCGTTAATGATCGTTTCGAAATCTCAGTCGCAAGCGACACTGCCTGAAGAACGCAGTCGCCGCCTCACTTCTTGCACGATTGGCGATAGCGTCCTTTATCATTCGCTATTTTGAGTTGGCAAGCCCACAAGAGGTTTTGGAAGCTTTGGTCCGATAGGGCGGTTTTAATCCAAGCGAAGCCGCCGCTTCAGTAGGCATTTGCCGACTTTCCAGGACTCATCTTGTTATGGCATGGTCCGCGTCGACTAGCACGGCCAGGGGGGATTGTCTTCACCTCTTCTCGTTTGAGACAGTTCGATTTAGGTCTCTTAAACTACAGTTGAAAACCCGTGCCGAGTCGGTACTTTACCGGGCTCATGTCATATCGTGGAACCTTTCCACGTGCGTTGACTTTCGTGGAACTCGGGGATACTGTTCTGATCCAGAATGGGGGTCGCTAACTCCCAAAGGGGGCGATCTGTCCGAAACCTCTCCCAACCAGGTCACAGAGCTGTTGTTGAAATGGAAAGGCGGCGACCAGGAATCGCTGCAGGTCCTGCTTCCATTGGTATACGGCGAACTGCGTCGCGTCGCCCAGCATCATCTCCGCGGAGAAAGGTCTGACCACACTTTGCAGAGCACGGCTCTGGTCCATGAGGCGTACCTGCGCTTAGTGAAGCCTGGTTCTGTGCGCATCGAGAGTAGGGGGCATTTCTTCGCTCTGGCGTCGCAACTCATGCGCGAAATCCTGGTTGATCATGCACGAAGCCGAAAGGCCGGGAAACGGGACGGAGGAAGCCGCCTGACTTTGGACGAGGCTGCGGAGTTATCGAAGTCCAAGGATGTGGATCTGCTGGCTCTCGATGATGCGCTCAACCAACTCTCGCAGATGAGCCCCCGCCAGAGCCGCATCGTGGAATTGAGATTCTTTGGAGGGTTGTCGATTGCAGAGACGTCAGAATTCCTGGAAGTCTCGCCGGCCACAATCGAACGAGAGTGGGCCGTGGCTCGTGCCTGGCTATACCGGGAGATAAACCGGACTGAAAGCCATGACTCCTGAGCGCTGGCAACAAGTATCGGAAGCGCTGGACAAGGCCCTGCACTTTTCCCCTGCGCAGCGGCAGGACTATCTCGCGGAGATTGCCCACAGCGATCCCGAGCTATCCCGGGAACTTGAGTCTCTTCTCGCCTCTTATCAGGAGGCTGGCGCGGAGTTCCTGAATATGCCTGCGCTGCAAACTGCAATGCGCGACGCCAAACAAGGGTGGCGGCAAACGCTGCTCGGCCAGCGCTTAGGGGCCTACCAGATTGTCGAACTCCTGGGAGCCGGAGGTATGGGGGAAGTCTACCGCGCCTTCCGAGCGGACCATCAATATCGCATGGAAGTGGCGCTGAAAGTTGTGCGCGGAGGCCCCGATTCCAGTTTCGTCTTGCAGCGATTCAAGAATGAGCGGCAGATTCTCGCCAGCCTCGACCACCCCAATATTGCGCATCTGCTCGACGGTGGCACAACCGCAGAAGGGGCTCCTTATTTTGTCATGGAGTTGATCGAGGGAGAGTCCATGGGACAGTACTGCAACCGGCGCGGTTCGGGCACCGTTGATCGGCTGAAACTCTTCCTGCAAGTCTGTTCCGCTGTGCAGTATGCGCATCAGCGGCTGATTATCCACCGCGATCTCAAGCCCGGAAATATCCTGGTGACCGCAGATGGTGTGCCTAAACTCCTCGATTTCGGCATCGCCAAGATGTTGGATCCGAGTGTTGCGAACGGTGGCTTTGAGCCCACGCTCACGCAGTTTCGGGCGCTGACTCCCAGTTACGCCAGTCCAGAGCAGATCAACGGCGAGCCCATCACCACCGCCAGTGATGTCTACTCGCTGGGTGTGGTTTTGTACGAACTGCTGACCGGACATCATCCTTATCAAGTGGCAGGAGACGCGGCTGAGAAAGTCGCACGGGCTGCTTGTGAAATGGAGCCGAAGAAGCCGAGCAGTATTGTTCGAGACGCCGGACGATCGGAAAATGGTCGCAATCGCGGGACGGCCATTGCAAGCTCGGCGCCCACTGCCCGCGACGCGGAAAAACTCAGAGGAGGGCTGAGAGGAGATGTGGACAACATCGTTCTAATGGCTCTTCGCAAAGAGCCGGAGCGGCGCTACAGCTCGGTAGAGCAATTTGCCCAAGACATCCGACGGCACCTGGAAAATCTTCCTGTGAGCGCGCGGAACGATACGGTGGCTTATCGGGTTTCCAAATTTGCGCGCAGGCATAAGGCCGGAATCGTCGCCGCAGTCATCGTCATGGTTGCCCTCCTGTTAGGGATGGGAATGACGCTGCAGCAAAAGCGGAGGGCCGACCGGCGCTTCAACGACGTAAGAAAACTTGCCAACTCGCTGATTTTCGAGATTCACGATTCGATTCAGAACTTGCCCGGCGCGACTCCCGCCCGCAAACTCCTCCTCGACCGCGCTCTGCAGTATCTGGACAGCCTGTCCAAGGAGGCGGCCGGCGACATTTCTCTGCAAAGGGACCTTGCCGCCGGATATTTGCGAATTGGCATGGTCCAAGGGAGCACCGTAGATGCGAGTCTCGGGCAAACCGACGACGCGTTGTCCAATCTGCGCAAGGCCGTGGCCCTCCGGGAAACAATAGCCAAAGCGAATCCCAACAACACGGATGATCAACTGAACCTGGCTATTGCCGATCGACACCTGGCCAGAGTACTGAGGGGAGCTGGCAGGCTCGAAGCGCGCACGCCGATTGATCAGGCGCTGGCCGTTACCGAACGCCTCTCTAAAGAAGTTCCAGCGAGCGTCGAGGTGGAACGAGAGAGGTCTATCGAGTACGACGTGCTCGCCAACATTCAGGACGAGTCTGGCGATCATGCCGGCTCTCTGGAGACTCAAAGGAAGGCCTGCGCCATTGGACAGGATTTGTTGAAGACGAACCCCCAGGACAGAGGCATCCAGCACATGGCCGCCATCTGCACCGTCGAACTCGGGTTGGGATTGACCGAGCTTGGCCAGAGGATCGAGGCCCTGCAGTTTTTTCAAATAGGGCTGGGTCTGTTTGAAGCCTTGGCCAAGGATCAAAATGACGCCCGGTCCCGGCGGGAGCTGGCTGTCGCAACCGGCCTTCGTGGCGGCGTCCTGCTTATGAACGGGGACCCAGCCGGGGCTCTCGAGGCGCATCAGCGGAGTCTGGCAACCATCGATCCCATGGCCACCGCCGATCCGCAGAATGCCACGCTGCAGCTCGACAGCGCGGGCGCGCGTTTGGCCATAGGGGAAGACCTTTTGTCCGCCAACAGGTTTGCCGAGGCAGAGGCGATGTTTCACCGAGCCATTCAAATTCAGGATGAAATTCTCGCCCGCAATCGGGCGGACCAGCAGGTACCGCAGTATAGGGGTTACACCGAGATCTGGCTCGGTGAAACTCTGGCCGGAACAGGTAAGACGGAGGCGGCGTTGGAAAGCTATCAAAGAGGTATACACGACCTCGAGGGTTTCGTCGCCCCTGCGCCTGACGTACGCTCCGATGCGGCGACCGGATACGTCAGGCTTGGCACCGCCTTCGCGAAGCTCGCCCGTTGGCAAGACGCCGAAGTGGCTTACGGCAAAGGTCTGGCGATTGCTCAGCCGCTGGCGACGGCCGCGCAACCAAATGTGCGGGCATGGTATGCGATCGCTGATGCGTGCTTCGGCATGGGAGAGTTGTCGAGCACAGCAGCAGCCCGCCTTCCTGGTCCTTCCTCCATGGAGCGATGGCGCGAAGCGCGCGTATGGTACAGCAAGAGCGCGGAAGCCTGGGCCAAAATTCCAAATCCCGGCGCGGTCACCCCGAGCGCGCTCCCCTGCAGCCATCCAACCCAAGCGACCCGCGCCATCTCCGATTGTGATCGTGCTCTGCGGCCGCAAAATTCCTCAGCCAAGAATTGAGGGCCAGGGTCTTCGGACTCCCGAGCTCACAGGACTTCCAAGATGCAGTCTGAGTCTTGCGTCGTCTTACCGCGTCGCTTCACGCTCCTGAAACCACCGTGAGCGTGACCGCGGTGGGCGTATAGCTGACCTCAAAGTGCTCGCTGGAATTGATGCTCGTTCCTTTCACGGTTGCGAATTGGCCACTCACCGCACTGCCCGTGACAATTTTGAAAGTGTCGCCAATCGCCGGGACGAAGTTGTTGATGCGCCTGATCAGGAGGGTTCCCCCCAGGCTGACTCCGTTCGAGACAGCAACCTGGCCAAACGTACCTGCAGCCTTACCTGCGATCGAGATATTCAGCGCCCCACTGGAGGTTTGGGTATAGCTGCCCGTGATGGTGAGAGTTGCGGGCTTGGCGGAGGAGTCCCCGGCAGTGACCGAAGCGCTTGAGGTTACCGCGGCCGCAATTGTGCCCTTGCCCAATAGCGAGCCTTTCTGCAAAGTCAGCCCGGATGGCGCCATCAAGGCGCCGTCGACCGTGGTCGTGCCCGCGGTCTGCGTGTAGCTGCCGCCCAGGGAGAATCCGCTGCCGATGCCTATGGTAGTTTTCCCGGCGTTGCTGAAGTTTGTGGCCGTAGCCAGAATTTGCCCGCTCGCCAGCGACAAGGATCCCAGCGTAGTGTTGGCTGTCAGATTCGCCAGAGCGCTGGTGTTGGTAGAGCTGTTGAGGATTTGCGCGGCGGTTCCGGTCAACGTGATGTTGGCGGCGTTGTTGACGATGTTAGCATTCTGGAATTCGAGTGTGCCGGTTACAAGGTAACTTCCGCCCATCAAGGTTGTGCCGGCAAAATTGTTGAACAGGCCCTCTATGTTCAGCGTGCTTCCTTTGTTCACAATCAGCTTGCCCGTGTTGGTGAGACCGACGGTCGGGTCGGGCGAGATCACAAGCGGCGTCTTTTGATTTGCAATGATGCTTCCGCTGTTGGTGATGCCCATCGGGTCGGAGCCGCCGATAAAACCGGCGCCCTCGATCGTGCTCTCGTTGGTCAATGTGTTGGTGGAAGGATTGGCAAGGAAAGATGTGTCCGGAGACATGATCACTTTCCCCGAGCCCGTCAGGATGGTCGGCTGGGTCAGGATCACGAAGAATCCGCTCTTGTCCAGAGCAATCGTACCGGTGTTGTTGATGGCACCTTGGAGGTTGAGGTTTCCCTGGGAAACCTTGAACATTCCCGCATTGTTGACCGGGCTGACCGTGCCATCCAGAGTTCCGCTGTTGGTGTTGAACGTGCCGGTGCCAGTGGTTTTCAACGTCCCCCCACTGATGATGCCCGTGCTGGAATCGACGAGCACTTTGGAGCCGGCGAGCGCTTCAATGGTTCCACCGTTGTTGTTGATGGTGTTCTGGATCTGCAGCGTTCCCCCGGCGCTGGCCTCCAGCGTTGCGGTGTTGCCGAATGCATGCCCAGAAAGGACCAGAGGATTCGCCGTATCGGTTGCGTTGATAGTTCCCTGGTTGTTAACAGCTAAGTTGGCGTCACCAATAAATCCCGATCCCGCGATAGTGGATTGGTTGACGAGTGTTGTGGCGCCACTGAGTGACACAATGCTGCCTTCGGGGTAGGCGATGGGAACCGATCCAGCGCCCTTGAGCGTTGCGCTGCCATTGACGAATAACCCTCCGTTGGCTCGGATGGTGCCCAGGTTATTGATCGTCCCTGCAATGGTAGAACTGCCGCCGCTGACGATCTGATAGTTCGCATTGTTGGTCAGATTGCTCAACGAGGGATTGCCCGATCCCGCGAATGTACTGAACAGCCCCGAACCAGTGCTCGCCAGGGTCCCGCCTGAGATCGCAAACGCATCGACCATCACTGTTGAGCCGGCGAGCGCCTGAATCGTGCCCCCGCTATTGTTGAACGGGACGCCAAGGCTCGACCCTTGCAACAGCAGCGTGGCGCCGTTGCTTGCCTGGATCGTGCCGGTATTGGTGATGCTTCCCCCTCCAAGCAGTTCGAGTTGAGCTCCAGACACGTTCGCATCGATGAGCGACTGGTTGGTAAATGTGATCATGCCAATGTATCCCTGACCGTAAATGTTGTTGGTGGAATTGATGACCGCGTTCGACCCCGTAAGTTGGCTCGAGGCCAAAAGGTTGATCGTGCCCGCACCGGAGATGGTCGCCGTGGGGGCGGGTTGAGCGAAAGCAAGCCCGTTCGAGGCGCCGATGTTGATCGTGCCCTGGTTGAAAAGGCTGGGGCCCGTAATGTCCACATAGCCCGGGGTCAGATTCAGAACGTAACCCGAGGCGATGCTCAGGTTGACCACGGAGGCGCCCGTGGCAAAAACCGGTCCCCCTTTAATGACGGCGTTGAAGTTGCCGTTGGGAGTGACGTTCGTCGAACACGTATCCCATAACGCATTGCCGCCTTCGCTGGGACAAGGTGACCAATTTCCCGACCCGCCGCTCCATGTCGCCGTCGATTGCGCTAAGGCGGGCTTGCTCACCAGCCCGCCTAACGCGAGAGCCACGACCACGGTTAGAAACCGCAAGCTGACCGGCTTGGTTACGAACTCAGACGAGAGACCATTCATACATCCTCCTTCATCTATTGCCTTTGGCCGAGGCCTTCAGACCTGTCTGCCGAGTCTGGAGGCCCCAACTCCGCACAGCTATTGCATTACGTACTGCACGTTTAGGAACACATTCGACGGCGATTGCCCGGTGAGACCGCAACCGCTGGAGGGACTGCCTTGGATTGAGACCTCGGTTCCAGCAGCGATTGACACAGAGATTGGTCCGGAATCCGCGACAAGGCCTGTCCCAAGGTCAAGCCCATAAATTAATGTCGAGGAGGGCCAGTTCAAGAGGTAGGCTTGGGAGGTCGTACTGCAGCCTCCACCGTTGCTTGCGGCGGAGGCCGTCACCCGGGTAACAGTTATGTTGTGGTCTGGGATGAAATACCCGCCGACAATATAACCGGGGGATTGTCCCCCAAGGTTTCCGACCATGAACCCCGAGAAAACCATGTGTGGGTTGTTGCTCATGGGAACGTCGTTGTTGATGGATAGGCTGTTCGCCTTTACGTTGCCTTCCAGATAAATGTTGCCGTTGCCGGTGAAATTGGTGATGCCCAGATTGCCTGCGCCCTCGGCGTTGGCAGCCGCGGCCGAGAGGATTGCCCAGTTGTGCCCGCCCGGACTGGTGTTGTTTAGCTGGAGCCACGTCCCAAAACCGTTTGAGCTTTGCACAAAAAACGGCTGATAGGTCGCGTTGTTGATAATGTTGACGATGCCGCCCACATTCTGGTTACCACTGAAATTGTTGTTGGCGGCATTCAGCAGCGGTACCTGATTGGCGTCGATGCTGAGACTGGGGACCCCTCCAGTCCCGCCGCCGACCAGACCCGGTCCGGCGGCGACCCCAGTCACAACTTTGGTCGTGTCCAGACTTAGCGTCACGTTGCCACTGCTACCTCCACCTGTAAGGCCGGCACCTGCCTTGACGCCGCTAATGGTTCCCATTCCGGGGAAGGTTTGGCCGGGTGCGAAAGTGATTAGCCCGGTGAAGTTCCCCGTGCCATGTACGTCCAGCGTGGACGCCGGAGCGGTCGTGCCGATTCCCACATTGACGCTGGCGTTGGCGCCATTTACCCCGTTTATGCTGCCGAGTACGAGGGAGTTGTTGGCAGTGACCTCTGCGTAGGCCCCGATCGCAGTTGCATTGGTGAGACTAAGTTGCGTGCCCGAACTGGTGTAGGCACCGACGTAGGTATCCAGATTGCCGGTTGTCAGAGCGCTGTTGGGACTTGCGCCACCGGCGACTGTCCCGATGGCGGTGTTCCCGCTACCGGTGGTATTTGCCGAAAGAGCAATATCGCCTAGAGCTGTATTCGAGCTGCCTGTGGTGTTGAACTGAAGAGCCGCCGTGCCGCTTGCAGTATTAAAGCCGCCTGTCGTGTTGGAATGGAGTGCCAACTCGCCGCTGGCAGCGTTGTAGCTGCCGCTCGTGTTGGAGACAAGCGATTGGTAACCGCTCGTCGTGTTGCCCGTTCCCGTGGTGTTGGCGTGCAGCGACCAAGTACCACTGGCGGTGTTGAGAGTCCCCGTGGTTCCAAAATTCCCCGCCAGGTTGCCAACAAATACATTGCCGGAATTGCCGCAACAGGTGTGAATGAAATAGGTTCCGCCCTGATTGATTACCCCGGCAGTTGGGCTCGAGGTCCCCGGCAAGTCCAAGTTCCCGCTGTTGATTGCTACATCTCCGGCGGTGACGCTCTGGTTACCGCTGAAGTTGTTATTGGCGGCCAGCTGCGGAATCTTGGTGGCATCAAGATTGAGCGTGACCGTACCGCTGTTGCCCCCGCCGAGAAGTCCTGCACCTGCCGTGACGCCGGTGATCGTGCCGGTACTGGCCGCGGCGCAGGCCCAGGCGCTGCCATTCCATTGCAGCACCTGATTGGCCGCGCAACTGTGGGTCAAAGTCAGGTCGAGCGTGCCGTTGGTGCCGCCGCCGGCCAGACCGCTGCCGCTGGCGGTAGTCACTCCCGAGACGGTCCCGCCTCCGGCGAAGACAATATCCAACTCGGCGGGATGGCTATTGGCGGTGTTTTCTTTGCTGTCAAAGCTGGCGTTGAGAGGACTATTGGCCACAAGCGCGATGCCGTCGTTCGGCTCGGTTCCATCGAGCCAAGCGCCTAAGGCCGGCGTAACGTCGATCAACACGTAGTCATGGAGATTCGCACTGGTCAACGCCACAGTGCTGACGATCGTCGTCCCCAGCGCGGGAGCGAGATCAGCAGTGATCGTCTTCTCCGACCAGGTGCCGTTGACGTAGTCCACGTTGAAGCTGCCGGCGGTGGTTACGGCATTGACGTAGAGCTTCAGCGTAGCCTTGGCGATGCTGGTGCTGGTGTAGCCCGCGGGGATCGACGACAGATCGAATTGAATGTAGGTGGTCTGCGAACTACTTTCCACGTCGAGCACCGGCTTAGTTCCGAGGTTCGTGGTGGGAGTAGCTGTGTTGGTGTAGGCGTCGCCACTGGGGGTGATTTGCCCGTAGGCTGCCATGCAACCGCATATCGTTACGAGCAAGATGGCTGCGAAACGTGACTGATTCTTCGAGTTTTTCACGGCGTGCTCCCCGTTTCTTGCTTTCCGGCGTTTCCGCCTCTATTAAACAAGGCGTAAAACCGAAGGGTTTTCCCTCACGAGTAAGTCGGAAGAATTGGCATATCTGGAGGAGGAGAGAGCATCCGTAGCCCGGAGGTGCCACGTCTGATGGCGGATGGCGGCCAAAACCCCGAGATTATTCCAGGCCGGAGGTCGGCTTGCAGGAAGATTCAGCACAAGTAACGAGAAACGCACTAGGGTCTAGAAATACCTGTGGGCGCATTTCGCGGGTGCAAACCAGTGAGCGGATAGTCGCTGTATGGGGCAAACGAGTCGAAGTTGTTGCCCGCTGGCCAATCCAGATCGTGAATGATAAAGGACGTTATCATTCGCGAAAGGCTATCGACTGCGATGGTTGGTTCAACGGGATGTCGGCCAAAAAACACCTGTTTGAACCATTCCCGTCGGGCGCGTAAGGTCGTATCGAGAGGTGAGCTGTGCGAGCGGAAGATATCGTCGGCATCAGCTTTTTTGCATTGTTGCTTTGTGCCATTGTGGTGACTCTCTGCGGGTCAAGAACCATCCTTACGCCAAGCCAGCAGGCAGCTTGGCGAGGCTGGGGACTAGGCCTGATCAGTGTTGCTCTCGTTGCGTTTGGGTTGGTGAACTTTCAGCTCATCCACACCTCGTCACGCCCCGTGGTCGAAGGGAATTTATGGGGCATCCGGGAGGAGTTTAAAAACGGTTCGACCCGATTCATGATTACCGACGCGACTGGGCAAGCCGTTATGATCTTGTGCAGGCACAGAGGGCCGGGTTTTGTACAGGGAGAACGGGCGCGGGTGCGGTACGTCGCGTACAACAACAAGCTGGTGGAGATGGATATGCTGAGCGGGCCGTATGGGGCGTGGCATCTGCGGGAGTCGTCGGGTGAAGCGGGTTATTGGGCTTGGGTGGTGATCGGACTGTTTTTTGGACTTCTTGCCTATTTCCAATTTGCGAAGACCAGGCCGGGAGAGACGACGGCACGATAAACCTGCATTGCCGTTGCGTCTGTGATGTTGGAATTGAGTCTTAGAGGATGGTTGACTTCTAACTCGATAAAATACATTACCAAGTTAGAAAATCGGAGCGCAGGGAAGCTACGAAATCCATGCTGGCCTCGGGGTTACAGCGGACCTTCCGCCATTAAGAATCATGCCCTTAACCGCGATCTTCAAGTTAGAGAGCCATGGCGATCAGCCTTCGGCACTGCGCCAAGGAATTCAATAAAGTCACGCCGGCCTTGGACTACGAGGAAAATTGACCTTCGCACCTTGCCACTGAGCGATCATCACTTGGCCCATGTCAGTGGAATCCCGCTTCAGCTTAGCCCTGGTGTTAGCCAAGCTCGCAACTGGTTGACCCCACCAGCGGCAATTAGATTGATTCAGCCCCGCCCCGGAGCAGGACTTGTTAGCCGCCGGTGTTAGAAAATCGATTTGAGCTTGCGTAAGTTCCGCATCAGGGCTACTAGCTTCCACCTTTTTTAACCAGAAAAAGAGCCTTCCGGTTATCGTTTCGCTCAGGAAAGGTTCATTATGGCAGTTCAAGCTGCGTATGTCATCACCGGGAATCATGCCCGGCATTTTAGTCATGTCGACCGGAGGCGCCGGATCAAACTTATCGAGACCGTTAAATCTTCTAACGACGGTAATAGGGTTAGTGACATCTTCAATCTGTGAAAGTACTGAGTGATGATGCGCTACGGCCACGTCTCTGAAGTCAACGAGCGGCTTAGTGTTGTAGCGGCCGCGGCGGATGTATTCTTGCAATATTGACAACCTCGACTAGAAGCTCGGTACGAAAGAATCCAGGCTCGACCACCATCGTATGAATGCCGAAGGGGGCCACGTCGAAACGGAGCGACTCCATCCAACCCTCCAGTGCGAACTTAGAGGCGGCGTAAGCCGCTACGAATTCCTGACCGATGAGGCCAGCGAGCGAAGTGACCGTAATGACCTGCCCGCTACGCTGCTTTCGCATGATCGGAAGGATGGCCCGCGTTACGTTAAGCGGGCCAAAGAAGTTGGTCTCCATCTGCGCCCGAAAATGATCAGGACTGATGTTTTCGAAATAACCGGCATAGAAGTTGCCCGCATTGTTGACCAGTACATCAATGTGCCCAAAGCGCTCGACGGCAGCTTGAGCGGCGGTGACCGCAGCTTTTGGGTCGGTGATATCCAGTGCCACCGTCAACAAGTTCTCGTGCGCGCCAACAGCTTTTAGAACCGCGCCAGGTTTACGACCAGTCGCTGCAACAAAATGCCCTGCAGCCAATGCCTTTTGAACAATATCGACACCGAGCCCGCGGCCCGCGCCGGTCACAAACCAAACTTTGCTCATGGTGTCCTCCTAAGTTGTGTGGGAACCCAAATAAACATTAATCCCTGCGCATCACGCTCAAACAAGCTCCAGAAATTGCAACTCCACCCGTATCGTCTCTCCCGTACTCCCAGTGACGGAGGCAATATCAATCTCGGCCCACCTATCTCATTGAAGCCTGATATCACGAATTTGTGCCCGACACACTTTCGGAAGGTTTCCAACGTCGGCAGATCGGCGTCGCCCTCTGGTAACTGAGAACGGATGCCAACCAATTTCACCGCCTCGCCTATTTTCACGAGCTAAGTTTCTCCTCAGTAGGTCGCAAAAAAGCTCGCCGACTTCTCCGGATTATAGCCTCGCCGGTCGTAGAGCTTCGTTGTTCCGGGCTCTGCGTGCCCGGCGGCGCGCTGCACGTCATCCAGCGTTGCGCCGTTTTCCAGCGCCGTAGTGATAAAAGTCGCCCGCATGGAATGCGCCGAGTAACCGCGAGTGAGGCCGATTGCGGCCGCGTGCTTCCGCAGCACCCGGTCGATGGCGTCCGGGTCCATGTGCCTGCGGGATTCCTGGCGCTTGCGATTATGACTTAGCGGGGAACATCGGCCCGTCCAGGTCATCGCTATGGCCGGCGGCTTCGAGATAGGCACGGATGCGCCGCGCGACGTTGGGGTGGATGGCAAGGGCGTCGCGCCTACCGCCCTTCCTGACGATACGCAGGCTATCGAATCCGCGGTTCTGATGAAGATCCTCCACCGAAAGCGCGGCGAAGGCCTACCTGCAGGCCTACTGAGAGAATTGCTCGGTCCCGCAACCCCTCAATCGCGTCTTCCGCCGGAGTGTTGAGAAGTTTGGCCGCATCCGTCTTGGAGAAGGCGAGAGTAGAGCCTTCCCTCCGGTTGATCGCGGGACGTTCCACGTCGGCGACGGGATTGGTCTTGACGTGATGATGGCGGACGAGGTGCTTGAAAAGGCTGGAGAGTGCCGCGAGCCTGCGCCGGATGGTCGAGGGCTCGGCCTCATCGATCTCGCGCATGATGCGTTCCCAGGCGATGACGGCGCGGTGGTCCACTTTGCGCAGTTCGTCGTAGGACGTGATATGAAGCGTCCGCATGAAGTGCTGCACGTCGAGCTTGTAAGAGCGTCGGGTCCGGGCGCCTGCCAAGCTCTTTAAACGGAGTTCCTCTTGCCCCGCGCATCTCAAGTTTCCATCTGAAAGATCCGCTTGAAAAGAGTTAAGGCTTGTTAACTTCCGGGAGCCCCCGGCCGTGTTTATGCACTACGTGATAAACCGGATTATCGCGGCTGGCTTGCCACGATGATGGCAGCCTTTAACTGGCTGGAGCGCGAGGGTCATCTCATTCGTAATTCCGAACAGCCCACCGGCGACTGGTTCACGATTTCCAGAAGCGGATAAAAGCTCGTGCAGCAATGTGCACGCGAGGAGCAGTGGGAAAAGCTCGGCGTCGATGTCGTCAAGCACGACCTGATGAACGGAGGAACACGGTTTGTCGGCGGTCCGCTTGAGAATCGCGCGGCCGCTTCGGCATGGGTACGCCGCAAGGAGAACAAGTCGGGAGCCCTTTGCACCTCGATCCAGCGATCCCCGACTGGTCTCAAGCTCGGAATCGAGTACCCGGAGGGTACTCGGGTAACCTTGTTTCGAGGAGTTTCGCACCTGCAGAATGATAGGGGGGAGTTGAAATGAAGGGTATGGTTGCAGGTATTGTGTTGGCGTTGGCTGCACAGGTGCTCGTGGGCCAGACAGCACCGCGCGTTTCGCCGCAACTTCCCACGCAAATTCCATCCCATGTTCGGCTGGGAATCGTTTCCGATTGGACACATCACCATGTTCTCTATCCGGACTCGAAAGATGAGTCCGCGATGGCCCGGGCTCGAACAGATCCGCGCTGGATGCAGAATTGGTATATCCGCCATCCAGAAATCTGGTGGCCGGGTCGCTTTCGTGGGCGCCACGGGCGCAGTCGCAGAGACTGGAGCGTACCCCTGACGGCGTCTCCTTTGACGTCTGCTTTTGAGCCGCGGTTCGATTTCGCCTTCACGAATGGTACTGACGCGGGGAACGGCAGCCTCAACACCACCGACAATGGCGATGGCCTATTTCTCGCCACCGCCGGCACCCTCACCGTGACCGCCGGCCGGGACGTTGGCTCCTACCAGATCTATCCTGGCGGGCCAGCGACAACGACTAGCCCAAGCGGGTTCTTCAACTACGACGACCTTCTCTATCCTTCGGTCGATCCTGGAATTGATTTACAAGGGCTTCTCTTCATCGGCAGCGGTTTGGAGATCAACCTCTTCAGCAACGGCGCCGATAGCTATGAGTTTTACGACAACACCAGTTATAACAATGCGGGAGATTCGTTCATTCTCACCGCTGCTCCTGGTGGGGGCCAGACCTTTCCCGCAAAATATGTGTTTGACGTGACGGCGTCGCCAAGCTGCACGAACGATTATGTTGTGATCGGCGTTCCGGCGAACCCGGCGTCGGGCGGACAAGCCAACATCGTTGGATTCAACAATCTCTATAGCGGCTCATCCACTCCAACTTCATACTGCGGCATGAGCGGGCCGACGGTGATGTTCGCATACGCTTCGGGCAGCGGACAGGTGCCGGCTTCCGTGGTCCTCTCCCTGAATGGGAGCCAGATTGCCTACGTGGAGAATCGCACCGACAGTTCCTACTTCCACGTGCTGACGCTTGGGACCACGGGGACGAACGGGACCAGCCCGACGGCGGCGGTCGCGCCGGGAAGCGCCGGGGGCAACAACGCCGTGGACCAGAGCGTGCTGCTTTCGCCGGACGGTGGCACCACGAACCAGG
>Ga0210383_10001692_pt1 | contig 20067 bp, 28 predicted proteins | sample IncBWC14OmetaG_FD_160072 | JGI IMG/M metagenome (GOLD analysis project Ga0210383, IMG submission 160072) | Forest soil microbial communities from Barre Woods Harvard Forest LTER site, Petersham, Massachusetts, United States - Inc-BW-C-14-O ... | reverse complement strand
TGGCAAGGTCAAACCTCAGCGCGGTCGCAAACTCAAGTAGGCAAGCTAAACCAAGATAAACAATTATGAAGAAGACGATTATCGCAATCGCACTGATGCTGGTCTCGATGGCGGCGTTCGCCAAGGACAAGAAGGAATATCAAATCGGGACCCTTGCCAAAGTTCCCCTGCATGTGGGTGGTAAGGTGACAACGGGATTCACCGATACAACGTCCTGCAACAGCGGGCTTCTTGGTGTGCATTGTACGGGTGGTATTGTGGATGACTACAGCGGATGGCTGGTAGCGGATATGCCCGATGGCACGGAACTCGTGCTCAAACGGTGCGTAGGGGGTGCCTCTCTTGCCGCCGTGATGCTTCCCTGCGATCAACCTTTCACACTAGCTCTCACGGAAGAGGATGGCACTATGGTGTTCCTCGACCACACTTGGGGTCATCACGACAGCGCTAAGAATCTTGAGACCACCAGCAAGGTGTTGTACCACGTAGAACGCCACGGAGGAGTCACCTATATTATGATTCCCGACCCGGACAACCCGAAAAAAGAGGGTTCGTACAATCCCGTCAAGCTGCCGAGACAGACCGCTAAGAATGCCCCACCACAAGCCGCCGACAACGTAACGGCAATGTGTGCGTCTGGCAAGCTGTCTGCGGATCAGCAGAAGCAGTTCTGCGGTCACTGAGACGGCGGCCCAGTTGTCGCCGTTTCTCTGCGCTCTTGATCGTCAGGCTATTCGGGATACATACGCCCCGCGTAAATCCTGGGCTCCAGCAGTTCATATAGCGGCTCGGTGTCCTGCCGACCTATTAAATGTCTGTCCAACACAAAATTGCATACGTCGGCAAGCTGTATCCCTAGCGAATTGGCAGAACTGCCAAAGAACATATCGTCCAGCATGTGCGTCAGTTTGCCTCGGTTATGCCCTACCGATCTGACCTTACGACGATAGACACTAAAGGCATTCTTGATTTCGTGCTTTACTTTATCGCTGGCATCGTCGGCAATCAGCAGACATGACTCGCTAGGAGCGTGCTCGGTAAACCACTTTTCGACGCCCTCGATGCACAAACGGAATGCAATATCCACCGGGCTGGCTGTCGCATAAATTTGTTCGCTGAGTTTCTTTTTGTCTACCGCTCCATAGATGAAGATTAGCTCTAAATCGCGGACTAGTTGCACACATCCTTCGACGGCTTTTTTGGCGTCCTCCAATTTCAACTTGTCGAAAGGCGCTGCTCCAGCCCAAAGTCTTGACGCATGGAACTCAAAGTTGTGGCGCATCTCCTCCGGAACGCATTGGTCGATGACACTCCCGAGCAGCATTTCCGTTACGTCAAATTGGTCGGCTTCAATCAGAACGGTGCCCATGATCTGGAAAGGGCAATCCTTGTCAGCCAAGTTCCTGCCCGTGGACCCCGCATCGTCAAGGTAAGACAGATACACGTAACGCCCCTCGAAGATTTTACAGGGTACAAGACTCCTTAGCGGCTTTGCAAAAGGATGCGATCTGTCAGTTATTCAGAAGTGCTGAGAGAGGAGTTGGGATAGAGCGCGCCATCATTCTCGCCCGCACACATCGTCCACCTTCTTCATAATCAACACCGCCCACTGCACACTCGCCGCGATCAGTTTGTCCGTCCTGGGGCTGCCCATTGGCCCGCCGAAAAGGTCGTCTGCCGTTGGCATGTGCAGCGAGGTGAGGATGGCGGCCATGATGCCGATCACGCGCTTGCGGCCTTCATCCATGCGGGGATGGTAACATATTCGTGTTTCGTTCGCCCTACAGGTTTGCCCGGCGTATACTTTTGGATGATGTTGCGCCGAGGAGGTGTGCGGAATGCCGGAAAAAGAAACCTCTTTGCGGAATCTCGCGAGAGAGCTGCGCCCCCACGCGCTTTGGGAGGTTATCAGGTGGGGTCTCGCCCTTTTAGGATCTGCGATGATTACAGGCTTCGCTGCGCTGTGGCACCACGCGAAGCATCTACCCCCTGACTTGTACTTTCTCGGCGGATTATTTGTGGTGGCGTCCCTCGTGCTGACGACTCTCCTTTACGTTGCTAGAACTCGCGTCGCATCAAAATCAGAAATCGCCGAGATTGTTAATGACCTTCTAGCCAAGAAAGGCTTGCCAGATACTCTTGCACGTTCGACGACTGTGAATCCTGGGCCGGACATCTCCGCAACCGGAGATGGTCGCCCCGTCCTTGATGGGGAGATCTACCGAATTGTGACCACGGGTAAGTCGATGGCTGCGGAACTGACGCGCTCGCTCTATGAAACAATGGGACGTGTCAAAGAATTTGCCATCGACGTTGACGTTCTGGTCGAAATGTATGTTGTAAACACTTCAACGATGAAGAAGTATATCCGAGACTTCACCGGTACAGTTGAGGTGGACGGAAAAACAGTTACATTGGTCAGACAGAAAGACTTTTACGCTTGGGAATTCAACAACCACCCCTACGAATATTGCCTTCGTCGAGGGGAATCGCAGTTTGACCGCAGCGATCTGGAGACCCTTCCAAATCTGTCGGGCGCTCTTAATACTGCATTGGAAGGGGGGAAACCAATAGAGGGATGGATCAGGTTCCTAGGCAAAGACCTTGACCCAGAGAAGCTGACAGACAATCGGAGTTACAAGTTTTTCATCGTTGATTCCCTCGGCAACGAGCACCCGATTCTCAGAGCTGTAACGACAAGGAGAGAGGGTCAGATTACTGCCCGCCAGATTCATGGTCGTTAATTCCTGACCACGCGCACCACATGCACGACCAACACCATGACCTCAAATTTACTAGCGCAGCCAGAAACCGAGGAGCGTTCCGATGATCCCATATGCCCAATGCTTATCTTTAGGGGCATATCCTTTGCTGGTGATCACCAAAAGGGAGGTCGTCATCAGAGCGAGACTAATAATGACCTGCATCCACGGCTTTTGGTTGTCTGCAATCCATGGGTTGATTGGGGGCCTGGACTCTGGTGGCGTAGGATTGTCGCCTAGAGGCAAGGTAGGATTGCCGTTTGTATGACGGGCAACGTGAGGGTGGTACGCATACATATATTTAGTTGTCCACCCCTCGTAGCTAAACGACACTAGAAAAATGGCAGTGGCGATTAATAGACAAATTGTTAGACGTGATGGCATTGTCCTACGCTATTTTCTTTCCGCCTAAGGGTATCACGCGAAGTGGTGCGAAAAACATAAGTCGCGTTTGCTAGGCGACGACGGCTTCCCACGAAGTACCTCGGGGGGCGAGCCGGGTGGGTGCTCTGGCAAAAAGCGTAAAGTAGTACTAACCCATCCTGCCTTAACCACCAGCAAATCTCGCGCGATTGCTCTGCTAATTCACCGCTGAAACTCCTCCCGCGCCGTTCGTTGCGTTGCGTTGCCTTGCCGTTTTGTTGCTGGGGCGGATGACAAGTTTGCCCGCCCCAGATGCCGCTACTGGCGCGGCATTCGCGGCACATTCGCAAGCGGCGCGCTACTGCTTAATGCGTTCAAAGTTTCCAGCAAAATCCTGAAAAGTTGTCAAGAAGTTTATTCGCCGTGTTCTCACATGCTTAGCACTGCTTGGCGTTAGTGCTCGTGCAATCGGCGCTATGTTCGCGTTGCGCCGCACGTGCTATGCACTGCTAAGCGTAAATCGCAAACAGGAGAACACGCCATGACACGGAAAGACTTCAACCTGATCGCAGAGACGATCCGGCTATTGCCTAGCTTCGATGCCTACCAACAGGACGGCAAGCTCTACCCAACGGACGTGGTGAACCACTCCGCAGTATGCCGTCGTTTCGCTGAGGCCCTACGCACGACCAACCCACGCTTCGATGCAGACAGGTTTATGGCTGCCTGCAATGGGAAGACCACGAAGGGAGACCGCTAATGACGCTATCGGAGATTAGGCAGAGTGATGGCAAGCTTCCCGCGTATGCCTGGCCTGGCGGATATCCAATCGTCTACATGGCGGAGGATAACGGCATCCTGTGCCCTAAATGCGCGAACGAGTACGTCCCAGAGCGCGATAACCAAGACCAGTTGCGAGCCGTTGCCTACTTCGTCCACTACGAAGGCCCTGCCGAACAGTGTGAGAACTGCAATGTCCTGATCGAATCCGCCTATGGCGACCCGGACGCGGAGGTGCGTCAATGACCACAACCTTCGCAGGCTTCGCCTATCCATTCACGTTTGCCCTACTCCCACGCGCCCCATTGGCCAAGCGGCTTGCAGAGTTCAAGCAGACACACGGTAAACGTGCCTGTGGCCCGTACTACCGGACTGAGCCTTCGCCCAACCCACGCGGGGCGTTCTTCTACCTCGACTCCGACTTCATGCCCGGCTTGCGCTGGGAGTGGTGCGATGAAGTTGAGGGCATGCGCATCGACCACACCGGCTGGTTCACGGACGAATACGGCGACGGCAAGATACGCGGGCTGGTCATGCGCTTGCCGCGTGGTCGCGGGTTTCTTGCCGGTTGGAGTATGGGCGAGGGCATGGCGTCGAACGTGGACTACGACATCTGGGAGAGCGCCGTGGACGCGGCACGCGAGGCCGACAGGATGGCAGAGCGTGCGGCAGAGGATCAGCGCGACTACGAGGAACGTGAGAACGAACGTCTCCGCCTAGAGGAAGGCGCGGAAGAGACGGGAGCGGAGAACTAGGTGGCGCATTAGCTCGGCATTCTCCCCTGCCGCGCTATTGAGCCACCTAGGCTCCGAGGGAAAACATGCACACCGTCACACTCAAGACTGCCCCAGAAGTTAAGGCCGTCGTCCTGGCCGCATTCCCTGGCTACCGGAAGCACAACGCGTTCCTGTCCGCCTTCGGCGGCGGCTTGTCGATTAACTCGTTCTGGGATTCCGGCTCGCGCTCAGAGTTCGCCATCGTGGAACTGGCCAGGTTGCAACGTAAGTCTCTGCCAACCCGAACCCACCCGTTCTTCGATGTGGCTGTGCGCGGACTGGCCAACACCGAGAACGCCGACGTGGAAGTCGATCACGTTGGCAACGTCACGCTCAAGCGATTGCCAGAAGGCTTCGCGCTGGTTGCGGCTGGCACGTTCTGCGGGAAGGCAGCAACAGCGCATGTCTACCTCAACCCCGCCAACATGGCGCGACTACTGGCCGCCTAGGTGCTGTGCATTGCGTCCGGCCGTTGCTTGGCGCGGTGCGGAGCACCTAGACCCTGGGAGGACAAGATGAAAGCTATCACCACCAAGTACCACGGACCAACCAACACGCGTGGCAGCAGGATCGCCGCGACAGACGAGGACGGCAACCGAATCACGATCTCCTACCCGTATGAACTGAGCGGCGAGGCCGTTCATCGTGCGGCGGCGGATGCACTGTGCGCGAAGATGAACTGGACCGGCCGACTGACTGGCGCGAGCCTGAAGCGTGGCTACGTCTTCGTCTTTGCCACCACGAGCGATGCCGTTGTTCGGCTGATGGCTGCACTCACGCGGGGCGGCAAGTTCCGTGGTAACCCGTACTGCAGCGATGACGTGATGAACGTACTGCGTGAGATTGCCGCCGAGCGTGGGCGCAAAGACCCCTCCGATGCCCTGTGCGGGTTGCAGGCTTACGAGGAATACCCGACCGTCTGAAGGCCGAAACTCATTGCAGATCATGCTTACCAGTGGTAACCTGAGCCGACTATGACAGAACATTGCACGATCCACACTGACACCGAATTGGTGATTGTGAAGTATTGCCCTGCATGCCGTGGGCAGCACGGTGGAGCGCAAGCCGCGAAGGGCATGACCCCAGCGGAACGATCCAAGCGCGCCAGCAAGGCGGCGCGGGCGATGTGGGCTAAGAGGAAGAAGAAAGCGAAGAAGAAGTCGTAGCCGTTACGCTGGCGCAAATGTCTATGCTCCACGCGGGCGCTAACCCGTTGATTGTGTTGGCATGATTTTGAGCGTTTTACCGTCTCACAGGTTTTAACTTGTGAGACACGAGCGGAGGTTCCATGAAGACGAAACGGGCGGCGATCTACACGAGGATTTCTACCGGCGAACAGAACGCCGATATGCAGACGCGTGAGTTGCCGGAGTTCTGTGAGCGGCGTGGCTGGAGCTTGGGCGCGGACACTACCTACAGCGACGTGATGACGGGTGCTAAAGATCGGCGGCCAGCCCTCGACCGCCTCATGGCTGATGCCAGGCGCGGAAAGTTTTCCGTGATTGCAGTCTGGCGCTTCGATAGGTTTGCGCGTTCGACTAGCCACCTCCTGCGTGCCTTGGAGGAGTTCTCCTCGCTGGGCATCGACTTCGTATCCGTCACGGAGGCCATTGACACCAGCACGCCAGCGGGTCGCATGGTGTTCACGGTCCTGGGAGCGGTGGCCGAGTTGGAGCGCAGCATAATCCGCGAGCGCGTGGTTGCCGGACAGCGTGCAGCCAAGCGGCGCGGAGTAAAGTTTGGTCGGCCTGCGGTAGCCGTGGACGCGGCTAAGGTGCGCAGGCTAAGAGACGGCGGCTTGAGCTGGCGTGCAATCGCCGCTGAGATCGGCGTACCCAAGGACACGTTGCGGCGGTCGCAGGCCGTGGCCGTTTAAGCGACGATCCGACAGTCGCACCGGTCAACCGTCCCAGCGCGTAGGTTCACCCTTCCATGAGCGAGCCTCGCGAGGGCAACCTTGCCAGGCTATCTGGTTACGACAGTTATCTCCTCGGCGTACCTTGTTCACCCTGATAATTGAACGGTCGATCCGTCACTCAGCGTGATCGCACGCACAATGGGATCACTCTTAGCCAGACTCTCGGAACGGAATATTGTCATGCTCGGCATGGGGATTTTCGTGCTCTGGGCGCTGCTCTCGCACCCAGATGTGGAGTTTACTTACTATCGCTCCACCAAGCCCTTCCCGAACCAGCAACTGGCGCGCGTTGTCTCCTACATTGCGGGAATTGCGTTAACTCTCGGAGGGCTGTGGGGTTTGTGGATCGATTGGCATGTTGGTCGTTGAACACCAACAGCTCCTCCGACAGTCAGTGAACTATTGGCAATGTCTCAGACCAACTTGATTGCCAATGGTGTCAACCTCATGGAAGTCCGGCAGTTGGTTGGGCACAAGTCTATCGGCTCAACCGTGCAGTACATTGCGGTCTCAGACCAACAGGCAGCACAGGCGGCCAAGCGCGCTGATGCGGAGATGTTCTGAGCACCTGGAGCTGACCAGCGGTCAAAACGTGTAAGCGCCTGCTTACAACAGTTGGCATATTCGCTTGATGATGTCATTCAGCGACTTGAGGTCTTGGTGGCCGACACGTTGCTACAAACTGTGCGCCTAAGGCGGTGAAATGCACCTCTGAATCCAATTCCGGTTGTCGTGGCTGTATTGTGAATCTCTCCTCCCCCAGGTCGTACACCTCAACCATGATGCGGTGACGGTGGAAAATATCAAGTGCAACTTCACGTTCAGCTCGATCAGCTTTGACATCTTCTCGCCTCCATTCCGCAGCGCTATAGTGTTTGGATGTAGGGTAGCGAGCAAGGCCGATCTCCGAAAACACACGCACAAAGTCAAGGTGACTGAAACCAATACTTTCTAGGGTCCGGTCAAGTTTCCGATCGGAGCGTTTCTGCGCGTAATCATAAAGGGCGTCAAGATATTTAGCCTGCCTGGGTGACAATTCTCGCAAGATGTTTACAAGATGCGGGAATACCATCTGCATTTGCTGGATTCGCAGCGTTGGCAAGCAAGCTCGCCCAACGGTCTTGGAGGTCATCATCTTCCTCTACTGATGCGTTCTCAATAATGGGAAATAAGAGCTTTAACGGAACTCGTTGAGGCGTCACTCCGAGGGCCTTTAATTTCTCCATAGTTCTGATGTAGAGGCGAAACTGTCCTTCCTTACGATAAACCTTGATATGGTCCTGCAGCATCAGTCCTGCTTCTCTGGCAGCGGGCCCGAACAGTGAACTGATTAAGTCGTTCACCGGCGTCATTGCAGAGGATGTCACGGCCTCAATCCCTGCCTTCATCATCTCTGTGTCGTCACTCACTTGTTCGACCTTTCGTGCACTTCATTGACTAACTGGCCGGATATTGTACGCTGAAGATGACCCCTATGTTCCTGACGTAACATCTCTATAGCACAAGGTTGCGCTTTTCTTCCTCCATTTAACACTCACACCACACTGACGGCCAAAGACACCAAAGCCCGCATCGCCTGGAGTCCAGGTTGGATGCGGGCTTCGATGTCTTTGCTTGGTTCTGGGTTTATCCGCGCGGTATCTTGCGCTGGCGTGGACTGACCTGGCGGTGCGCGCCTGCGATCACGCGCTTCGCGATCGCATCGACCCGGTTGCCTCTCACGCGCGGATGCGTTCGGCGCACGATCGCCGCCACCTGGTCGGGCGTGAGTGCGTTGATGGCGCGGTGCAGATTACGGCGCTGGTTTGTCGTCATCGTTTCATTCCTCTCTGAAAGTCAGCCACGCCGTTGATTTGCTCGCATTACTTATACGCTGTCTAAGATATTCTGCGTGCTGCGGCATTCGCTATCACGTCGGGTAAGTGTCAACGCTCGTTATGGGAGATTAAGTAGTCCAGCGCGTAACATCGACGTACACCGCATCCTGTTCTGGCAGCGGCGTTTGGCGCGGTCGTGTTGTTAGTCCATCTGATCCCTGCTAATGAGCGGACGCTTGGACCAGGGCAGCGTGACCGTGGGCGGCGCAGTGGGGCGTTGTGCGGGCTCTGGCCGAGCGGCAATCTCCAGCTCTTCAAGGCTCTGGTAGAGGCGAGTGGCCGCGAAAACTTCTGGCGACCTGGCACCGTAGTGGCTCTGAATGGCCCACAGGATCTCGCGCGCGCCGCGCCAGCATTCACATTTAGGTGGACGGTGATTACTGCATCGCGAGATCGTCGCAGAGCCATCCTTGAACACGCGCTCAAAAAAAGAGCGATTCGCAAGCAGCCCCCACGGCGTCTCCGCATAGTCAAGCTTGTGCAGCATGTAGTGTGAGTTATCGTCCGACCGATGCTCCGCTCTGGCTCGCCCTGCGGCGGCAGTGAGAGTCATGTCTACGGATAGTTGATTGCGCTGGTTGTCACTGAGGTGGAACTGGCGGTAGTTATCGAGAGCATACTGAAGCTCGGCGACGGTCGCATCGCGCTTGCGTTGGAGAATGAGGTCGATGTCGGCGCGTGTAAGTTCGGTGGGCACCTGGGGCTTCTCGCTCGTTGCGACGACTTGGGGAGGTGGAGATGGTTGCGAGATTGTGTGGTAAGCCTGCTCTACTGCTGATGTGTCGTGTGAGTTCACGAGCTGCCCACCATCCAATCCAATCCATCCGGAACAGTCGGGCTTTTCGGCGTTCTCTGGCGGGGCTGTGTGGCGGCATGCCAGCGCATTTCGGCTAGGTGCTGCACTGCCAGTGGTATCGTGGGGCGCACAGTGACAGGTGGCGATTCCAGCAGCGCTTCGTGTCCCCTGGTCAGCGACGCGTATTCACCGGCGTCCTTGGCTTGCAGCTCGCGACCGATGTACTGGAACATCTCGACGTATCGATCGGCCTCCACTGCGGCGTCGTGACTCAGTGTCACGGCGAAGACGGCACGCAATCGCCAGATGCGCTCGCGAATGGCAGTCAGCCTGGCAACCAGCTCGGCAGTTGTTGCAGGCGATGCGCTGGCTGGCGTCGGCTCTGCTGCTGGGGTCTGCGCGAGGTTCTCCTCTACGACGAGCGCGACCGCAACGGGTAGATCGTCGATGCCGCTGCCCAGGTCTTTTACGCTTGACTTAGCCTTAACCTTCTTGCGCATCTTTAGACTCCCAATGGATTGCCTGTGCCTGTGGCCGCATCCACGTCCGTTGGCGATATCCCGCGTGCCCTTGCCCTGTCCTGGCGGAATCGAACCTCACGGGCAAATTTGATGGCAGCCAAAGATCGTAACTTGGCCGGTATCGGCTTCTTTGGTGGGCGCGGGCTGCGCTGCAGGTGTGGCATTGACCTGACCAGCAATGGGCGAAGCAGTTCGAGTGCAGGGTGTTCGATCATGCCAAGAGCAGTAACACGATCTTTAACGGGAGCGTTTTCATCGGCCACCACTCTGGCGAGCGCTTGCTCGGGTGTTAGGAACCATCCCATTGTTATGTCCTCGTCCACTTACCCTTTCTTTGTTCTCTTCTTCGGGTGTTCTGTGGGCTTGTAGTTTGCCAGCAGCGCATCGGTAGCAGGGTCGGCAACCTGGCCACGCTTTACGTCGCGGCGGTAGTCGACGACTTTGCTGAAGATGACGGGCTCGATGATCGAGCGATCTGCCGGTGAAGCGGCAGCGTGCTTACGGAGCAGACTGCCGAAGCCGGTCGCGCGCCAACTCTTCCTCTGATTGGCGGCGCATGCGATTGAGCCGCGTTGGCCTGGCTTCGTCAATCGCTCGGTGGATTTCCACTAGCGCTTTCCGTTTGGCGTCGTCACTAAGACGCTGCCATGATCGAGATGCAATGCGCTGCGAGACATGCCGATAGAATTCTTGGCCTTCTACCTGGGCAAACTGCTGCTGCTCAGTGTCCGTAAGCTGCGCTTTCTGGCCACCGCGCCACGTGATCTGCTTGGGAGGTTGAGGCGTCGATATGCCGAGGCGCGCCAGTTCATCGACAACCGGATCATGCTTGGCTGTGGTCCACTCGAAGGGGTTCGCGCCGCCAAGGTTAGAAGTAGGACGCTGAACGGCTTTGCCGCTCACATCGACGATCGCAGGCGCTGCGGAAGTGAGACCGGGGATGCGGGACTGGATTGCTTGGAATGCGCTCGTCGGCCTGCGAACAGTCGGGTCGATGGTCTCAGCAACGTTAGCAACACCAGCGGGAACTAACGAACCTGCCTCACGGTTCACGAACGACTGCGCCCTGCCACCGGCCGGATCATGCACTGCCTGGAAGAGATTGGCCATGGTGGACATGAACGGGAAGTTATCGAAGTTGCGCGTAATCATCTGCACGGCTTGGCTCGCCTTCGACTGAGCTACCGCCTCCGGGTCACCGTGTTGCATGGAGTGAACCGTGTCCGCAATAAAGCCCGCCACTAAGCCGACTGGCTCAAAGCGTTTATAAGAGTAGTAGTGGTCACCGATCCTAATCGAGTACTCCTGCCAGCCAGTAGCCTTTAGGGTCTCAGCTTTTTGATAGCTGACGGGTCCGCCCCCAGTGATATGCCCAGACAGGGCGAGTGCGGCCAAAGAAGCGGCGATCGAACTCCCGACCAAGCCACGTGCAGCCTGATCGACATCAAAGTCTCGGCCCTTCGTAGCATCACCCAATGAGTTCAGAAGTTCATAAGGTGTCGCGTGAGTTAAGCTGGCCTTGATTAGCGCCATTGGGGTCTTAAAGAAAGGGGCCAGCCATCGACCAGGTGCTACGCTCTTCATTGATTCCGGCACCCACTTAACGTTAGTGGGCTTGGCGCTGAGGAGCTTCTCCGCTGTGGCTGCAGGGCCGGTGAGCTTGTTCTGGAACGTGTTCGTCGTCGCCAGTTCATGGGCCGCTTTCTGCATCGGCTCGGTGGGCTGGTGAGCGAGGTACTCCTGCCGAGCATGGAAAGCGTCACCAGTCAGTCCCTCCGACAATGCCTGCCTGGCGGCTAGGGCCTGAAGCTCCCCGAAGTAATTGCCCGCGTACAAGAGGTTTGTGGCCCGCGACATGGCTTCACTGGGCGCGCGAACGATCTTGCCCGTGACGCCCTTGATAGCCTGCATACCAGCTTTCTCGAAGCCGGGGCTACCTTCCAACTGGAACTGTCCAGACAGTATCGGCCTCGAATGTTCACCTAACGCCTGAACCATTCCTTTCGCCCAGTACCACGACTCAGCCATATAGCGATCCTTGCTAATCCCGCTGGCGACGGCCTTCTTGAGCGACTCCATTGCAAACATACTAGCTTCACTTGCTGTCTTTACTACGAGTGTATGCGGTGATGACAAAAGCGCGTTGCGGTAGAACTCGAACAACTTGTCCATCGTGGTGGATGGTTTGATCTTGGCTGCGAATTCAACGAGCTGGCGCACAGCTTGCGGGTCTTTGGGGTCGAGGTGGGAAACCAGGCGCGCGGCCTCCTCTTGCACATCTGTCGGTAGCTTGCCCAGTATGTTGGCGATCTTGGCCTGCGGTAGATCCTGTTCAGCAATTCGGAAGCTGCCGAGCGCACGACCAGACTCAGCGCGAACACCCGCGATCTGCTCCTGGAGTGCCTTATGTAGGGATAGCGCCTTGGTGAACGCCTCTAGAGACTCTGGATCACCTCCCGCTGCGGCCATAGCGTGGCCGATCACCGCGTCGCTATTGGCCTTGAGTATCGCCCGCGCAGCCACGAGTTGTTCGGCATTGAAGGCTTCGCCTTTGTGCCTGGCGATGATGTCTTCGACCGTCATGCCTGAGTCGGACGCCAGTGCCTTCTGGCCTTCTAATGTGATTACGGCTTCTGCGCGTGGATCGAGGTTGGACTTGATGTGATCGGACGCGCGTGCCAGCGCCGCGTCGATATCGCCACGTGTCTTAATGGTCGCTGGGTCCACACCCGCTTGCTTGAGCATGTCTGAGTTGTCGATGATGCGTTGGACACCATCCGCCAGGACGGCGTCGCGGCTCACGACCGGCACATGATCGTCGCTGACAACGCGTGCAGATGGACGACGGAGCGCGGCAATGTCGGTTGGTCCCGTAGTTCTCGCCTCGGTGTCTGCGGGTACCGGCGTTACCGGATACTTGCGTGCGACTTCTACCGCCCGGCCCTTTGTCTGCGCTTCGACCGCCGCAAGAGCGGGATCGTTGATCTTGCTTGGCACTTCAGCAACAGGCCGGAGGATGGTATCGCGTTCAAGCAGATCGTGCGCGGCGGCACTGGAATCGACCAAGCGAACATGCGGCACTTGGGCAGGTTCATGTAACAGGTCAGCGAGGGGCGAGTCTGCGCGGGTCGCAACTTCCTGTACGTGCGATGGAGCTTCAACGTTGCCGACGCTCTCCTTGAGTCCCCCAGCAGTCATCAGCGCGCTAACGCCGGTCTTAGTGCCAAGTTCCCAGCGCTCTTCCGGAGTCAGCCGGTCCCAGTGGTCGTACAGTTCTTTTGCGCCCTGGAATGTCTGAACGCCCATCTGGGTCGTGAAGCCACGTGCGATGAGCTTCTGCAGTGCAGGTCGCGCCGCCGACGATGCGAAGAACGGCCAGTTACGAGGATCAGCCAACGTGCCGCCGACGATCGCACCAGCACCGCCAGCGACTCCCATAGCAGCGGGATGTTCACGCTCTGCCCGCTTCTCTGGGCTTTCCACACTAGGCTTAGGTCCATATGGTGACGGCACTGTTGCATTGAGGTAGTCGCCGCCATGCTGTAGTAATGTTCCGCCTGTGACCACATCACGGCCAAGGTTCCGACCGAAGTCCCCGCCAGCGTCCTTCATGCGGTTCAGTGGATCAACAGCGTACGTCTTCGCTGCTGCCAGAGCGGGCATTGCCGCATCGGGCACAGCTTCACCACCACCGTTACCCGTGGCAGCGGCCTGCAAGAATGAGCCAGCGCCGGAGACAGCCGACTTGATCCTGTCCCACACACTGGGCGCAGGTGAAACGCTGAGCGTGCCTTGTCCACCGGTGAAGAGACGATCGTTGGGATCATGGATGGGAACGAGCCCAGCCGATAGGTCGATGTCTTGACTTGCCTTCGGCACCAGCCCAGCCGACAAGTCAATACTCTTACTTGCCTTTGGCACCAGGCCAGCCGATAGGTCAGGCTCCTTCGGGACCAGGCCCGCCGATAGATCGATGTCAGCCGACTGCAGAGTTGCCATTGATTACTCCACCACCGTGTAGCCGTTTTTCTGCGCGAGCGCCTTTGCTTGATCGAGATTCCCGGATGGATTGGCCTTCACCCAAGCCTTCACGCTGAATGAATGAGTCTTGGGCGCTGCTGGCGGAGCCGCAATGGGCTTCGGGCGGGGCGGTGCCGGTGCCTTCACGCGCTCACGTATGCGAGGATGCATTTCGGCGATCGCATCCTGCTCCCGCTTTTGTTCTGCCTCGATCTTTGTCTCCACTCCCTTAACTTCATCGTCATCCTCGGCGTACCCCTGGCGTAGCAGGGCGCGCTTTTCGTCGGCTAACTGGGTGACATTGGTGCGCGCGGACTGGATGGTAGCGGTGAGCGCATCATGCTTTTCCTTGAAGTCCTGATTGTTGCTTTCACGCTCCTTTTTGCGCTGGGTGGTAGCGGCAGCGATCAGCGACTTTGCTCCGCCGTCAATCGTGTAATCACGATCAGGGTCGAGACCTTTGATGTCGTAGTTCTTTTCGAGATCCCTTCCCGACATAGTCACCGGCTTTGTGTTCGTCGTGTTGGTCGGCGCGAAGTAGATCGACCACGTCATGTGTTTATTCCAGTCCACCGGCCTGCCATTTTCCGACCAGCCATTCTTCGAGTCATGGTCAAGGCCGTCGAAGTCATAGTGCTTGACGATTAGGCGACCGTAACCTTCCGGGGCTTTGAAGCTGTCAGGGTTGTTCACCATGTCGCGCATGAGCTTTGGGCCATTGCCAGGCGTGGCGTTGCCGGGGATGGATGCGATCTGGGCACCGTTCTCGATGCTCCACTTCTGAATGTTCTCGTCCTGCACTTCTTCTTTTTCGAGCTGTTCACGGTCGCGGAAGTCTGATTCTCGCGAACGGGCAAGGGATTCAAGGTTCCAGTGCTCTAAAGTCGCGGCGTGGAGCAAGTGTTCATCCTGTGCGCGCTGCTCCTCTAGACTGAGCTGCTTCTTCTTTTCGGCTTGATCCCGGTTCTGCTGGTCCCGATCGTCGCGCGCTTGCATGCCCGCAACACCACCAGCAGCGATACCGCCGAGTATTCCCTGGCCCTCCTTGCCCGCCTTGAGCCCTGCGGATGCGCCCAGTAGTGCGCCTGCGAGCAACGACCTGAGGACTGATCCTGGCGTCTCCGGTTTTTTCTGACCGGTGTCAGCGTCGATCTGCTGCCCGAAGAGGAAGCTAGTCACCTTGCCCAACTCCTTGTGGTGCTGATCCACTGCGGCCTGCTTGAGCTGCTGTGGAGTCGGCTGCGGCGGCTGCTGAGGAAAGCCAGACGGTGCCATACCAGGTCCCTGACGCGCATTCAGCGGCATGTTTGACGCGTCTGGTGGCGGCGGAGCTTGCTGCTGCTGCGGTGGAGTCTGCTGCGGAGGAGGACTGCCCGCGAGGACTTGGCCTGGGGTCTGTTGTGGGTCGGGAGAATCGGGCATGAACGTAAACCTCAAACATGAACTGGGGAAGAAAATTCGCGGACCGTCGCGGGCCGCTTGAAGATGGAAGGGTGGGCGGTCGAGCAATACGCCTAACCGCCCCTACGCAAGCGCATGACCACCCGATCAGCGCTCGCGATGAGAGACAGCCGAGGAATGAAGTTACCCAGCCATCTCCTACGCAACACCAAGCTCGCCTGAAAGCCTGGCAGCGTGTGTTATCGGCAATTAGCCGAAACTGAATAAGCTAAAAGCTATAGAATGGGCGCAATCGGAAACTCAGACTACGCCCCGCTCTCGGCCTTGTGCGCGTGGCCGAAGTTAAAGTGTTACCTGAAGGTGACGTTTCCGCCTGTGTTTACGCGGTCGCGGCACCCAGTGTAGGTTGCCCGGCTCGAAGTGGCCGTCGCGATCTATCCGCACCAGGAAGTGATCTGGGCTTGGCTTAGCCCCGACCTCTGCATAAAAATCGGGAAAGTTATCGAACCTGAATTCGATGCCAATGAAGTACTTCGCGTACTTGTCCCGTGGGTTCCTACACCAGCCACGCTGCCGAGTGTAGGCCAAGTAAGTGCCGGTCGGATTCTTGGCGCGACCTTGGCCATGTCTCAGGTTTACTGTCGCCCTCGTATCGAGGTACAGGCAGCCACAGGATCGCGTGGTGCCATCGCGGAGCTGGTCACCTCTCACCTCAGTCGTGCGCCCGCAATCACACCGACACAGGTAGATGCGACCGTCCCGCTTGGCGACGCCAGCCTGTCTGACGATACGCAGACGCCCGAAACGCTCACCTGGCTTGTGATGAATGCCGAGCGCCTTGCTGGCTTCAACCTGCAAACAGCCACATGATCGCGTCCCGTTAGGCCGGAGCGCGTCAGATCGTATCTGGGTAAGGTTCCCACAGCGACAGCGGCAAAGCCAGTACTGGCGATGCGCGGTGCTGCGGCTACCGAGTTCTAGGACACGCAGGTATCCGAATTTCTGGTTAGCGAGATTGGGCATCGGGGCGAAGGTGGTTGATGAGCAATCCAAGCCAGTAGCGCGGTGGCTTGCATCGAGAGCGCATCTCAGTGGTGATGATTTCGACGTGGTTCACGGCTGGTTGGTTGGGGCCTTGAAGCAGATGGATTAGCGATTCCGCCAAGAAGAAGGCGATGGTGCGGTCGGACGCGCTCAAGGGCAGGTCGCCAAGATTTTCAGTTGTCGTGTCAGTCATGGTGATGGAATTGAGAAGGAGACCGGCTAAGGAAAAGGTCAATGAAACCTGCGACGGAGCCGGTCTGGTGTTGTGCGCCCGTCTGCGCGTTCCGCCAGGTTCGGCAGAAAGTCAAAGTGTGTGTGAGTCGGGCGATCTGCTTCACCCCCGGACGGTTGCAACAGTTATGATGGTCCATTGGCTGGCGACCGGCCCGGAGTTCTATGATTGTGCAAACCCAGTCTTGGGAAAAGGTCACGAGGTTTTACCGTGACATCACAGAGAAGAACCCCGTTTTCCGCCCGATGATGGAACTCGCTGAGCAAATCGCAGCATCGAAGTATTCAAGCGGCCTTTACCCTTGGACTTCAATGCACACTCTGTGCATTAGCCAGATACCGGAGGCCGATTCAGACAAAGAGGTGTTGCGCATTTCACTCGACCCTCGGGATGGCGTTCTCGTGTACGACTTTCAAGAGACGGGATCCACCTTGCCGAAGTACCAGCACTGGATCCGACGGTGTTCGCCGGGCGAGGGCTTCTCCCGGTTTGAGCGATTCGTTCAGCTCAAGAAATGGTTTGTGGACGGGCCGCTGTCTTGCTGAGTGTTATCTGATTTCGCCAACCATCGTATTCATGCCGCGAACTTGATAGCATGACTTCAAAGGAGTGGCGGCTTTGAGTGACCAAAACTTTTCCATCAGACTCAGCAATACCCGCAAGCATCGAATCAACGTCTACTTGGAGCCATGGGGTGAGGTCTACCGACTGGAGTCAAGCAAGAAACTTCGAGTCGATGCCGTTGGTCCAATCGGCGTAGCACCCAACAACTTGCTAGAGATTGAATCCAGCGATGACAGCATCACCGTTTGGGGCTGGAGTGGATCAGGACTAACCGTAAGCGAGGTCAATGAGTGAAATCGCTGTTCACAACAGCTACTCTACACAGCCTCTGCTATCTGAGTGGTGCCGCAAAAGGCACATATCGTTGTGAGCTTGCGAGACCGGCTTGCTTGGACTATCAAAACCTACTATCAGACCATCACTCGTTATGTAGGGCGGATTTGCTTCCGGATGCAAATGTCGTTGCGTAATAAGGTAGAAGAGCCACTCGTCACCAGCTTTAATCTCGGGAAGATTTTGGGGCAGACAAGCTTGATTGACGGTGGCTGTTACCTTACCTGAAGCGTCGCCTCGGAAAACTTCACCTGGCGTGATTTCGAGACGCTTATCAGTGTCCGTTATCTCGACTGCCGACTGCACCGTTCCCGTGAACACCTGCTCATAACCTAGAGAACGGGTGTACACCCCTTGGGCTCTCTGGGCTCTCTGGGCTATCCATGCTCCTCCATGAACGCATGTCACCCTCTTGCCGTGGTACTCGCGCTCTTCAACGATAACCGCAGAGAGCGATGGCACCACGCAGACCGCTGCCAAAAAGAGTGTGAGCAATCGCCATCTCTCCACCGTCACCATAGTGAGAGAATTATAGTCCCGAGAACATGACTGTTGAAACCATCTCGATTACATCGTCGGGTCGGTCAGTTGCAGCACAGCGGCACCGAGCAGAGTCGGGGAATTGGGAGTAAAATCCGGTCGTGCGTGATTTCATCCTTCCGGTGGCGACCGCCGTTGTCGTGGCATTCGCGTGGCTTGCATTGTGGACAGTTTGCCTTCGTGCGTTCGGAATCCCAGTCTTAAAGAGAAGCCCCGAGGAGCGCGCCGCCCTGAAGGAGCGCATTCTTGCGATGGGCAAGTTGCGGTACGTGCTTATCTTCGGGGTGCTGGGCAATGGGCTGGGGTTCGGCCTGGGACTCGGTGTCGCCAACATGATTGGGACACCGCACTTTGGCCGGTGGATTCGGGCGGCAACTCAATTGGTGCTATCGATGATTTTGTTTGGATTGTGGGGTGGCGTCTCGAAGTGGAACCGCTCGTTCCGAGGCGAGGTTCCTTTTCCACCGCACTCATTGTCGGGCGGTCCGGTCAGTTGAGGCACAACGGCATCGTCAGCTTGTACGGAATGAGCAGCGGTGCATCACTCCAGCCCCGTTCCGCCCAGGCAGCTTGAAGAACCCCACCCGCATGTTCGATGGTGGTAAACGAGCGCGAACTCTTCAGCCCGTTGCAAACCTGGCAGGCTGCCACAATGTTCGACGGTGAGTTGTTGAGCCGCTTTGCCCTGGGCGTGAAGTGATCCGGCTCCGCCTTGAGCGTTATGAAGTTGCCGTCGATGAGCACCATCGAGCCGAAGAGCCGATCGCAGTACCCACATTTTTCATTCTGAGCTACCACCCGCTTGATGAGCAGATTCTTTGATGGCACCGCAGATCGTCTGCCAGGGCGAGCAACCGGCTCGTAGTCATCCAGAACGGATGAAGTGCGATATGTGGGCGGAACGGGAGACTTCAGGCCAAGGCGGAGCGCTGTTTCACGCTCTCGGTCCGTAAGCCGGACTGGCCGTTTACGCGTTGATACAGATAACGCTGGAGCCACGGAAAGCTCAAGAACGGGTAATTGGGTCGGATTGTCTAATTCGTCCCGACACGGCGCTGTAACTTCTTTATTTTCAGTCGCTGCCGAGGACGATTTTTCGTTATCTGTATCAAGACGCCGGATCGAGGACGGCTGGCCGTGGGTTTCCTCGGAGGCCACGCCGGTAGCTTGCCTTATTTCGACATCGCGTAGAACAAGTTGCGGCGTCGGCGCGCTTCGCGAGGAACGGGCGGCCACATACGCTGCAAGGTCGTCGTGTTCGCTTAGGCTTTTTGTGTGTGCCTCCAGTGCTTCGGTCATCGGCTCTGGCAAAGCTCGTCTGATAGATGAAGGCGGCGGGTGGGCTGCGGCTGTACGAAGCACATCGTCTACCGCTGCATTCGTGATGGACAACGTGCGGGCGTACTCGTCGGCTTTCTCGTCATGGCCAGCGGTTCGTCGAGTGGCGTGTATTGGTCCGGCACATTCGCCGCACAGCCAGGATAGGTTCACCTCCGGGATGGGACCGACGATGGTGCTAACCCACTTGCCACAGGCGTTGCACTGATATTCGGAGCCAAGCCTTACCAGGATGCGCGATAGCTTCGGCCCGCGCGGTAGCATGCTGGTTGAATACTCCGCCATTAAACCAGCACCCCCGCGCCTTTGATCTGCTGCGCATACGCGCGAATTGAATCCGCGTAGAGCCGTTGGAAGGAGGCATCGTCCATCGCATCCAATTCCTTCGTGGTCGGTGGCGCGGTGTCTTCCGGCCGTTCGTAGTGCCGTAGCACTTCGCCGCGCTCGTATCGCTTCTCGTTTGCCTTGCACGCTTCCCAGCCTGCTTGTAGCAACATTAGGGTCAATGGACGGCCAGCAGCGTAGCTGTTGAGATATGCTCGGCGCTCATCCGAGGGCGCATAGTCTAGCTGCGAATCCTGGAACACGGCCCAAACTGCCTGGTCGCAAACTTGGCGGTAATCTGGATCATTCACCAGCTCAAGCGTGGGTTCCTCATCGAGCGCGGACTCCAAGTACAAGCTGATCGCTTCCTCTGGGTGGCCGGTCTGCGCAAGTCTCGTAACATGGAGGCGCTCGGCGGCCGACAGTTCCCTGGGTTCTCCTGCGGGTACTTCTAGCAACCCTTCCCGGTTCAGCGCGA
>Ga0210383_10001691_pt1 | contig 20073 bp, 19 predicted proteins | sample IncBWC14OmetaG_FD_160072 | JGI IMG/M metagenome (GOLD analysis project Ga0210383, IMG submission 160072) | Forest soil microbial communities from Barre Woods Harvard Forest LTER site, Petersham, Massachusetts, United States - Inc-BW-C-14-O ... | reverse complement strand
GCGATGGCCGATCCGAGCGTCCCGGTGCCGATGACCGCAGTCGTCATGACGCCTCGGCGGACGTGCTCGATAGCCACTGAGGGGGGGTCCAGTCCCCGTCAGGATCCGTCGTTTGCCCAACCTCGATCAGATGACCGTCAGGGTCGCGGATGTAGCAACGGATCTCGTACTGGTGCTGCTTCGGCGGCGTCAGGAATTGAGCGCCCCGGGCGCTCCATTCGGCGTACACTGCCTCGATGTCCTTGACCCGGATATTGAGGAAACTGCTGACCCGGTCGAGGTCGCGTGGCGACTCCAGGGTCACCTCAGGCTTGTCGTCGGTCGGGCCTCCGCCCCGGTTGATGATGATCCAGCTGTTGGATAGTGCGACATAGGTCAGCCCTCCGGGGCCGGAGAAGGCCACCCTGCCGCCGAGTACCTCGGTGTAAAAGTGGCGGGAACGCTCTACATCATCTGAAACGATGAAATGAGCCAAGACGATCTCATCATTGATGTTGCTCATGGTGATCTCCGTTGTTGAAGTGGCTCCATAGTCAGTGTCCTGCGCTTTGGCCGCCGTCGATGTGCAGAATCTCACCGGTCACGAAAGACGCCGACTCGAGATAGAGGACTCCAGCGACCACATCCTCGATCTCGCCGACTCGGCCGATGGGGTGCAACGCGCCCATCCCCGCGTAGCGATCTGCCAGTCTGCGCTGGCGCCCGGGAGCAGCTTGCCGCCGATCTCCGGACCGGTGAATATCCCGCCGGTCTGGGGCACGATCCGCCGGTGGCCCTGCGCGACCTCACCGAAGTCCAGTGGCTCACCGAGGGTCACCTCTAGGCGGGTAGACCTTTCTCAGGCGGGGATCCGGAAGCTGACCGCTCATGGCCGCTCATGTTGGCATCCGCCGGCCGGTTTCGATTTCTGGCGTGGATCCAGCGTCGTGCGGATGCCTGGCGACGCCGCCGATGGGCGTCCTGGCGCCCGAGCTGGTCAAGGCCCACCTCAACCTCGACGACGTAATCGCCGGGCTGCCACGCAGCAAGCCGGGCGTCGTCGCCTAACCGTTCCCTGGCTGGGTGCCGTCCGCGGGGCTGCTCTTTGCCGGCTTGCATGCGTAGTGCGTCACGCCGCTGAGACACCACATATTTGTACGTGATAACGTACGTCACATTCCTGATTCGATCTCGGTTTTTGCTTCTCACGCGAGGGATTACGAGGCCCAGCGCCGTCGCCTGGTGCCCTGCTTCGATGAGTTCTATGGCACGGCGGTCTCTGTTATTGGGCTGCACGAGGGTCCGGTGCGGCGTGTGCTCGATCTTGGCGCGGGCACGGGGCTGATGAGTGTTGCTGTGCTCGAGCGCTACCCGGACTCGGAGCTTGTGCTCGTCGACGGGGCGGCGGAGATGCTCGACCAGGCGCGTGAGCGCCTCCCTGCGGGCTCGACTACGAGCGTTGTGGCCGATCTGCGCGATGCGCTGCCGGACGGGCCGTTCGACGCGGTCGTGTCGGCGCTCGCCATCCATCACCTCGAGGATCCCGCCAAGCGCAATCTGTTTGCTCGCGTCCATGACGCGCTGCGCCCAGGCGGAGCGTTCGTCAACGCCGAGCACGTCACCGGTCCGAACGCATGGCTGGCAGGCGCCTATAGGTCGATGTGGCGCCAGGCTTGTCGCGCTGCGGGTGCCGGCGAGGATGAGCTCGCGGACGCCGAAGTGCGGATGCAGACCGATCGCTGTGTCGAGGCGGTGAGGCAAATCGAGTGGATGCGTGCAGTCGGCATGCAGGACTGCGACTGCTTCTTCAAGCAACTGCACTTCGCCGTGCTCGCCGGCTGGCGGGCGAGCGAGCGTGGCTGATTCGAGTCCGCAGCTAGACTGGCCGCATGGACGATGAGATCACAGCTGCGCCTGCGGACGTTGCGCCGACCGAAGCTGCGCCCTCCGAGGAGGACGTGATGGACGCTTTGTCAAACGTGATCGACCCGGAGCTTGGGCTCGACTTCGTTGAACTGGGGCTGATCTACGGGGTAGAGGTAGCGGGCGGCAACGTGCGGGTGACGTTCACGTTGACCACGCCGGGATGTCCGATCGGGCCACAGGTCAACGAACAGATCGAAGAGTTCGTAGGCGAACTCGACGGTGTCAAGGCGGTCGAATCCGACATGGTCTTCACGCCGCCGTGGTCGCCCGAGATGATGAGCGAAGACGCGAAGTTCGCGCTCGGCTACTGAGCCACCGCGCGCTCGGGTCGTCCACGCTCGAGCAATAGGGGGCTTGGGTCATGCAGTCGCTTGACAGGCGCCGTGGTTACGTCCGTACTGGCATTGTGCTCGTCATCGCACTCGCCGCGCTTGCGGCTGGGCTGTCGACCTCGCTAGCCCAGGCCGCCTCGTGGCATCTGGACACGGCGTTCGGTAAGCGAGGTGTCGCCGGGCTGCCCGTAAGGGAGGGCGGCTTCGAACATTTCTATGCACCCGGGCCTGGGGATCAGGGCGCGTTGTTGGCATCTGGACCGAAGGGATCGGTCTTCGTCGGTGGCTTCGCGCACAGCAAACCAGGATCCTTCCTGCTGGCGCGCATATCCACGCAGGGCAAGCTCGTAACGGGCTTCGGGCATGGCGGGTTGATCACGGTGCCAGCGATCTACGCGCGGCCGGAACATCCACCACGGATGTTCGCTCTGGGCGGCGGTGGTCTGTTGGTTGTCGGTCTCAATCGCAATCACCAGCTCGTGGTCGTCCGCCTCAGCGCCAACGGTCGGTCGGATCGTGCGTTCGGGCACGACGGCGTCGCCCAGTACGTGCTGGCAAACACCCGCGGCCACGCGATCATCGCGGGCGCTTCGCTGGAGGCGGGCGGCGACATCCTCATCGGCTATTTCCGTAGCGAAATCCCGCAGCCCTCCGATGAACCGGCGATCACCTACGGTCTCGGTGCTGGGTCGCTTGGGCTCGTGCGGCTGCTGTCGTCAGGCGGCCTCGATCCATCGTTTGGGAGCGCGGGCTTCCTGACTGCCACGGGCCCACCGCCTGAGACGGGAGAAGGGGTCGCTTGCGATGTCACCATCGCCAACAGTGGGTCGGTCTTGCTCGCCTACGAACAGGCATTTCTACCGAGCGGACGGGGCTCAGAAGCGCCAGCGGTACAAGAGCTCGGTCCCACCGGCGCGGACGCGCCTGGGTTCGGTGATGACGGTATCGCCTACCTGTCGTCCACACCTGTGGTCGAAGGTGTCGACTCGATCTTATGCGGCGGTCTGTTCGCGCTCACCAATGGCGAAGTCGAGGCTAGCTTTGGCGGTGGGGGTGAGCTTTTCCGCTTCACCTCAGCGGGTCTACCAAACCCGGCCTTTGGTAGCTCCGGACACACCAGCTCTAGCCGCCGGGTCGTGGACATGGCGCTCGGCGCGAACGGAGAGACGTTCGCGCTGGGCTCGATCGACCCCCTTGTAGTCATCGGCACGCTCGCAAGCGGCACACCCGATCCGAGGCTCGGCGGCAAGGCGGGCATGCACTTCCCGGTCAAGCTCGCGCGATCACCGCGAGGCGAAGAACACCCAGTGTTCGAACTGCTGCCAGTCAACGGCGGTCTCGACCTACTCGTCGGAGAAAGCCTCGTGCGCGTGGAGGAATAGAGCCACGGCCGCTTGGTTTGCACCCGGCTGGCTCCACCAAAATGTCGTTGTGTGAACCCTGGCCTCGGAAAACGGGGTCGGGGTTCTTTTTGTTGGGCTCCTTGGCCGATGGGACGGCTTTCAGGTGCCGTGGCTTGCCCAGGCTCGGCTCCCAGGTAGCCAGAGCCGCGTAGACGGTCGTTAGCTCGGCGCTCTCGATCGTGCCTTCTTCCCCTACGAGGATGCGCTTGAAGAACGTCTGATTGAGCAGGCGGCGCTCCAGCGGCGTGCTGGCAACGTAGGTCGCGTGTGGCGTCTTGGTCTTGGCGAGTGCCCCATCCAAGGCCGTCTCAATGTCGCTTACGTGCAGTTCTGCGGCCTCAAGTAGCCGTTGGGCTTGGTGCTTCTCGGTTTCCAGTCGCTGCTGCTCACTGGCGAGCACCTCATTGGAGACGAGGCCCTCGTAAGACATTTGCACCAGTCTGGTCTGGTTGGCTTCTAGCGTCTTGATCTTGCGCTGGTGGCGTTCGATGTCCTTGGCGACGATGGCGGTGAGCTCGTCGGCGTCACGGCGGACATCGGCCCAGATTGCCTCGCGTACGGGCCAAGGAACATGGACGGTGCCGTAATGCTCGGCGAACGCGACCTCGACTTCCGGCACGGAGTAGTGTCGGCTCGGGCAGCGCCCTCCTTGCCGACGGCTGGTACGCCCGATGCAGCAGAAGTACTCGTACTCGCCGCCGTTGCCTCGGTGCTTGCTGTAGAGCAGCCGCCCGCCACACGCGGCGCAGTAGAGCGAGCCCCGTAGGTAGTGCTGGTGCTTGTGCGGACGATCGCCGGCTACCGAGCGGGCCGATAGCAGCGCCTGTACGCGGTCGAAGGTGTCCGGGTCAACGAGCGGCTTATGGCGCCCGGTTGCGCGCCGTCCGCAGTACACAACCACTCCCATGGAGTAGGGATTGCGCAGCACTTCTTGGATCGTTTTTTGCCTTCACCGGACGCGCGGCAACCCTTGGTGTCTCACGGCTCCGCAGTCCGCGCTGCTCAAGATGGGCGGCGAGAGTCTTGGTTGTCCAGTTGCCGGTGGCATACAGGTCGAACGCTTCCTGTACGAAATGCGATCGCTCCTTGTCAACGACGACGGTACGGATGTCCTGGTTGCCGATGAGGGTGCGCTTAGACTTGTACCCGAGCGGTGGCCTGAACGGAGTGCCACCGTTCTCGTGCTTGCGACGCAATCCCTTCCTAACCTCTGTTGCGAGATTTGTTTGAGTAATACTCCGCGAAGGTGGCAAGCATCCCGTGCATTAGGCGGCCGGCCGGCGTCTCGTCAATGTTCTCAGTGGCGCTCGCTAGTCTGATACCCATGCCGACCAGCCGCTCGTAAAGTTGAGCGTCAAGGAGGCGGTTACGCGCCAAAACGGTCCACCTTGTGAACACCGAGAAAGTACAGACCCAGGCTCGGCAGCTCACGCATCATTTTCTGCAACTCCGGGCGATCATCACCCTTGGCTGGCTCGGCCCGCTCGATGTAGATTCTGACGACCCGAGCGCCTCGGCTTTCAAGGTCACGCTTACATGCATCGATCTGCGCTGGGATGGAGTAGCCATCGCCATCGCGGCCGAGCTGACCAGTGCTGGAGACGCGAGCATAAATCGCGGCCAGATATGACGTCTCGGCTCCGCCGAGGCCCGGACACAAGGAGCAACATCTCCCCATGCCCGATGCAAAGCCTATATCTGACGTCGCCGCCGAAACCAAGCGAGCCAAGCTCGACGTGCTCTACCTCCTCGCCGATCCCCACGACGGTCCGCACTATGGACGGTTGATGAGATCGCCCGCGAGCTGGACAACCACGACGCAATCGACTTCATCGACGGCCTCCACCGCGCAGGACTCATCCACCGCACCAGCGATGGCTTCATCTTCGCCACCCGCTCAGCGCTACGACAAATCGAGCTATCGGGCTACGTCAAGTGACATAAGAACGCAGACGCCGCGCAGCCACGGGCGCGGCGTCAGCTTGGATCCATCGTGTCGCATAGCGGCACGTGTGCGACGAGGAGACGAGCGGTCGAGCCGAAACGTCATGTCGTCGGCAAGTTCAATTGGCGAGCGCGTCGTCGCAGCGGGACCGCGTCATCACCAAATGCGGATGATGTCTGAATAAGCTATCCAAACGATCGGAAGAATAATCGCAACGGTCAACGCAGTTTGCCATATCTTGCGGAAAAAAGGCAAATTGGCCGTAGTTTCTACCTGCATATCGACGTCTGGTAACCTTTGCCACATACCTAGAATAACATTGATACGTGGCCGCCTTCCACCTCACGCCGAGAACGTTTGCCAGGTCCCGCAATCTGGTTGGAACATATAGCTCGCAAGTCCGGCGGACGGGTAGTAGTTATACAGACCATTTAGATCGGCCACCGGACCACTGGGTGCTCCAAGGCCCGGAAGGTTTAGCGTGGGAAGCGGGATCGTCGGGAATTGCAGAAACTTCCCTTCAAGATAATCCGTTGCGCTTTTCTCCCAGTCATGGGCATCCTCATTCAACGCCGCTTTGCAGTGGCCGCCCCCGATGCATACAATCGGCGTTACAACAAACGTGTCAGCGACGCTCTTTACATTGTCGTAGAGAGTTGATAGTGCGCCAATAGGGTCACCCAACAGCCCGGAAGAATCGATGTAGTCGAGGGGGCTATTTCTGGCGTAGCTGTACTGGGACCGCGTGATGCTCGCGAGTGGGTCTCGAGTCAAGAAAACGCCGGTAGTTGGATCGTAGTACCTCGCCCTGAGATACTGGAAGCCAGTCTCGGCGTCGGTGTACTGTCCGTCGTATTGGAGGTTGGTGGTGGCGCTACCGGTGTGGCTTCTGACGTTGCCCCAGGCATCGTAGTCATATCGACCTACTACGTTGCCGCTGGCGTCAGTCAATAGCCGGGTGCTGTTCTGCTGGTCCTGGTGTAGATAGATCGACGTCTCGCCGTTAATCTGCTCAATCGCTTTGCCTTCGGGTCCGTAGATGTAGTAGGTCGATCCGTCTTGGACTAGTTCGGGCGTGGCTTCGGCCTGGTTCCAGATGAATTCGGTTGTGGCTCTTTCGACGGTCTTGGAGACCCGGAGCCCGTCTCCGTTGTATGCGTATGTGATGTTGTTGCCGACGGCAATCAGGCGGTCTGCTTGGTCGTAGTTGAGTTTCACCGAGCTAGAACCGGTGGTTTCTTCGATGCGGTCTCCGCGGTCGTTGTAGGCAAACTGGCGGGTGACTGGCCCGCTGGTGTCGGTCATGGCGCGGCTGGTCGTATGTGCGCTGGCGTTGCCCGTAGCACTGCCGGCAGAGCTCGAGGCAGGCGCAGTCGCAAGCGTGGATGTCCGTGTACGCTTAGTAACGCGGGCTGCTTGGGCTGACCTCGCCCCGATGGCGACGGCGAGGAGCGTCCAGTGTGCAGAGGTTCGTGTGTCAGCGATGTGAGCGGCTGATGCGCTGGTCTGCTGCACCCAGCCATCAGTATGGTCCTTCTTGTCAAAGCGCTGGGTTATGAGTTGTTGGCCGACAGGTGGTGCTATTGCCTGCTTCTGCCCGGCGCTGTGTCCGACGGCCCATAGCGACGTACCTTCCAGCGAAGTGAGACTATTGGATGGCGCTGAGCCTTGGCCATGACTTGCCGTGTGCGCCGTGATATGGGGTTCGCCTGCGAAGGCTGCGATCGTCGCAGTGGTGGGATGTCCGCCATCGTGCAGCCGGATGGTGACGGGTCCGTTGAGACGGGTCGTGGCATGTGCCTGCCAGATTTCTGTAGTGCCTCCCGGCCCGTTGGCGTGTGCGAGCAGAGACCAATGCAGACGGTCGCCGGAGATGGCAGTTGCTCGGCGACCAGTTGCGCCTGAGATGAACGCGACGATGAGGTGGTCCGAATTGTGTGTCCGCAGCGCCGGCGTGGTGAGCTTGCCGTGGCGGGCTGAGGTAGCGCTGACGACTGCGTCGACGGTGGGCGGTGGCGTGTGGCTGGCGTGAAAGCCTTGCACGCTGCCTGTGGGTGTTGATGTCGATCCCAGCGTTGTTGGCGTTTGGGTGCTGGGTGTCGGACCCGGCGGCGGCGTAGTGCTTGGCGGGCTTTCGTTCCCGGAAGATGGTTCTTCGTTGGAGTGTTCGGAGGCGTCGCCAGGGGTGGTGCTGGCTCGCAGCTCGTCCGCGGGATCGAACGTCTGGCTTGTTGCACCGAAGGTCGTAGGGTTGTCGGCCGCGTCATAACCGTAGGGTGTTTCGTTGACGACCGTCAGCTCATCGAGTGCGTTATGGCTGTAGTTCGTGGTGGTGGTTTCGCCGTTGGTGGCGATTTCGCTCGTCACGAGGCCGACAGGATCTCGCGTGTACCTGAAGCTGGCGAGCGTGCTCGCTTCCTTGGTATCGATGATGGAAGTGAGACGATCCGTGTTGTCGTAGCTCAGCTGCGTGTTAACACTGCCGGGAAAGTGCTCTTCGCTGAGGTCGGAGTCGGCATCATAGCTGAAGTGTGTCGTATGACCCTGCCAGTCGGTCACGCTGGTGAGGCTGCCTGCGGCGTTGTAGGTACGGGCGACGCTTTTGCCATTCGGATAGGTCAGGGTGGTGAGATGACCTGCCAGATCGTATTCGTAGCGGACGGTGGCGCCAGCGCCGTCGGTCGCCGAGGTCATACGGTCAAGCGAGTCATACGCGAAGGTGCTCGTGCCCGAGCCGTCGGTGAGGTCGGTTCGGTTTCCGTCTCCGTCGTAGCTCTCGGTGACATTTGGCGTCGTGCCGTCAGAATAAGTGACGCTGGTGAGCTCCCCCGCGGCGTTGTAGCCGTATTCAGTAGTTTCGCCTTCCGCGTTGATCATGGCGGTCTTGCGACCCGCCAGATCGTAGCGGTAGTTGGTGGTGTGACCGTCTGGATCAGTGACAGAGATCAGCCGATCGACTGGGTCGTAGGCGTAGGTAGTGGCATGCCCTGCTCCGTCAATCTGAGCCACCATGTTGCCGACGGCGTCCCACTTGGTCTTCAGCACGCTGCCACTGGGCTTGGTGACTTCGACCAGCTCGTTGTCAGCGTTATAGGCCTGCTGCGTCGTGCGACCGTTCGCGTCCGTGACAGAGACCCGGTTGCCGTTCGCGTCGTAGCTGTAGTTCGTGGTATGACCCAGCACGTCGGTTTCGCTGGCTAGCTCGCCGTCCAAGTCATAGGCGTAGCTCGTCGTGTGGGCGGCTGGGTCGCCGCCAGCCGTGTTCCCAGCGGGTGCGACGGCTGCGGTTAGCTCCCCGTCGACATCGTAGGTATAGGTCGTGGTGTTGCCGTCTGGGTCGGTTGCGCTCGTCCGGCCCCCGACGTTATCGTACGTATACATGGTGGTGTGGCCGTCGGGATCGGTGACGCTCGTCACCTCGCCTGGCGCAGCTTCGTACCTGTAGGTCGTCCGCGATTCCTGGCTGACTTCAACCAGCGGGGACGACTTCGAGAGCAGATTGCCTGTACTATCGTATTCATAACTGGTGGTCACGCCTACTGGGTCGGTTTCCGAGGTTATCTCGTTGAAGGCGTTGTACGTATAGCTCGTGCGGTCGCCGATCGGATTATCAGTGCTGGTCAGGTTACCGGCCGCTTCATAGGTATTGTCTGTCACGTCTCCGTCCGGATCGACGACGCGCGTGATTCCGAGCGTGGCCGGGTCATAGGTGTAATGCCACGTGGCTTCGTTCGAGGTGCCGACGCCCTTCGTTATCGAGACCAACTCTCCGTTCGCATATGTCTCGACGGTGACCTTGCCAGCGGGATCGGTGATTACGGTAGACCCCGGTTGCGAGGTGTAATTAAATGTGGTGGTACCTCCAAGTGGATCGGACCGTGCGCTCACACGCCCCGATTCGTCGTAGGTATTTGTCACGACGGGCGAAGGGCTCGTCGTGGTATCACCATAGTAACGTGGTTCACGCATGGTTATCATGCGATGTTCCGAGTCGTAGGTGAATTGCCAGTGTCGTTCGAGTGGGTCGACAACTTCTATCAGGTTACCTGCGGGGTCGTATACGTAGGTAGTACTCCGCCCCATCGGATCAGTAACACTCGTGATCCTACCGCTGGGGTTGTAGGCAAAGCTGACCACGCGCCCAGAAGAATCTGTCTCTGCATCCAATTGCCCAGAGCCATTATAAGTAAACGTGGTTGTGTTACCGTCACGTTCGCTCTCTTCAGCCAGCTGCCCCGTGCTTGAAAATACAAACCGGTCGCTGTTTCGTCGCGTAAACGTGTACGACCCGTCGGGGTTTTCGACTAGCGTCGCAAAGACGCTTGATGGTGTTGCATAGCCACCGGAACCATTGGGTGTAAAGGTGTCAGTTGAACCGTCTTCCTGACGTATTGTGACGTCTTCACCTTCTTTGATCGCCGACATCGTGATGTCCGAGGACCAGCCGAAACCAAAACTTCCATCCGTCGAAGCAAGAGCCGAGTTGTAGGTGCGGGTCACCGCGAGCGGTAGCCCGCGACCGACGAGCGAGATGTCTGAAAAGGTATGCCAAAAGTCACCGGTCGCACAGTTGACGGGATAGTCCCCATACTCGCACTGCACGTAGTTCATCGAGGGATTACCAGCCATCTGGTTACCCACTTCCCCGCCAATTGGTGTCGTGTAGGTGCCCGGCGCGTCGGTGCAAATCGAGTCCACGAGAAAATAATTGCCGTCGTCATGAACAATTACATACGCCATGTCTGGCGTAGATCGCGTGATCCTGAGTTCGTCCATCGTGCCGGTATCGATGTTCGGCGATATTGGGCCAGCGGTCGCAAGCAGTTCACCGCTTGCGTTGTAGGCTTCGAGCTCGACCGTCGTCCCGGCAGACGTCAACAGGCTAAAATGCGATGCGGGGCCATTGACGAAGTCGATACGCCCTGCCCCCTCTTCAGGGCCTAGCCAGGCCCAGTTGGTTCCCTGGCTCGTGTAGTCGCCTTCAGGGTACTTCCCATCATATTCGCGACTAGCGAAATCACCGACTTCCCAAGTATAGCCATTGGTCGTCGTGAACTGGACGCCACCGATCGCGCTCGCTGACAGGTCGTAGTGATCCGGGAGTCCCTCAAAGTCGATGTACCCCGGCTGATTACAGGTGTAGCTTTCAGGTTCGATTCCAGGCGTATCTGTCGCCGAATCGCCACCGGTCGCAGCACGCGTACGTGTCGTGACCTTGGGCCGTGTAGGGGAAACACGTGTGTGTTCTGTCGGCTCGACGCCGACTGCTAGTGGGCTCGCGAGAAGCGCTGGCCTATCCAATGGCGCTGCAGCGAGGGTACTGGCCGCCGTGCTGGCAGCAAAGACGGTCACGAGACACACGACGGACCAGCCTACGAGCAGGCACCAACCTAGCGGCACGCAGTTCATTTTGTGACTCATCAAACAGCCCCCAAGGTCGCGATCACCCGATTTGAAAGGCTGCACCGTACCAGATACTGGATCTTGCCTAGCGTCTGACGGTGAGGTAGCAGGACCGTTGATGCTTATAGACATCGAATTGTTGCCGATTAGTAATCCGCGAGATGTCGTCCTACCGGTTGTGCGATCCTGCTTGCTCCTGGCGCGGCCTGCGAAGCTCCTGATTCGCCGAAAGTCGCGTACGGCCGCGCCGCCCAATCGCAGTCGTTCCGTTATGCTGGACGGGTTCAGCTGTGCGACTTAGGGGGCAGTCAGAATGGGAACGGCAGCGATTGGCGCGTCTGGCAAGGCGGACGAACACGAACTGAGCCTAACGACTGTAGTCGGGGCGGCCGCGAGCGGCCTTGGAGTACTTGGCTTCGTAACGTTCGCCGGTGGCATAGTACTGTGGACGCGTTTCAAAGAGATGGGCCTACCGGCGGATCACTCGGTGGCCTTGGTGCCAAAAGCCGAACTGGTGACGACTGGAGCGTACTTTCTTGTTCCAGCAGTGGGCCTCGCAGGGGCGATGGTTCTGCTGCTCTTGGCTGTCAAACTTTTGCTAGATCGCGGCAGTGATCTCGTACCTAGTGCCTTCTCGAGTAGCGCCATCGTCTTCATCACCGAGGCAGCATTTGCGATTGGAGCTTGGGGCACCATCCAGATCGGCGGGGTGCTGAGGCTGCTTGTGATCGCTCTGGCGTCCGCTTTGGTCATAGGGATGTCGGTGAGACTGGAATCTCTTCCGGCCTATTGCCTCGTGGCGTTCCTCGCGGTCGGAACGTTTTGGATCGCACGGGCATACGAACGCGATTCCCATAGGCCAACGGTAATCCCGATGGCGTATTCTCGCTCCGAGCCGGGAGTCGCTCCACGAGTGGAGATCGGCTACTTCGTGGCAGAGACCTCGGATCGAATCGTGTTCGCGAGCCTTCCGCAGTCGTCACGAAACGAGCTACGCGAGTTTCCGCGTAGCGAGACAGACGATTTGGAGGTCGGCAACCTCAGCCGAATCAATACGGCAGAAGCAGCTGCGGCACTTTTTGCATATAATCTTTGTGAGCGGCTAAATCATCTGGAAAGTACCACTCACGCTGGACCAGTACAAGAGTGCAAGGAATCCTATGTCGCCGAACTCCGGAAGGCCGCCGGACCTAGCAGTTAAAATGGGAAGTTGGCCGTGGGCGGACAGCGCCGATTTTGCGACAGGCTGGCCGCTATAGGGTACATCTGTGAACACCGATCAGAGCGGGCTGTCGACGCGGCCCTACATGAGTTCGATGCCCTTCGCGCTCTTATGGTCGCTCGGATGCAAATGCAGCTGACGCTACTAGCGGGAACGCTAACCGCGATAGGCGTGATCGCCGGGCTAGCCCTACAACGCGGAGGCGACCGTGACCTCCTGCTGCTGATTCCACCCCTCGCCTCTGTGGTCGCGATCATGCACACAGAGCACGAGCGCCGTATCACGATGTACGGCCGCTACCTCAACGACGTACTGTGGCCGTATATAACCAAGCTCATCGATCAGCAGCTACCATCGTGGCAAGTCTACTGGACGGCAAATCATCGACCCGCGCTGATACGGTTCGTGCGTACTCAGGTTGCGTGGTTCCTCCAACTGATCAGCATTGCTGCCCTGATCGCTCGTGCTGGAGTAGCGACCAGTAGTGACGGATATGTTGTCATGTGGTGGATCGGGGTAGTCGCAACGATCGCTGTCTTCATATTCATACGCTCGGCAGGCTTTGACGAGCCGAGTAATCTCAGCGATGTGAAAAGGCTGGACGGTTAATGCCGCTTGTGGAAAGCGCCGGGATAAACCGGCATGGAGATGCGAATGAAAGGTTCGTACATCGAAGGTCTAGTGGATCACGGTGGTCCTGGGCCATGCGTTGGTGTCCCGTGAGGGCGCAGCGAAGCGTTGGTCAGGGGTGCACGCGGGCCGGCTATTGAGCCTCGAAAGGCATATGTTTGGGGTGCCGACGCGGTCACAAGCGATGGAAGGCAATTCCGTTGGTGGCGTTTTCGCGAGTCGTCAGTGGGCCCCGCGGGGTCGGAGAACCTGTGCGTGCGTGCGATCTCTCCATGTTCGAGAACCGGGAGAGCCCATTCTTGCCTGTTGTCTGTTGATGATGCCTCGTCCTGTATGGATCGCGGGGTGGCGTGTCGGCGGGTTGCGGGTCGTGCGGGGAAGGCTGAGGCCGTAATCCCGTGATGCACGAGGGTGGGCAGTCGGACGGTCTCGTAGTACCTGAGAAGCTGCCGAACAACGCCCAAGGCGGGGCGGCGGAGGCGGTGGAGGAAAGGGGGGCCGGCCAAGGAGAACGCGGACAGTCAAACACGCCCCGGACACAGTGCCGGGCAAGGTGTGTCAAGTGGGCTGGGCCGCGTGCGCCAGGCAGCAAAGAAGGACAGGGACGCACGGTTTACCGCGCTCTTGCACCATGTCGATGTCGATCGCTTGCGGGCGGCCTATCGGGCGCTGAACCCAAAGGCCGCGACGGGGGTGGACGGCGTGACGTGGGAGGAGTACGGGCGGGAGCTGGAGGATAATCTCTCAGACCTGCACGCACGCCTGCACAGGGGCGCTTACCGGGTGAAGCCGTCTCGCAGGGTGTTTATACCGAAGGCCGACGGGCGCCAGCGTGCGCTCGGTGTCGCCGCGCTGGAGGACAAGATCGTCCAGCGGGCGCTGGTCGAGGTGCTGAACGCCGTCTACGAGTGCGACTTCCTCGGCTTCTCCTACGGGTTTCGGCCCGGACGCAGCCAGCATGATGCGCTGGACGCGCTCGCGGCGGGGATCACTCGCAGGAGGGTGAACTGGGTGCTCGACGTGGACATCCGCGACTACTTCTCCAGCCTCGATCACTCTTGGCTGGTGAAGTTCATCGAGCACAGGATCGCGGATGAACGGGTTCTTCGCCTGATCCAGAAAGGGTTGAAGGCGGGGGTCATCGAGGACGGGGTTTGGTCGCAGACGCTGGAGGGAACGCCGCAAGGGGCTTCGGTTTCGACGCTCCTTGCAAATGTTTACCTGCACTACGTCTTCGACCTGTGGGCTCACCAATGGAGACGTCAGCACGCGCATGGTGATGTGGTCATCACGCGGTTTGCGGACGATCTCGTGGTGGGCTTTGAGTACCGGGATGACGCTGAGCGGTTCCTTGCTGATCTTCGCGGCAGGATCGCGGAGTTCGGCCTGGAACTAAATGCCGAGAAGACACGGCGCTGAACGCCTTCCGCTACCAGGTCATCCAGTACTGGCACATGGCGCTTCGGCGTCGCAGTCAGCGCACAACGATTACCTGGGCACGGATGACGCGCCTCGCTGACCGATGGCTACCGAAAATACGCGTAGTGCATCCCTGGCCCCACGCTCGCTTCGACGCCAGAATCCAAGGCAAGAGCCCAGTGCGGTAGTCCCGCACGCTGGGATCTGCGCGGGGGGCCGCCAGCAATGGCGGCCCCTACCGCGACCGACACGAGCCGTAAAGGGCACGCTTAGCCTGCGAAAATCGCGCCACCCACCAAGCCAAGAACGTACATCAGTGTCGGCGGGGCGCTTCCTAGGAAATCCCCAAACGTCAGGTAGTTTTTCCCAAAGAAGTCGTGGCACTGCAGAGCGCGAAGGGCTGGACTCTGTGGGTAGCACGAGCGTGTCGGAAGGCTCGCCCAAACAACGAGGACAATGATGCTGGCAAAGAACAGGCCGAGGATACCCCCAACGACTTGTTTGGCGACTTTCGGAAGATCGCTCCAGCCCATGTGATGAGGGTACTACCTGGACCCGGTTGACGCAGGATGCGCATAGCCGCGACGCGACCTCGCACAATGCTTGTACAGCTCGTTCATGCAGTCTCTTGTCACTTATTCCGCGCTGCCCACAGAGCCTCGCGTAGTGCCTCACGAGCCTCCTTGCGTGCGACAGCTTCGCGGCTGCGCGCTTCATATTTGAGCCACTGGTCCTGCCGCGCGGCTTTTAGTTTGGCGTGATGGTCGAACCAGTGCGTGACATAGCGCGCGAAGACGACGCCCCCGATCACGATGGCGAGCACTTTGGCGGGCTGCGCGTGCGCTATTGCAAGGATGCCCCACAGCAAAAGCGTTCCAAAAATCCAGTAGGCAACCAGCCCCGTAAGCCAGTAGTAATCCACATCGACCGGCTGGCCACTTGGTCGTCCAGGCTCAGCTATGACAGGGAGCTGAGCGTCAACCTTCGCCGAGATGACGACTTGGTCGTGAGTGAGTTGCTCTTTCTCATCAAGGTCACGGTAGTCCACCGCGTAGGTCGTCGCACATGGTGTCCAGCCGGTACTCTCTGGGTGATAAATGACGCCTGGGCCTGCAAGCGGATTCGTGAGACCGGGACCGCCACTCCATCCAGCGGGAATAGGAAAGCTGGAGCCTCCGGAACAGCGCCAGCGACCGGGCTCCACATAGGTGCGTTCTCTGCATCCGCACTTCGGGCAGGGCATGTCCAGCAGCTTACCGGCGTTGATCCACTCGGCGCAACGGTTCCGATGACTTGGGCCAGATCGCTGATTGTGCGGCTTGGGCGCGTGAAGCTCTAAAAATACTGGCCGACAGTGCAATGAAGCATCTGGAGCGTGCGCCTTCCGCTATCGGTGTCAAGTAGGCTGAGGCGCGTATAAACCCGAAGGCCTCGACACATGCCAATGTCGAACGCGCGAAGCGCGAGGTGGTACGTCTTATAGTGGCCTGTCACCCCTTCGCTCCCTCGACCTCTCGCGGATGCTGTAGCGCCTCCCCACGAACTCCAGCGGAGCGAATAGAGAGAGTTGGAGGCGCCCTCTGAGATCACGGTTGGCCTGATCTCAAACTGCGTGAAGTTCACGATCGTGGGGACGGCCGGAGCGCGCTCAAGTGTGACGATCGCGCGCCCTTGAGTACAGCGAGCGACGGGTCTGACTTGCGCATAGCTCCGCCTGACGCAAGCAAAGCCCTCTACAGTCGCGTGAAGGGGAGCGCCGCCGTCAATGTTGGTGACCTTGCCCCAGGCGCGCGCAACCGCACGCGCCTGCGAACAGCTTGTGCGACTCGCGTACACGCGATAGCTGTATTGAGTAAAGGGATCGATCGCAGTGCCACTTGCAAACGTGCCTCCCGTGACCCGACCGCAGCTGTCCAGGGTTGCGCGTGCAGCGGAGGCTGGCATCGGAATCGTGGCATGGCTCTCCACTGGAGATCCCATTGCCACGCCCACACCAAGAACCAGAACACCCAGGCGTGCTCCACGACCAGTTCGAAAACAAGGCTTCCTAATAACGGAACCATATCGGATCGAGGTCCAGCGAAGTGACCACGAGGCTTTCCAGCGAAGTGACCACGAGGCTTCGGTGCGACATGGATGGCCCCATTGCCCACTTGGGCGACGTCTATCGTAATACCGTCGGTATCACTAGATTCTAGTAGACGGCTGGACAAGCGAAGCAGACTCAGCCGCGACCGACAAAAAGTAGTCAAGACCATCTTGAGTCGACTTTCGGCGTTCTTCTGCCTCTTCCTCAAGATCAGAGGGGATTGGCCCCGTTGACGGAGCGCTCCACTTCCGCTCGGCCTTTGCGAATTCAGCGGCCTCGGCGAGATACCAAGAGCGGCCTTGCCATGCAAGCGTAACGGGATGCTCCGCGCCAAAGAGAAGCGACAGCTCGGTGTCGTGCGTGCGACACGCCACCTTATGCTCAGGAGTCCACGACCACATTGGGTCTACCCCAAACCGAGGCGGCTTTCTCAACACAAGCTGAATCGCGGCGGCAGTCTGCTCTCGATAGAGGAGCGCTGTTCCAGTCGCATTTATGAGGGCGGTCAACCGCGCGTCAGAGGCGTGCAGCAGTCGCGCTTGATCCAACTCCTGGCGCCGTCGCCGATCCGAGATCAATGCGTTGATGATCGTGCCCGACAGCCCGAGCACCCCAGCAAAGATCGCAAGTACTGCTGTTAGCCACGCGGGAGTGCTACTGGCGAGCATCTGGGCACCTTTAGCGGTCCCAGTTGCAGCGATGGCTCACATCTTGACAACACACGCGACCACAGCAGATAGTGGGTACATGACTACAGATCGCCTCCCCGACAACCAAGAGGACCGCGAGGTCTACCTGCACGATCACCGCGCCGGAGAGTTCATCAAGACCGTTACCGACGCTCGCCGCGATTCGCTCGATACGGTCATCATGACCGTCAAGGCTTTCGCCGGTGAGCCAGACGTGCTCTACGTTGCGCTCGACTACGCCCACCACAGCGGCATGACGGTCACGATGGCTCCAGACCCTGGGCAGAACGAGCCGAGTTCGTGACCGTGCTCGCCGCCAACATCTGGCGGGAGCCAGCCGACTCGAGATCAGCGGCTAGCTGCCAACGCCTGACGCAAAGCCTCCACCCTGGCTCGACGGCTCCGTCTTAGCCGGGCAGGGTCCATGTAACCGCAGTCAATGCGAACCGCTGGCACGCGGAAGGTCGGCTCGATGTTATCGCGTGCGTGGACGCGGATTCCGTCGATCATGGCGTGGAGCGTGGTCCGGCGCGGGCGGGGGTGCTGTCGTTGAGTGCGGCGCGTAGCTTGCTGAGCAGGGTGTCGAGTTCGGCGGGTGTGGTCCGCTCGGGCTGCTCGTCGTCGTTTGAGGGTGGCGAGTTCGCTGGCGCGTGTTTCGAGCGCGTTGGTCTGCTCGCTGAGACTGGCTATGCGGGGGCACAGGTGTCCTCTGGTCCGATGGAACACTGGTATCGGCGGAACTAGAACGTCGAGGGCGGCGCCTCGCTTATTGCTGTGAGGGGCGCGTCCTTGGGGCAGCCAAACGGCACTTATTCGGTCGGTCGCGGCCTTATGGCAGACCGATTGGTGGGGCAGCGGCCGGGTCCCCCACCGCTCGGGGCACTCCTCGGCGTTCAGGGCTCTGCTAGATCGGTGTGGCGACGGATTCGCGCGCAAGTGCCACCAACGTGGCGAGTTCCGCAGCGATGTTATCGCCGATCGAGCCGATATCCGGGAGTGCGTCGAAGTCGCCGAGCAGGCCGAAGTTCATCTGCCCGTTGTAGGACATTATGGCGATCGCCAGCCCATGGTTCTCCGGCAGGAACGCAACGGGGATTGCGTGCAGCATCTCGCGCCCAAGTACATACAGCGGGAACTGCGGTCCCGGAACGTTGGTAACGATCAGGTTGAACAGCCGTGTGGAGAAGTTCAGTCGCGAAGCCTGCGCAAGGATCGTCGGCGGGGCGAAGTTCTGGGCACCGGCAATCACCTCTGCACCGAGCGCCTGCTTGGACTCCTTCAGGCCGTCCATCGCGTTCGACACGAACCGCAGGCGGTTGAGCGGGTCGCTGATGTAGATCGGCAACGGTCCGCGCATCACCACGATGCGGTTGCCGCCCTCATTGTGCTCGCCCTCGGTGCGTACCGACACAGGTACCAACGCGCGCATCTCCACGCCAGCGGTATGCCTACCTCGGGAGATCAAAAACGAGCGCAGCGCACCGGCGACCACCGCGAGCACGACGTCGTTGACCGTTGCACCAAAGGCTTTCTTCACGGTCTTGAAATCATCGAGCTGGCTGGTCACCCCGACGAAGCGGCGGTGTGGGCCGATCGGCACATTCAGCGGCGTCTCCGGGGCGGGGTTCAAGCCCGCCCACACGATCTCGCCAACCCCCTCGGCTGCCTCGCGAGCGTGAGACAGAGCCCGCTCGGGATGTGTGATCGCGTCGATCGCGCCCTCCGCCAACGCCACGCCCGCGCGCAGTGCTCCCACCAGCCCAGCGGCGAGCAGGTGAGCGGTGCCCGGTTCCGGGTGCGGCTGCCACGGGCGGCCTGTGTACTGCGTCGGCGGCGGGTCTGGTGAGAGGTCGAACAGCACGGTGGCCAGATCCACGCCCGCGATACCGTCGATCAGCGAGTGATGGGTCTTGGTGATCAGCGCAAAACGATCGTCCTCTAGGCCCTCGATCAGCCACATCTCCCACAGCGGCTTCGAGCGGTCGAGCTGCTGGGAGAAGATCCGCGCGGTCAGATCCTGAAGCTGCTCCCAGGTGCCAGGGGCCGGCAGGGCTGTGTGGCGGACGTGGTAGTCGAGGTTGAAGCTCGGGTCATCGATCCAAACCGGTCGCCCGCTGTCGATTGCCGTGTGCGCAAGCTTGTGGCGATAGCGGGGAACCAGATGCAGGCGCCGACGGATCTGTTCGAGAAACTCCTCCATCTCCGGCGGAGGTCCTTCGACGATCGTGAGCCCACCGATGTGCATATGGGAGACGTTGCTCTCCTGATGCAGAAATGAGGCGTCTACCGGGGTCAGCCTATCGAGATGGCGTTGGCTCATGTGAAGGGCTTAGCGTAGCGGGGGAGCCCCCTACAATGACATGCGTGCCCAACACTGTCGAGAAGTTGCTGCTCGCCGCCCCGCGCGGCTATTGCGCAGGGGTCGATCGTGCCGTGCAGACGGTCGAGCGTGCGCTCGCGATACACGGCGCCCCGGTGTACGTGCGCAAGGAGATCGTGCACAACAAGCACGTTGTCGAGCAGCTGCGTGCGCGTGGCGCCGTGTTCGTAGACGAGCAGACCGAAGTGCCTGAGGGCGCGGTGTGCGTGTTCTCTGCCCATGGTGTTGCGCCTAGCGTTCGCGTCGGCGCCGAGCAGCGCAGCCTGCGAACGATCGACGCGACGTGCCCGCTGGTGACCAAGGTTCACCGTGAGGCCGCGCGCTTCGCTGAGGATGGCTACACGATTGTGCTCGTAGGCCACGATGGTCACGAGGAGGTAGAAGGGACGATGGGCGAGGCCCCCGACCGGATCCTGCTCGTGCAGAACGAGCAGGATGTCGACGATTTGCAGATCGCCGACCCAGAGCGGATTGCCTACGTCACCCAAACTACGCTCGCGGTCGATGAAACGAGCTCGATACTTGCGCGCCTGCGCGAGCGTTTCCCAAACATCGTCGGTCCCCGCACGGATGACATCTGCTACGCGACAACCAACCGCCAAGCGGCCGTCAAGCAGATGGCCGGCCGCTGCGACCTCATGCTCGTGATTGGCTCG
>Ga0210383_10001690_pt1 | contig 20083 bp, 15 predicted proteins | sample IncBWC14OmetaG_FD_160072 | JGI IMG/M metagenome (GOLD analysis project Ga0210383, IMG submission 160072) | Forest soil microbial communities from Barre Woods Harvard Forest LTER site, Petersham, Massachusetts, United States - Inc-BW-C-14-O ... | reverse complement strand
GAATTTTTCTGGGAGAAGGTGCTTTGGGGAGTTTTAGAGAAAATTGAAAAGGGAAATTGGAAAATGGGTAGATTTTGAGTTTTGTTGAAAGAGGCGAATGTAGTGGCGGGTCTTTAGACCCGTCTTTCTTGGGTTCCTCTTGGGGTTTCCTTGATTCTTCAGGTGCCCCACGCCCGCCGCTACGTGTAGGTCTTGATTTCCTCCACTCGCCACCCACTAACCTGAATGCGCGTCGCTACAGGAAGCCAAGAAAAGACCAGACCCAGGAGCACAGGCTGAAACCCATGCCACGGTGGGTTGCGTTGATGGGGGCGAGTGCCTATACTGAAATTGCCGCTTCCCACCGCGCCGATTGGCTTGCGCTCCACAAATAGTTTTCGGGACATAGGCGGCGGAGAGGGCATGTCTCCCACGACAACCCAGCCTGATTCAAGTAATCTGTCCACGGAACTTCACTTTTTATTCGCAACTGTTGGCATTAAACACAAACATTTCAAGGGACGAATTTATTCATGAGCGCTGGGGCGGTATCGGCGACTGTACGGGCTGGGAGCTTGTGCTTCTGGCAGACGACGGTTGGGAAAAAAGCGGTCATGGCGGTTACGGGAGTGATGCTTTTTGGATTTGTGGTGGGGCACCTGGCCGGGAACCTGCAAGTTTTTGAAGGCCCGGAAAAACTCAATCATTATGCGGCGCTGCTGAAGTCCTTGGGAGCGCTGTTGTGGACGACGCGGATGGTGCTGCTTGTGGCCGTAGTGCTGCACATCTGGTCGTCGTTTCAATTGTGGATTTTGCAGCGCGACGCGCGGCCGATCAAGTACGCGAAGAAAGTAAATATTCATTCGACGTACGCTTCGCGGACGATGATGTGGAGCGGGCCAATTATTTTGGCGTTCGTGTTGTTTCACCTGGCGCAATTCACGTTTGGCGCAGTGCATCCGGGAGCGCCGTTCGATGAGCACAACGTATACAACAATGTGGTGCTGGGATTTCAGGTGTTGCCGGTTTCGCTGTTCTACATAATTGCGATGACGATGCTGTGCTATCACCTGTATCACGGATTGTGGAGCATGTTTCAGTCGCTGGGGATCAGCCATCCGGTGTACACGCCGTGGTTGCGATTGTTCGCGAAGGTTTTCGCCATCCTGATTGCCATCGGCTACATTTCGATCCCGGTTGCGGTGCTGACCGGCGTCATCAAGCCTGTTTAGGGAGCCTGATTCGATGGAATTAAATTCGCATGCCCCAACAGGACCGATTGAGCAGGCCTGGGACAAGCACAAGTTTGAGCTCAAGCTGGTTAATCCTGCCAACAAACGCAAGTACAACATTATTGTCGTGGGATGTGGGTTGGCCGGAGGCGCGGCGGCGGCGAGCCTTGGGGAACTTGGCTACAACGTGCAGTGTTTTTGTTATCAGGACAGCCCGCGGCGGGCGCATTCGATTGCGGCCCAGGGTGGAATCAACGCAGCGAAAAATTATCACAATGATGGCGACAGCATTTTCCGGTTGTTCTACGACACCGTGAAGGGCGGCGATTTTCGCTCGCGCGAAGCGAATGTGTACCGGTTGGCGCAGGTCAGCGTGAACATTATCGACCAGTGCGTGGCGCAGGGCGTGCCGTTTGCGCGGGAGTATGGCGGGTTGCTGGACAACCGGTCGTTCGGCGGGGCGCAGGTTTCGCGTACGTTTTATGCGCGCGGGCAGACGGGGCAGCAGCTTTTGCTGGGCGCTTACCAGGCGCTGGAGCGGCAGATCGGGCTCGGCACGGTGACGATGAACGAGCGGACGGAGATGTTGGACCTGATCGTGGTGGACGGGCAGGCGCGCGGCATTGTTACGCGGGATTTGTGCGACGGGAAGATTGAAGTACACATTGCCGACGCAGTGATTCTGGCGACGGGCGGATACGGAAACGTATTTTATCTTTCGACGAACGCCAAGGGCTGCAACGCCACGGCGATCTGGCGGGCTTACAAGCGCGGGGCGCTGTTTGCGAATCCTTGTTTCACGCAGATTCATCCGACGTGCATTCCGGTGGCGGGGGAGTACCAGTCGAAGCTGACGCTGATGTCCGAATCGCTGCGGAATGACGGGCGAATCTGGGTGCCGAAGAAGCCGGGAGACAAAAGACCGCCTGCATCGATACCGGAAGACGAGCGCGATTATTATCTGGAGCGGCGGTACCCGAGTTTTGGAAATTTGGTGCCGCGGGATATTGCTTCGCGCGCGGCGAAAGCGGAGTGCGATGCGGGGCACGGCGTGGGCGAGACGGGACTTGGCGTTTATCTGGATTTTTCGGAAGCGATGAAGCGGCTGGGGCAGCAGAAGATTGCGGAGCGCTACGGAAACTTGTTCGAGATGTACGAGCGCATTACCGGCGAGAATCCTTATGAAGTGCCGATGCGGATTTATCCGGCGATCCATTACACGATGGGCGGGCTATGGGTGGATTACAACCTGATGTCGACGATTCCGGGCCTGTTTGTTCTGGGGGAAGCGAATTTTTCCGACCATGGGGCGAACCGGTTGGGCGCGAGCGCGTTGATGCAGGGATTGGCGGACGGATATTTCATTATTCCTTATACGATCGGAAATTATCTGGCTACCGCGAAGCCCGGGAAAGTTGCGGCGGATGCGCCGGCGGTGAAGGAAGCGGTTGCGAATGCGGCGGCGATTACGAAGAAGCTGCTGAATGGGAGTGGGACGCGCACCGTAGATTCGTTCCACCGCGAGCTGGGGAAAATTGTTTGGGATTATTGTGGGATGGCGCGGAATGAAGCGGGGTTGAAGAAGGCGCTGACGCTGATTCCGGCTTTACGCGAGGAGTTCTGGAAGAATGTGAAGGTGTTGGGCACGAATGAGGAGTTCAACCAATCTTTGGAAAAGGCCGGGAGGGTGGCGGACTTTTTCGAGCTGGCGGAATTGATGTGCCGCGATGCCTTGGAGCGCAACGAATCTTGCGGCGGACATTTCCGCGAGGAGTTCCAGACGCCGGAGGGCGAGGCGCTGCGGGACGACGACCATTATTCGTATGTGTCGGCGTGGGAGTATCAGGCCGAAGGCGCGGCGCCGGCACTGAACAAGGAACCGCTGACGTTCGAGTATGTGCATCCGTCGCAACGGAGTTACAAGTGAAACTGACACTTCACGTTTGGCGGCAGAAGAATGCAGGGGCCCGCGGAGGGCTGGTGCGGTACGAGGTGCCGAACGCGAATGAGCACATGTCTTTTCTGGAGATGCTGGATGTGCTCAACGAGGCTTTGATCGAGAAGGGCGAGGATCCGATTGCGTTTGACCACGATTGCCGCGAAGGAATTTGCGGCATGTGCGGCTTCATGATCAATGGGAAGGCGCATGGCGGATTTAAGGGAACGACGGTTTGTCAGTTGCACATGCGGCATTTTAAAGATGGCGACGTAATTTATCTGGAGCCGTGGCGCGCGAAGGCATTTCCGGTGGTGAAGGATTTGGTGGTGGATCGCGGATCGTTCGACCGGATTATTGCGGCGGGCGGATTTATTACCGCGCCTACCGGCGGGGCGCAGGACGCGAACACAATTGCTGTGCCGAAGCAAGCGGCCGACCTGGCGATGGATGCCGCGGCTTGCATTGGATGCGGGGCTTGCGTGGCGGCTTGCCCGAATGCGGCCGCGGCGTTGTTTGTGGGCGCGAAGATTTCGCACCTGGGACATCTGCCGCAGGGGCAGGCGGAACGCGACCGGCGGGCGCTGGCGATGGTGCGGCAGATGAATGTGGAAGGATTTGCGAATTGTACGAATATCGGGGAGTGTGAGGCGGTTTGCCCCAAGCAAATCCCTTTGGAAGTGATTGCGCGGACGAATGGGGATTATTTGAAGGCGGCGGTGGGGGCGGGGCCGGAAGGGGCGGCGGGGGGCACGGGGTAGGGTGGAGCGCCCCTTGTTTGGTAGGGATCGTGGGGATCGAAGTGATGGGCCTGCTCCCCTCCTGGGTTCCCAAAAAAGCCGCGTCATTCCGAACGGAGTTCGCGAAGTGAAAAGTCCTCTTCGTTCGGGATAACATTGTTTTGACTTCTGAGGGGGTGGGGATGGCCAGGGCGATGTTGTTGATTTGTGTTTGTTTGGTGGTGGGTGCGGCTGTGTTTGTGTCGGCGCAAAGTGAGGCGGTGTCGGAGAAGGCAAAGAAGCTGCACTTTTCGTCGATTGTGGTGGATACGCACGACGACACGACGCAGCGGCTGCTTGATCCTCATTTTGATATTGCGGTGCCGCATACAGACGGAAACATCGATATTCCACGCATGCGCGACGGCGGGCTGACCGCGATTTTCTTTTCTATCTGGATCAACGGAAGAATTCTGGGGCCGGACGCGGTGAAGCAGGCGCTGGACCAGATTGATGCGGTGCGCGAGACGGTGCGGAAGCATCCGAACGAGATGATGCTGGCGACGACCGCGGACGATATTCGGGAAGCGAAGAAGCAGCACAAGATTGCCGCGCTGATGGGAGTAGAAGGCGGGCACATGATGGGGAACGATCTGGCAGTGCTGCGCACGTTTGCGGCGCTGGGTGTGCGGTACATGACGTTGACGCACATGGAGAATAACGAGTGGGCGGATTCGTCGACGGCGAAACCGGAACACAATGGGTTAACGGATTTTGGCAAGAATGTGGTGCGCGAAATGAACCGGCTGGGGATGATGGTGGATATTTCGCACGTGTCGGACAAAACGTTTTACGACGCGCTGGAAGTGAGCAAGGCGCCGTTGATTGCGTCGCACTCATCGTGCAGGGCGCTGTGCAACGCGGCACGGAATATGACCGACGATATGATTCGGGACTTGGCGAAACACGGCGGCGTGATCCAGATCAATTATCACGTGGGATTTTTGAGCCAGGAGTTTCGCGATTTCGAAAATGCTCATCCTGAAGTGGAAAAGCAGATTACCGAAGAAGTAAAGAAGCGTTGCGGGACGGACGAGGCTTGCAGTGGAACGGCGGGTGATCAGATAGTGCGGGGGTTTATGAAGGAAGGAAAGCTGCCGAAGGTGGATTGGACGCTGATTGTGGAGCACATCGATCACGCGGTGAAGATTGTGGGCGTCGATCATGTGGGGCTAGGATCGGATTTTGATGGCGCGGTGATGCCGCTGGGAATGGAAGACGTGACCCATTTGCCGCAGATTACGGATGGGTTGTTGAAGAAGGGATATTCTGAAGGGGACGTGCGCAAGATTTTGGGAGAGAATACGTTGCGGGTGTTGGGTGAGGCGCAGCGGGTTTCGCGGGAGATGAATAGCCACTGACGGACCGGGCTCGGAGATTCGCTCGAAGATTGGTTTTGGTTGTAAAAGCGGCGGCTGGGGCCGCCGCACTCCAAATGGGGGTTCAACAATATGCGTGTTGTGCGATTGATGATTTGTTTTGTTGTGCTCAGTTTAGTGGCTAGCGTTTCTAGCTTTGCGCAAACTCCTCCGCCTGCGGCTAAGCCTAAGACTGGGACGGCGACTACGCATACGGCTTCGCCTTATGACCGGACTTTGCTTAAGCCGGCGTTGTTGAAGGATGTTGCGCCAGCGACTTATCAAGTGAAATTTGTGACTACGCGGGGAGACTTCACGGTGACGGTGCACCGCGATTGGTCGCCGCTGGGCGCGGACCGCTTCTATAATTTGGTGAAGCATCATTATTATGACGGGATGCGGATCTATCGCGTGATTCCGGGCTTCGTGGCGCAGTTTGGGATCAGCGCGTACCCAGTGGTGAATGCCGCGTGGGCGCATGCCACGATCAAGGACGATCCAGTCGCGCAGAAGAATTTGCGGGGAACCCTGACGTTTGCGAAGACGAGCGCGCCGAATTCGCGGACCACCGAAGTGTTTATCAATTTGAAGGACAATACGCCTCTGGATTCGCAGGGATTTGCGCCGTTCGCGTCGATCGATGAGAAGGGAATCAATATTGTGGAGATGTTCTACGACCAGTATCCGGACCCCGCGGGAGAAGAGCAGCAGAATATGGAAAAGGGCGGGGAAAAGTATATGACGGCGAAGTTCCCGAAGCTGGATACGATCAAGTCGGCCACGATTGTCGGTGGGGCGATCACTAAGTAATGGGCTGGTTGGTGGTAATTGGGGGTCGAAGAGCAATTCTTTCCACAAATGGCGCGGAGAGGAGCGGCGGTCCTCGCTTCGCGAACGCAATCCCGAATGACGTACCACCAACCACCAAATACCGAAAAATAACAAAACTAATAACAAAAAAATGTCATCCCGAACGAAGTGAGAGACCTGCTTCACTCTTGGGTTGCGGCCGCCCCCAGAAAACACAGAGGGAACGCCCCGGCCCAACGGAGCCCCACGGCCCCCATGGTGATGTATCCAAAGGATTGATGAAACACATCTAATTTTTGCGGGTTGCGGTGGTTGACGGTGTGGGACACACTGCGTACCCTTACATGTATGTTTCTTGATTGCCAGAACTGCGGGATCGCGAACGGCATGTGTTGCTGCTGTTGTTGTCGGCTTGTCCGCTCTGGCAATCGGTGCTTCGCGATGTAACGCGTTCTAATCGACGAGTTTCAAAGCCCACCTGCCAGAGTTAGCGGCAGGTGGGCTTTTGTTTTTGGTTGCGTTGGTTTGTGTGGGAGATGGGAAACGGCGGGAACGGGAAAAGGACATGGTTCATGGGCGAGGTTAAGGAAACCAAGGCGCAGCGGGTCGAGCGGCTCAAGCGCGAGAAGAATGCTTGGGAACACCTGGACGAGATCCGGAGGTTTGCGCGCGAGGGGCATGGATCGATTCCGCCGGAGTGGCTGACGACTTATTTCCGGACTTGGGGAATTTACACGCAGGGCGATGGGAAGGGCGTGATTGGCGGGTCGGGCGGGGAAGGACGGGCGACGCCATTTTTCATGGTGCGGATCCGGATTCCCAACGGGCTGCTGACCAGCCATCAAGTGCGTGCGATCGCGAATCTTTCTTCCGAATTTGGCAACGGCGTGGCGGATATTACGGTGCGGCAGAATGTGCAACTGCACTGGGTGCGAATTGAAGATGTTCCTGAGTTACTGGAGCGGTTGTACGCGATCGGGCTGAGCACGACCGGGGCTTGCGGGGATGTGCCGCGGAATATTACGGGGTGCCCGCTGGCTGGTGTGCATGCGCATGAGCTGGCGGATGTGAGCGGGTTGGTGGAGGAATTGGATAAGGAGTTGGGCGGGAATCCGGAATTTTACAATTTGCCCCGGAAGTTCAAGGTTTCGGTGACGGCTTGCCCGGATTGGTGCTCGTATCCGGAGATTAATGATATTTCGCTGATTGCTACGCGGCGCGCGGAGACGGACGAGGTTGGGTTTGCGTTGCGCGTGGCTGGCGGGTTGTCTACGCAGCCCCATTTGGCGGTGCCGCTGAATGTGTTTGTGCAATGGAACCAGGTAATTCCGGTCGTGCGCGCGATTACGGAAGTTTTCCGGGAATCGGAAGTACTGCGGCACTCGCGTGATAAAGCGCGCATGAAATATCTTTTCCTGGAACATGGCCGGACGGCGGAATCGTTTTTGGCTGCTATGGAAGCGCGGCTTGGGTATGCGCTTGATCCCGCAGAGCCGCTGGAGCCGCCAGCGCAGGTGCATCGCGATCATTTGGGGGTTATTCCACAGAAGCAGGATGGATTTTTTTCTGTGGGAGCGACTGTTATTCGTGGGCGCATTACGCCCGAGCAGTTGACGCTGGCGGCCGATCTGGCGGAGCGGCATGGCGACGGGCACATACGAAACACGCCGATGCAGAACCTTCTGCTGGTGAATATTCCGGAAGAGCATGTGGCGATAGTGACGCGCGAACTCTTGGTGGCCGGCTTGCCGATTGAGACTTCGTCGTTCGTGCGCGGGACGGTCGCTTGCACGGGATCGGAGTTTTGCAAGCTGGCGCTGACGGAAACGAAAGCGTATTCGCGGTGGCTGACGGAGCAGCTGGAGGAGCGCTTTCCCAATTATCAGGAACAACTTCGCTTGCACATTACCGGGTGCCCGAACTCGTGTGGGCAGCACTGGATTGCGGACATCGGGATTGAGGGCAAGAAGATCAAGACGGATGGGAAGATGATCGACGCTTATTATTTTTGTGTCGGCGGAAGCGTGGGGCAATTTGCCGCTATTGCGCGGCCCGTGGGTTACCGGTGCCCGGCGGATAAGGTTCCTGAAGCGATTACGCGTCTGCTGGAGGTTTTTCACGAGCAGCGGGAAGGGAATGAACCGCTGCAGAAGTTTTTGGCGCGGCATACCACGGAAACTCTGCGGACAATTTTGGCGGGCGCCCCTACGGCAGAGGCGGAACGCGATTTGGCGACGGCGGCGACACCGCATTCTGTGGAGGACCGATGAGTTTGTTTCCCGCGTTCGTGAAATTGCAAGGCCGCGCGGTGCTGGTGGTGGGCGGCGGTGCGATTGCTACGTCGAAGATCCCGGCGTTGTTGCAGGCTGGCGCGCAGGTAACAGTGGTGGCGCCGGAAATTACGGGAGAGCTTGCGGAGCGGGCGGGCAAGGGCGAGATTACGTGGCTGGGCAGAGCATTTAAGGCGAGCGACCTGGACGGAGAATTCCTGGTGATTGCGGCTACGGCGATTGCGGAACTAAATGCGGCGGTGTTTCGCGAGGCGGATGCGCGGCAGATTTTGTGCAACGCGGTGGATGATATTGAACATTGCCATTTTTATTATGGCTCGGTGGTGCAGCGCGGCGATCTGCAGATTGCGATTTCGACGAATGGGAAAAGTCCGGCGCTGGCGCAGCGGCTGCGGAAGGAATTGGAGGAACAGTTTCGGCCGGAGTATGCGGAATGGGTGGATTGGTTGGGTGAAGAGCGGTTGCGAGAGCGGGCGGCATCGGTGGATATAGAGGAGACCAAGAAGAAGTTGCATGAGTTGGCTTCGCGTGGAGAGTTTGAGAGATTTGCGCGCGACGGAGCGAAAAAGGGTTCCTTGCGAGATGGCGTTTATCTGGTGGGCGCTGGGCCGGGGGATGCGGAGTTGTTGACGCGGAAAGCGGCGCGGGTGATTGAGTCGGCGGATATTGTTTTGCACGATTCGCTGGTGAGCGCAGAAATCCTGAAAATGATTCCGGCTGGGGCGGCACGCATTGATGTGGGCAAGCGGGCGGGATTCCGGCTGCTGACGCAGGCAGACATTAATGCGCTGCTGGTGGATGCCGCGCGGAAATATCGCATTGTGGTGCGGCTGAAGGGCGGCGATCCCCTGTTGTTCGGACGAGCGGCGGAAGAAATCGAGGAGTTGCGGGCGGCGAAGATAGCGTTTGAGATTGTGCCTGGAATTTCGGCGGGATTTGCTTCGGCGGCGGCGGCGCAGGTTTCGTTGACGGACCGGCGGTTGGCTTCGCATGTGTTGTTCACGACGTATTCGCGATCGCCGGAGACGGCGGTGCTGCCGGTGATGGGAATCACGTTAGAGACGACCGTGGTGGTTTATATGCCGGGAGCGGATTATGCGGGCGTGTCTGACTGGCTGGTGGAATCGGGGATCGCCCGGGAGACGCCGTGCTTGGTGGTTTCGCGGGCTTCGCAGCGGCAGCAAGCTGTGGAGTTGACTACGTTGGCTAGGCTTGGTTCGTTTGCAGCGCTGGCTGCACCGGCGTTGCTGATTGTTGGGCGAGTGGCTTCGCATTCGGCGGCGGCTGGCGCGGGGGCGGGTTGGTTGCGAGAATTTGCGCAGGGAAGTGCAAAGGAATTGTCGATTCTGTGATTTTTAGGAGGATGCGTGACGGAGATTAAGCCAAAGTTTCGGGTTTCAGTGGATACGTGGGCAGTATTGTTGGCATTGGTGGCGGCGGTGTTGGTGAGGTTGGGGGTGATTGTGAGGGTGCCGTGGTAGTCGGAGTCCTCAGGGGCTGAAGCCCGGTTTTTTTGTGGTGAATAGCGGAGCTGAAGCTCCTACCCCTAAAGAGGAACGTTCGGAATGACGGGTCTATTTTTTGGCTGAGGTCCGGGAATGGTTATTGGATTGTAGTCTTGTGATTTTCTGATTTCGATTTTTCATTTTCCATTTTCGGTTTTGTTCTTATTTCGGGTCGGGAAAGGGTGGTATGGCTGAGACTATTGCGCTGCCGCAGACAGAGAGTACGCAGATTTCGCTTAGCGTTAAGTTCTTGAGGGTGCTGCCTGGCGTTGCCTTGCTCGCGGTGATTGGATTTGCGGGGAAGTTGCTGGAAAAGAATATTAATGGCTATGCGAAGGCGCACCACTTTCCTTTTCCGAATATTGAGTATGTGCTCTGGGCGATTCTGATTGGACTAGTGATTTCAAATGTGTTTGGAGTGGCGGAAATTTTCCGGCCGGGCGTGGCCACGTACGAATTTTGGTTAAAGGCCGGGATTGTGCTGCTGGGGTCGCGATTTTTGCTTGGCGATGTGGCGAAACTTGGGGGGGTAAGTTTGCTGCTGGTGGGGATTGAGATTGCGGGTTCGCTGGCGTTTATGACATTTCTGGGGAAGCTGTTCGGGCTTAAGCCGAAGCTGACGACGCTGCTGGCTGTGGGCTCGGCGGTATGCGGCGTCAGCGCGATTATTGCGACGCAGGGGGCGATTGATGCGGATGAGGAAGACTCGTCGTTTGCGATTGCGGCGATTCTGGCGCTGGGGGCGATTGCGTTGTTCACGTTTCCGCTGATCGGCCACTCGCTGCGTTTGAGCGATCACGCGTATGGGATTTGGGCGGGGCTGGCCGTGGACAACACCGCGGAGGCTACCGCGGCGGGGGCGCTGTATTCGGACGCGGCAGCGAAACTGGCGGTGCTGACGAAGACGACGCGGAATGCTTTGATTGGATTTGTAGTGCTGTCTTATGCGATTTATTGGGCGAGCAAAGGGCAGGCGCAGAACGTAACGAACAAGGCGGCGTTTTTGTGGCAGAAATTTCCCAAATTTGTGTTGGGATTTTTGCTGATTTCGCTGCTGGCGACGGTGGGATTCTTTACCAAGGATCAGAATACGGCCTTGGCAAATCTTTCGCGGTGGGCATTTTTGTTGACATTTGCCGGGGTGGGGCTGCGGACGAATTTCAAGCAGATGCGGAAGCAGGGGCTGCGGCCGTTTGCGGTGGGATTTATCGGGGAAATTGTGATTGCGGTGTTTACGCTGGTGCTGGTGATTGTGGCAGGGAGACTGTTTGGGTTTTGACGGGGGAAGTGAGAAAGGAATCCTTGAAGCCCGTGGTTCGTTGGATTGATGTTGGAGGGTAGGGTCGCAGCACCGTTTACCCTGAGCTCCGAGGGGCTGCGCCCCATGTCCGGAAAATCCCAACCCCCGATTTCTTAACGCAAAACAAAAAACCTAAACCCTGTCATCCCGAACGAAGTGAGGGATCTGCTTTTCTCATTGGGTCTAAACCCCAGGGTGGGGCACCCCGGGGTTGGATTCAACCAAATTCCCAAGGCTAGAGGCCCAGGACAGTCACGAGTTCTTTCACGCTGGCGGCGCTTTTTTGCAGAGCGGCGTTTTCGTCCGCGGTCAACTTGATTTGGATTATTTCTTCGGCGCCGTTGGCGCCGAGTTTCACGGGTACACCCACAAACAACCCGCGGATGCCGTATTCGCCTTCCAGGTAGACCGCGCAGGGCAAGATTTTCTTTTTATCTTTGAGGATGGCTTCGACCATTTCCACCGCGGCGGCGGATGGCGCGTAGTAGGCGGAGCCGGTTTTGAGAAGATTTACGATTTCGGCGCCGCCTTTGCGGGTGCGCGTCACGATGGCTTCGATTTTATCCGCGGGCAACAGATCGGGGAGCGGAATTCCGGCAACGGTGGAGTAACGCGGGAGAGGAACCATGTCGTCGCCGTGGCCGCCAAGGACGAAGGAGTGAACGTTCTCTACGCTGACTTTACATTCCATGGCGACGAAAGCGCTCATGCGCGCGGAGTCGAGAACACCGGCCATGCCGAGTACACGATTCTTGGGGAAGCCGCTGACTTTCAGTGCGGCCTGCGCCATGGCGTCTAGGGGATTCGTGACGATGACCAGGATTGCGTTGGGGGAATGCTTGACGATTTGTTCGACTACGCCTTTGACTACATCATAGTTGGCTTTGAGGAGATCGTCGCGGCTCATGCCGGGCTTGCGTGGGAAACCGGCGGTGATGACGACGACGTCGCTGTTGGCCGTGGCGCTGTAATCGCCGGTGGCGGTGGAAATTCCGGTGGCGAAGGAATCGGTGCGGGTGATGGGGCCGCTCTCGACCATATCCAGAGCTTTGCCGGCGGGCGGGCCGTCGAGAATGTCGGTCAAGACAACGTCGGCAAGTTCGAGATCGACGATGCGTTGCGCTGTGGTGGAGCCTACGAAACCACCGCCGACTACTGTGACTTTTTTGCGGCTCATTGCTGGGTCTCCTTTGGATGAAAAATGTTGTTTAGTGCGGATAAGATTGGGCGCGATGCGGTGGGATCGAAGAGGGATTCTTTCCGCGAAAGGCGCGGAAAGGGCCGCCGGTCCTCACTTCGCGGACTGCGTTCGGAATGACGGTGGCTTTTGTTTGTTAGCGAGGAGGTGGGCGACATTACATGTTCTCGATTATGGCGGACGCGAAAGCGGCGGTGCCTAACTTGGTGGCACCGGGGAGGAGGCGCTCCAGGTCGTAGGTTACTTTTTTCTGCTGGATGGTTTTGGCTATCCCGTCTTCGATGCGCTTGGCGGCTTCGCCCCAGCCCAGGAATTCGAACATCATGGCGCCGCTCAGCATGACTGAGCCGGGATTGATTACGTCTTTGTCGGCGTATTTGGGAGCCGTGCCGTGGGTGGCTTCAAAGACGCCGTAGCCATCGCCGACGTTGGAGCCGGGAGCGATACCGAGGCCGCCCACTTGTGCGGCGCAGGCATCGCTGAGGTAATCGCCATTGAGATTAGGAGTGGCGAGGACGCTGTATTCATTGGGACGCAGGAGCATTTGCTGGAAGACGGAATCGGCGATGCGATCGTTGATCATGAGTTTCTTCTTCCACTGGCCTTTGCCGTGGGCGGCGCCGATGGAGTCCAGAACTTCTTTCACTTCGGCGTAGACGGTTTTCTTGAAATCTTCGGTGGCGGATTCCAGGCCGGGCTCGATCATCGCGGCATTTTGTTCGACGGTTAGGCCGGGATTCTTGTCGAGATTTTCCAGAATCCAGCTTTCGCGTTCGGTGACGGTCTGCGCGCGGAATTCTTCGCGGGCCAGGTCGTAGCCCCAATCGCGGAAGGCGCCTTCGGTGAATTTCTGAATGTTGCCTTTGTGGACAAGGGTGACGCTCGGCTTGTGATGTTCGAGCGCGTGTTGAATGGCGCGGCGGACCAGGCGTTTTGTGCCGGTCGGCGAAATGGGCTTGATGCCTACGCCGGAATCCCACCGAATTTGTTTCTTGGTGCCCTTGAGCATGTCGTTGTTCAGGAATTCGAGGAGCTTTTTTACTTCGGGAGTGCCGCTCTTCCACTCGATGCCGATGTAAACGTCTTCGGTGTTCTCGCGAAAGATGACCACGTTCATTTTTTCCGGCTCGCGGACAGGGGACGGAACTCCGGTGAAGTAGCGAACGGGGCGGACGCACGCGTAAAGATCCAGAATCTGGCGGAGCGCGACGTTAAGGGAGCGAATGCCGCCGCCGACTGGAGTGGTGAGCGGCCCTTTGATGGATACGCGGAAATCGCGGGCGGCGTCGACGGTGTCGTCGGGAAGCCACTGCTTGAAAGTGTTGAAGGCTTTCTCGCCGGCGAAGACTTCGAACCAGGCTACGCGGCGCTTGCCGCCATAGGCTTTTTCTACCGCGGCGTCGAATACGCGGCGCGAGGCTTTCCAGATGTCGCGGCCAGTGCCGTCGCCTTCGATGAAGGGGATGATGGGATTGTCTGGCACTTGGAGCGTGTTGTTCGCGTAGCCAATCGGCTTACCATCGGCCGGCACTGGCACACCGTTATATGTGGTCTTCATTCCTTGGTCCCCCTGACAAACTGCGGGTCTGCGTGAATGCTTAGTCCGCGGAGCAGTGGCGAACCAAAAACTTTACCACAGGGGAGGCGGGGGTAGAAATCGGAGGAGTGCTGCTACCGTAGACGGCCGCGATTTACCGATGATGGCGTGGGCGGATATACTTTGCGGGTTAAATTCTATTGGAGAGATGAACGCTTTTTGATTGGAATACTTATCAGGCGGAACTTGTGAAGGCTATTCCCGAGTTTGCGAAGCTGGCGCCGGATTCAATGAAGGGTTACCAGACGCTTTCGGCGGCGAATGCCAAAAATTCATTGCTGAGGGAGAAGCTGCGGCAGTTGATTTCGATCGCGGTGCGGTGACGACGCGATGCGATGGGTGCATTACCTTTCATGCGGACGCGGCGCTGAAAGCAGGGGGCGGTAATGAGGAGATTGCGGAGGCGCTAGGGGTGGCTATGGCGATGAATGCTAGGGCGGCCTTTGTGTATTCGCTGCGGGCGCTGCCTTCGGTGGATGCGCATTCGAAAGGTTAGAGGACGATCATTTGGCGGCGGGTCGATCGAAGAGGGATTCTTTCCGCAAAGGGCACTGTCCTCACTGCGCGGGCTCGGTCTGGAATGACGAGTATTCCCCGATTGTGTGGGTTAGGAGCGCTGGCGGCGGTTGCCCAGGATGGAACTGGTTAGGGATAGGACTAAGAGGGTTAGGACTGCTACGGATAGGATGATGACGATCACTATTGCCTCCCGTACATGAGATTGACGAGCACGGAGTGTGCCATTTGGTAAGTGTTTTGTTTTTTGTTGGTGGCGAAATTCGGGGTGGAGTTTGATGTATGGGAATAGGGACGTAGTGCCAGATTAGGTGTTCAGTTTTTGGAAGGTTGGGTTGTCTGTTCCTGGCGACGGGGGCCGTTTCCTTCAGGCGGCCGCTCCAACCATCAGGCGGAGCGGTGACCCCACGAAAAGGATCCAAGACCACCAAAAGGCGTTCAGAGTGCACCCAGCGGCGGAGCTGCCCCAGAGAAGGATTACGTTTTGTTTAGGTGGATGGAGCCGTCGCCCGTGCGGATGGAGAGGGCCTGGCCGCCGCCGTTGAGCTTACCGTGGATGCTGGAGGAGCTGAAGGTGCCTTCGACGGTGACCTGAAGGCCGAGGCTGATGTGGCCGTCGTGGGTGCTGGCATCGAGATTGGCTTGCAGGTCGCCGGGAACTTCGAGGTCTACGCTGCCGTCACCGGTGTGGATATTCCAGGGGGAGTTAACCTTAGAGCCGGCCGCTGCGCGAGCGTTGACGCTGCCATCGCCGGTGCGAATGGTGAGGCCATCGAAGCGGCCTTGGAGGTCGATATGGCCATCACCGGCAGACGCGTCGACGATGCCATCGAGGCCGCGGGCTTCAATGTGGCCATCGCCGGAATGAAAATGCATATTGCCCTTGGCGCCCTGGACAGTGATGCTGCCGTCGCCGGTGGTGACATCGACGCTGCCGTTGATGGATTCGGCTTCGACGGAGCCATCGCCGCTGCGCACGGTGAGGTCGGCGTCTTTGGGCATGTGAACTTCGACGCGCAAACTGGTGTGATGCGGGCCCCAATTCCAGAAGCCGCCGCCGGAGGTCTTTGCGAGGACATCGATGGAATCGCCGTTTTGTTGGGTGCTGATGCGGAGATCGCGATCGAGTTTGTAGCCGCTGTAGACGATGCGAATTTCGACCTGCTTGATGTCGCCTGTGGATACGCGCACGGCGCCGTCGTCGGTTTCCACTTTTACGCGGGCGTGGCCGGCGATCGTGAAAGTCTTGGTTACTTCTTCGGCTTGCGCGGAAAGAGCTGTGCCCAGCGCGAGAACTGCTACTGCCATCAAACCCAACGCTGCCCGCGTTACTATTTGCGCTTTCGCGCGCTGGGGCAGGGAATTCACCGCTTCGACTGTCATCCGCATCGCCATCTCCCTTGGATCCTCCGTATGTGCTGTCCTATTACTTGAAACGCAGAATGGGGCAAAAATGTTCCGTTAGCCGCGCTGGCTGGCGGCTTTCTTGGGCCGCAAGGAAGCCAGGAAATCGGCTACTGGCTGGGTGTTTATGACGTCCTTTTTCTCCAGCCAGCCGCGGCGGGCGACGGTGACGCCGTGGCGGATGTACGCAAGATTGCCGGTGGAGTGGGAATCCGTGGAGATGACGACATTTACGCCTTTTTCCTTGCACATGCGGAGGTAGACGTCTTTCAAGTCAAGGCGGTCGGGATAAGAATTGCACTCCATGGCGACGCCGAATATGGCGCAGGCGTCGAGGATTTTCTCCATGTCGTAGGCGAGTTCGTCGCGGCGCAGGAGCAAGCGGCCGGTGGGGTGGCCGATGATTTGCGTGTAGCGATTTTCGATGGCCGCGAGCATGCGGTCGGTCATTTCGGCGCGTTCGAGATTGAAATAGGAATGGATGGAGCAGACGGTGACGTCGAGCTGCGCGAGAATTTCGTCGGAGTAATCGAGCTGGCCATTTTTGAGGATGTCGACTTCGGAGCCGACGAGGACGCGAATGCCCAGGCCTTTGGCGTCCGCGGCGCGGAGATTTTTGATGTGCTCAGCCATGCGCTTGTCGTCTAGTCCATTGGCTACGGTCACGGCTTTGGAATGATCGGTGATGGCGATGTATTCGTGACCGAGGGCTTTGGCGGCCGCGGCCATTTCTTCGATGGAGTTTTTCCCATCGCTGGCGGTGGTGTGCATCTGCAGGTCGCCCTTTATGTCTCGAAGTTCGACGAGCTTGGGGAGTTTATGCTTTTCGGCGGCTTCGATTTCGCCGGTGTTTTCGCGCAATTCGGGAGGGACAAAGTCGAGGCCGAGCTTGGAGTAAATTTCTTCTTCGGTGCGGCTGGCTACACGAACGCCGGTTGAAGCCGGAGCGAGTGAAGGGGCAGACGCGGGCTTGGCGGGCGCGGCTTTGGCGCTGGGTTTTGCTTCTTTCTTCGCGGGCTTTTTTGTTGCAGTTGCTTTTAATTTGTTTCCCAAGGAAACGCTGATCTTTGCGCCGGCACTTGTCGTGGGACGTTCCTCGACTTTCTGTTCGGCGTTTTTGTCGGCTGCGGATTTGTCCAAGGTCGCCATTTCATATTCGTTGAGAGTCCAGCCCATGTCGTTAGCGCGGCCACGCAGGCGGACGTTGTGTTCCTTCGATCCGGTGAAATACAAAAGCGCGGCGCCGAAATTTTCTTTTTCGAGAAGCCGGACATCGACCTGCAGGCCGCTGGACAAAGTGAAACTAACTTTATTTTCGCCGTGGGCGAGCACTTGATCGATGCGAGGGTAGGTAAGGATGTGTTTGGCGACGGTGTCGATGACGTCCTGGCGGTCGGCGGATTTGGATTTTTCCTCGGCCATGGTGACCAGGAGATCCAAATCGCCAACCGTTTCTTTGCCGCGGCGGAGAGAGCCGGCGGGTGTGACGCTTTCCACCACTTTTCCGGCTTTTTTGATGTGTTCGCTGATTTCTTTGGCGGCCGCTTCGACGTCGCTGATCAGGAACCGGCCCGAACCTTTTTTGAAGGTTTCGACGGCTTTGAGGATGTTTTGTTCGCTTTTTTCGCCAAAGCCCGCGAGGTCGCGGAGCTTGCCTTCGCGCGCGAGTTTTTCGACGTCGGCGACGGTGGCGCACTTGAATTGTTTCCAGAGGAAGGCGACTTTTTTGGGGCCAAGGGACTGTAGGGTGAGGACTTCAAGAAGTGTTGGAGGGAATTTCTTGGCCAGCTTGAGGCGGAGGGAGTAGTCGCCAGTTTTGACGATTTCGGTGAGGTGATCGACCATGCCCTGGCCGATCCCGGGGAGCTCGAGAAGTTTTTCGGGAGTGGCGACGAGTTGTTCGACGGGTTGCGGAAGGCCTTCGATGAGTTCGGCGGCTTTTTCGTAGGTGCGGTAGCGGCCGATGATGGCGCCATCGATTTCGAGGAGTTGCGCGGTTTCCCGGAGGACGCGAGCGATGCGTTTGTTGTCCATGGCGGGAATTGTAGCGCGGAATTTGGGTGGATGCAGACGAGGATTCCTCTGGCGCTGAAGCCCCGCTACCATCCCCACATCACCACAAGCAAAAAACCTGTAATCCCGAATGAAGTGAGGGACCTGCTTTTCTACTTTCCCGGGCTGTCTTTCCTACTCCGCCACAAAAAACACGTCATTCCGAACGGAGTCCGCGAAGTGAGGAATCCCTCTTCGATCACCGAGCTTGGACCGCCCGTTCTCGTAGGGCCGCCTTCCGAGGCAGGCCGTTCTCCTCGTTTCGCTTCTCCTTAGGGGGTCGGAGCTTCAGCTCCGACAGGTTGGGTTTGGATTTTGCGGACTTGGGTCGCGGCAGTGCTGCGACCCTACGAAGAGGTAAGAGGGACCTAGGAACGCCGTCAGGAGTGCCACTCGCGACTCTACAAAGAGAGATACTAGGAGGGCTGGCTGGGCTGAAGCCCAGCGCCTACGTTTGGCGTGCGCTGGCATGAAAACGAGCGCTACATGGTGATTGAGAAAAAGCGGCGGAGGCTTTTGCTTCCGCCGCCTTTGATTCCAAACTTTTCAGGAAACTGGTTTGGATACGTTCGCCGCTTGGGGTCCTTTCGGGCCTTGCACGATCTCAAATTCTACCGGATCTCCTTCCTGGAGCGTCCGGTAACCATCGCCGACGATCGCGGAATAATGTACGAAAACATCGGGCCCATCTTCACGCCCTATGAATCCGTAACCTTTCGAATTATTGAACCACTTAACTGTTCCTAGCACTTCGTGTCTCCTTTGGCAGGTGACCAACATTTCTACTCTTGGGGCGGATCAGAAACGAATCGCCGCCATGAGCACGAATTGCGTGGAGTGTATCAAAATGGTTTTCTTTTTTGCTACGAAAAAAATGCTCGGCTGTGCATTTTTATGCACAAAACCGTTTTAAACGGATGGTAGGGAACCCTACGTTAGAAAAGTAAGGTAGTACAGAATTCCAGCAATCGACTTTCCATCCCTGAGTTCACCGCGTTTGATCATGATCTTCAGTTCGTCGATGGTGTAAGCATGGGAAATTATTTTCTCATCGGCTTCGGGCTCGGCCTTACCTGGCTTCAATCCTTTGGCCAACAAAAGATGCATACGCTCTTCGAGGAAACCGGGAGAAGGGAAGAAGTTCAAAAACTCCTGGTACTTCGCGGCGCGATAGCCGGTTTCTTCCCTGAGTTCGCGAGCGGCGGCGTGCTTGACGGTTTCGCCGTGATCGATGCGTCCTGCTACCAATTCCCATAGGTATTGGCGGGAGGCGTGACGGTACTGACGAATTATCAGGATGCAGCCGTCGTCGAAGACGGGAAGAATGACGACCGAACCCGAATGCGTGATCACTTCGCGGGTGGCGTGGATGCCGCCGGGTTCTTCGACTTCGTCGCGGCGAACTCCGAAGACTTTGCCCCGAAAGACGATTTTGCTATTGAGTGTTTTTGCTTTGCCCTTCGTTTTACCTTTCGCCATGGCGCTCCTTACCTTTACGTGATTCCCGACGGCATCATATACTCAAGGGCATCACTGCCAACAGAACGCCCATGCCGATCAATACCATTATTGTCGACGATGAAAAGCCCGCCCGCGAAGAGTTGGCGTTCCTGCTGAAAGCGTTCCCAGAGATAAATGTGCTGGCGACCGGAAAAAACGGCGTGGAAGCGGTGAACCTGATCAAAGAGCATAGCCCGGACCTGGTGTTTCTGGATGTGCAGATGCCGGGGCTGGACGGGTTTGGCGTGCTACAGAAGCTGGTGGAACGGAAACTGAAAGTGCCGCATGTGGTGTTTGCAACCGCGTTTGACCATTACGCGGTGCAGGCGTTTGACGTGAACGCCGTGGATTATGTGTTGAAGCCGTTCGACAAGGCGCGGATCAACCGGGCGATTCAGAAAGTGAAGCGGGAGATTGAAGCGCAGACGAGTCCGACGGAGCGGCTGGAGCAACTGGTGTCGCAACTGGCGGAGACGAAGTCGGCATCGTCGCAACCGGCTAAAGTGCTGCTGCGTTCGCAACAGAGAATGTTGCTGGTGGATTCGCGCGATCTGATTTTTGCATCGATCGAGGGCGGGCTCATTTCGATAACGGCGAAGGATGCGGAGGGGACGTCGAATTACCGC